>Ga0307987_1000755_pt1 | contig 18888 bp, 13 predicted proteins | sample EllFjometagen181_FD_203157 | JGI IMG/M metagenome (GOLD analysis project Ga0307987, IMG submission 203157) | Marine microbial communities from Ellis Fjord, Antarctic Ocean - #181 | ecosystem: Environmental > Aquatic > Marine > Unclassified | place: Southern Ocean | collected 2014-10-08
ACTCTTTGATTTGTCAAGATATTTCATTTTGCATCAATGGATGGTGACTTAATAAAATCAATGGGTTATATGATGGGCCGGGAAAATGGGAATGCGCCCTTTTGATTTGTGTTGCATAGTTGCATTATGTTGCAACACACAAAAACGCCGAATTGGTTAACCATAAGTATCTTAAATAATGTTATAAAACTTAATTATTTAGAGTTAGTTATGTTGCAATTAATGCATTATAGATTTTCTTTAATTTTGCATTTACCCTTCATTTTAATTTTGATATTTATATATCTATAATAGATTTTATATTTTATATTTTAGATAGTTATAAACTATTAAAGCAAATTATTTTATAAATTATTAGATACGAAAAAAACGTGGCCTCTAAATTGCATTTATTAAAAAAATAGATCATCAATACCAAGGTTGATGGTCTCGTAAAAAGTCCAAATCTGATTTTTTGAACACAGCATGTAGTGCTTGGGCAGTGTCTCAATGTGAATATAATGTGGTTTGAAAATTATAAACTGACTTTTTACAGGTTCATCAAGGTTGGACTCAATGAGAAAGTGAGGGCATTTTCATTGTTCCGGTCGTTTTTTAACTATTTGAGATTCCATTGGCAGGCATCATGGATCAAAAACAAATTAAAATACTCGTTGTAGATCAAGAAGCAGATATTCGTGGATTTCTTCAGACGGTTTTGACAAACAGACAATTTGATGTGGTTCTGGCAATGGATGAACACGAAGGCTTCCAAAAATTCCAGGTCCATTGTCCAGACATGTTGATCCTGGATGCCATGCTGCCCCACCTGGGAATGCAGACCCTGTTGACCCATGTAGAAAAAACGCCTGTTCTGTTCATCTCCGCTATTCCACTAAAAATTCTCTTTTTCCGGCATAAACTACAAATTGGAACAGGATTTTACGTCTCTACAGCTGAAATTCCATTTCTTGAAAAACCCTTACAGGAAGATGAACTCATAGAGCAAATAAACCGGCTTATGAAAAAAGGTAAAAATGAGGAAATTCTTTAATATTCGGAATTTTTATATATCCTCCAAAAAATGTTTTTTACAGTTTGGGGGAAATAATTCCCAGGGATATGGGGAATTTTTTTAACAAAAAAAAACAGTGAAATAAAAAATGCCTGCATCTTGATCATACTTATTAAGTTTCTGTTGTAATGCAGCGCATCATGGCCGTTTAAAAAATATTAAGCGTGATTAAAAAGGGGCCTATAAATGAATATCAGAATAGGATTTTATGTCTGTCACTGCGGCATCAACATCGCTGGCATGGTTCGGGTGGAAGAGGTGGCAGCCTATGCCAGAACTATTAAGAATGTTGTGATATCAAGAGACTATAAATTCATGTGTTCCGATCCGGGCCAGGAGCTCATAGAAAAGGATATCCGGGATTATAAGCTGAACCGGGTGGTGGTGGCATCCTGTTCCCCCCGTCTCCATGAAAAAACTTTTCAGAGTGTTTTATCCCGGTCAGGTCTCAATCCTTATCAGTTTCAGATGGCATCGGTGAGGGAGCAGGTCTCCTGGGTCACAGATGACCGGGACAGTGCCACGAAAAAGGCAAAAACCCTGGCCGCTGGGGCCCTGGCCCGGGTGAATTTTCACCAGTCCCTGGCCCAGAGAAAGGTGAGCATTCATCCTGATATTATGGTGGTGGGCGGGGGAATTGCTGGCATGCAGGCGGCCATTGACATTGGTAATTCCGGCCTCACCGCCTGGCTGGTTGAAAAGGATACCACCATTGGTGGCCACATGCTTCAGTTTGATAAAACCTTTCCCACCCTGGACTGTGCTGCCTGCATTGGTACGCCTAAGATGGTGGAGACGGTCCAGAATGATCACATTAATCTATTGTCCAATTCTGTGGTGGAGGAGGTGTCCGGATACATCGGCAACTACACGGTGACGGTGCGCAAAAAGGCCCGTTATGTTAGTTCAAAGTGCACTGGCTGTGGCGAGTGTGCCACGGTGTGCCCGGTGGAATTGCCCAGTGAATGGGATGTGGGACTCCAGAATCGAACAGCCATTTACCGGGCCTTTCCCCAGGCCGTTCCCATCACCTTTGCCATTGATAAGAAATCCACACCCCCCTGTCGCACCTCCTGTCCTGCTGGCACCAATGTCCAGGGATATGTCCAGATGGTCAAGCAGGGTAAATACCAGGAGGCCTTATCCCTTATCATGGAGCGTTTGCCCCTGCCCGGTGTTCTGGGGCGGGTGTGTCCCCATCCCTGTGAGACCGCCTGTAGACGGGCCCTCATTGATGATCCTATTTCCATTCGCAATTTAAAAAGAGTGGCCGCTGATTATGGGGATCTGACAAAGCTGGTACTGCCGGAGGTGCCTGAAAAGAAAGAGTCCATCGCGGTTGTGGGGTCGGGCCCTGCCGGGCTCACCGTGGCCTATTATTTGAGAAGAAAGGGATATCCGGTGACCATTTTTGAGGCCATGGATAAACCCGGCGGCATGCTGCGCACCGGTATTCCTGATTATCGCCTGCCCTCGGAGGTCCTGGACCAAGAGATTGACCATATTCTGTCCACGGGGATCACCCTTAAAACAGGGCAGAGACTGGGCCATGAGTTTACCCTTTCTTCTCTTAAGGAGCAGGGGTTCAGTGCCATATTTCTGGGCATTGGTGCCCATCTTCCCATGGGTATGAACATTGAAAACGAAACCGTGCATGGGGTGGTGGATGCTGTGGCGTTTCTTAAAAAAGTCAACCTGAAACAGGAGATGCCCGTCACTGGCCATGTGGTGGTTATTGGTGGGGGTAATGTGGCCATGGATGCGGCCCGGGTGGCCATTCGTTCCGGCGCCACTGCTGTCACCGTGGTGTATCGGCGGAGCAAAGCAGAGATGCCCGCCGAAGAAGAGGAGATCCTGGGTGCAGAAGATGAGGGTATCTGGTTTGTACATCTCACAACCCCGGTGGGTATTTGTGAAGAAGCGGGCAGGGTGACAGGCATTAAATGCATGAAAAACAAACTGGGACCCGCCGATGGCAGTGGCCGCAGACGGCCTGTGCCCCTTGCAGATTCAGAATTTACCATCACCTGTGACATGGTGATCCCGGCCATAGGCCAGCGGGTGGACACCCTGTGGCAAAACACTGAGACCCCCATTGAATTAACGGCCCGGGGAACCATGATGGTGGACCCGGAAACCATGGAAACTTCTTTGTCCGGTGTGTATGCCGCCGGGGACGGGGTGACGGGGCCCGCCACGGTGGTGGAAGCGGTGGCTGCGGGTCATCGGGTGGTGTGTGCCATTGATATCCGGCTCAGCGCACCGGCAGATGAAGCCCAAGAAATCGTGAAAAAGAAAATCCATATGACAATGATAAAGAACTTTCCTGGGATATTTGCTCCGGAACCCGACCCTGTGTGGTCGGACCTCCCCCGGAATCCCACCCTAATTCCCCGTCGGGAACCCATATTGATGGCATCTGAAACCCGGGTATCCAATTTTGAAGAGGTGGATCTGGGGTTGGATGAGGTCAGTGCCCACATTGAGGCCCAACGATGCATCAACTGTGGCGGCTGCTGCGAATGCATGCAGTGTGTTGAAGCCTGCAAACCCGAGGCCATTAACCATGAGGATGAGGATGAACTGGTTAGCATACAGGTGGGCAGCATCATCACGGCCACGGGATTTGACGTCCTGGATCCCACTCCCATGAAACCCTATGGGTATGGCAAATTTCCCAATGTGTTTACCAATCTGGAATTCGAACGTCTGAGCAATGCCACTGGACCCACAGGGGGACAGATTCTCATCCGGGATAATGAGGGAGAACTGACCCGGACCCCCAAAAGTGTTGCTATTTTGCACTGCATCGGCAGCCGGGACATCAATTATCACACCTATTGCTCCCGGGTGTGCTGCATGTATGCCTTGAAGTACGGCCATCTGATCCATGAAAAAGCAGGTCACGATGCCATGGTGTATAATTATTACATTGACATGCGTTGCTTTGGAAAGGGGTATGAAGAATTTTACATTAAATGCCAGGAAGAGGGGACCCAATTCATCCGGGGGAAGGTGGCATCCATCACCCAGGCTTCTCCGGGAAGAACTCAAAGTAACAATGGGACCCCCCGGAATAATGGTGAAAATTCTTCGGATGATGGCGATAAATTACTGGTAGTCTGCGAAGACACCCTGTTGGGAGAGGTGATTAAAACCGAGGTGGACATGGTAATTCTGTGTACCGCCATGGAAGCCCGAAAGGATGCCAGGGACATTGGCCGCACATTGGGGATCAACCAGGGAGCCGATGGTTTTTTTCTGGAAGAGCATCCCAAACTTGGGCCGTTAAATACGGCAACGGACGGGGTTTTCATAGCCGGGGCCTGCCAGGGACCTAAAGACATCCCCGACACCGTAGCACAGGCCTCCGGGGCCGCTGCCAAATCATTGCTCCTGGCGGCCCGGGGCGAGGTGGAGATCCCCTCTACAGTGTCCCACATTGACGAAGAGCTCTGTGCCGGATGTAAAACCTGCATCGGCCTTTGCCCATACACAGCCATCAGCTTTGATGAAAACCGCAGGATCTCCGTTGTCAACGAGGCCCTTTGCAAAGGGTGCGGGTCCTGCTCTGGGTTTTGCCCCAGCGGGGCGGCCCAGGTACGTCACTTCAATGAAAAACAATTGTTCAGTGAACTCAATGGAGTCATGGACGCCATTTGTGCCATTGGAATATAAAAATTAAGGGCATCCTTCATATGAGTCCAAAAGTACTTTACAGACTTTTGGGAAAAACCACCTGTAAATGGGGAATGCTTTAAGAAACTGTAAAGCTTTTGAAAGATGCCGAATTAAGGAGAAATTTTGATGGAAAACTTTGAACCCACAATCATCGCATTTGTCTGCAACTGGTGCACCTACACGGCGGCCGATCTCGCCGGTACCTCCCGGAAAAAATATCCGGAAAATGTAAGATTGATCAAGGTGATGTGCACCGGAATGGTGGACCCCAAATATGTGTTAAAGGCCTTTCTCCAGGGGGCAGATGCCGTACTGGTATCAGGGTGCCACCCCGGGGACTGCCATTACATCAACGGTAATTATAAGGCAAGACGACGCATAAAGCTGCTCCATAATGTGCTGGGAAACTTCAGTATTGACAGAAAACGGCTTCGCCTCACCTGGATCGGTGCCAGTGATGGTATTCAATTTGCCGAGACCATTAATACCATGGTCAGGGAAATCAAGGCGGAAGGGCCGCTTCACACAGACTTGAAACAGTTGATATAGGAGAAGGGTTCATGGATTCCATTTATAAAATAGAAAAATCCACATATCTTGGGTCGGTGCGGACCTTTCTCAAGGCATTCCTTAAAACGCAAAAAGAGTGTTCCCTGCTGATTCCCGTGAGATCGCCTCATAACAATACCGTCATGCCCACATTGGTGACAGAACCCGATATGCTGGATCAGGCAGACCCCTTTTCTCCGGCCTTTCCCCTGAATAGCGCCAAACTGGTTTCCAAGCTCACCCGGAAGGGGGCAGGGGAGCCCATGGCCGCTTTTCTTCGCCCCTGTGAAATCAGGGCCTTTGTGGAGTTGGTTAAAATTAAACAGGCCACATGGGATAATTTGGTGATCATCTCTTCAGACTGTGCCGGGGCCTTTTCCAACAGCATTTTCAGGGAAAAGGCGGTTAATGAAAAAGAGGCCTTTACCCAGACTTTTCTGGATAAACGACTGGGTTCAAACCTCACAGACACCATGGATGATAGCATTGCCAAGGCCTGCACCATTTGCACCCGGCCTTTTCCTGAAAATGCCGATATTACCGTGGGGCTTTTTTATCCGGGGAACAAGGGGATTAGCCTCAAGGGCACCAGTGAAAAAGGCGCAAAAATTTTGGCGGCAATGTCCCTGGAGCCCACTGCCCCGGAAGAAAATGACAAGGAAAAAAGCGCACTGATTTCTTCACGAAAAACCCGGGAAAAAGAAGTGTTCCAGGAGTTGGCCGCCCACACTGGCACCCTACCGGACCTTGGCAACTATCTATCTGATTGTATTAACTGCTACAATTGCCGAGTGGCCTGTCCGGTGTGTTTTTGTAAAGAGTGTGTATTTAACACCGATGTCGTGGATTATGAGCCTTTTCAATACCAGGGATGGGCCCGGGCCAGGGGAGGGCTTAAAATGCCCACGGATACACTTTTTTTCCACATCACCCGCATGATTCACATAGGGCTTTCCTGTGTGGGCTGCGGCCAGTGTTCCAATGCCTGTCCCAATGATATTCCCCTTGCTGAGCTTTTTAAGATGGTGGGAGAAAAGGCCCAGAAAGATTTTTCATATATTCCAGGGAAAGATGTGGATGAGGCCCCGCCCCTGTCGGTCTTCATGGAAAATGAATTTAAAGATGTCACAGGGATTTCTTAACGACTCATAATGAAAATGGCATAATGCCGCCCCCGGCGGCTGGCCTGCCCGGAACGGGAACGTCGGGGGGTATTTTTGCCCTTCCAGGCTAAACCACAGAAACTGCGGGCAAGTTTGTCCTCAAACAGAGTCTGTGCTTCTTAACGCATGGAAGGGCAAAAATCCGCCCCCTTTGGTTCCCAATGTTCCGGGCAGGCCAGCCGCCGGGGGCTCTGTTATCGGCACTCCGATGCTACATTTTCATATAAAATAAAAAATGAGGTAACTTATGACTCAAAAACAGGGGAACGCACTGGTGGTAGGGGCAGGCATTGCCGGCATCCGATCGGCACTTGATCTGGCAGAGGTCGGTCACCATGTCACACTGATAGAGGCCTCCACCCACATGGGCGGCATTCTGTCACGGCTGGATTATCAATTTCCCACTGACGGGTGCGGCATGTGCCGGATGCTACCTCTGGTGGAACGGGATCAGTCCACCCAATTCTGCTTAAGACGGGGATTATTCCATGAAAATATTGATCTAATGCTCTCTACCACATTGGCGGATCTTGAGGGAGATGCAGGAAACTACACCGCCCATTTAAACCAGAGGATAAAGGTCATTGATCCTGAAAAATGCAATGGATGCGGAGAGTGTGCCGCTGTGTGTCCCGTGGAGATTCCTAACGGATTTAATTTAAACATGGGATACCAAAAGGCGGCCCATCTGCCGTTGCCCCATGCCCTTCCCAATATATATACCATTGATATGAATGCCTGCACCCTGTGCGGGGCATGTGAGCCCGTGTGTCCGGTGGACGCCATCACACTTCCTAAAGATCCCCGGAAAAGTTTTCGCATTTTGGTGGTGGATGATGAACTCATTGTCCGGGATTCCATGAAAGAGTGGTTTGAATTTGAAGGTTATACCGTTGACATGGCAAACTCCGGTGCCACAGCCCTGGAACGAGTGGCAGAAAGTTCTTACGATTTGATGTTTCTGGACATTAAAATGGGTCGCATGGATGGCACGGAAGTATTAAAACAGGTGAAAAGCACCCATCCGGATCTCAAAGTGATCATGATGACGGCCTATGCCACGGTGGAAACCGCTGTGGAGACCCTGACCCAGGGAGCCCTTGAGTACATTGTAAAACCCTTTGAGCCGGACACGGTTGTGGCCCTGGTGGATGGCCTTTATCAGGAAAATAAACCCTTGGAAATGACCCAGGTTTCCCTGGACATAGCCACGGTGATTCTCACCTGCGGTACAGATTTTTATGATCCCACCACAGGGAAAAATACCTATGGCCATGGCGTGTATCCCGACGTGGTCACAGGACAGGAATTTGAACGCCTTATCAGCGGCACCGGTCCCACCGGGGGCCAGCTGCTGCGCCCCTCGAATGGCAAAGCCCCGAAGAGGATTGCCTGGATTCAATGCGTGGGATCGCGCACCCTTCAAAATGATGCGCCTTATTGTTCTTCCATCTGCTGCATGCATGCCTTGAAGGAGGCAGTGCTCACCCGGGAGAAATCCCATCATGCCATTGAAACCGTTATCTATTATATGGATATGCGCTGTTTTGGAAAATCCTTTGAAGTCTATAAAACCAAGGCCCTGGAGGATCACCAGGTGATCCTGAAACGGGCCCGGCCCCATTCCGTTCGATGGGATGAGGCACTGGGCAAGCTGCGAATTTATGTGGCGGATATGTTCACCGATACAACGGATGAACTCTTTGACATGGTGGTGCTTTCCGTGGGAGTGAGGCCGGTTAAAAATATGGCCCACCTTTGTGACATGGGAGATATCCCCTTAACCCCTTATGGATTTCCTGCCATGGATTTTCCCCCCACACCTGGACGGGGTGTTTTTGCCGGGGGTAGTTTTTTGGGTCCCATGGATATCCATGATACCCTTATCCATGCATCATCTGCCAGTTTAAGGGCGCTAACCTTGTTGCAGAATACGGTATTCCCGGTGGAGGAGGCATCACAAAAAAAGAGTATTACATACCGGGATGTGTCCATGGAACTGCCATCAACGGCCTTGGTTCTATGCCATTGTGCGGCCAGTGATAATGAAATGGCTGTTGAAGAAATGGCAAAACGATTTGAGCGCCTGCCTCATGTGTTCCATTGCATCATTGCCAAAAAACTGTGTACCCGGGAAGGGTGGGATGATTTTTCATCAAAGATAACACCTCTGAAAGTAAACCGGGTGGTGGTGGCGGCCTGTCTTCCCCATCTATTCTTAAAGAAAATTAAGGAGCTCTCCCATCAGATGGCATTGCATCCCCATTATTTTGACGTGGTGGATATCTTTAAGGATAGCGTTGATGATGCCCGTTCCAAGGTGGGGATGGCCCTTACAGGCATTCGTCATAGATCCCCGGACACTACCATACCCAGAAAAGTTAAAAAAACAGCTCTGGTGGTGGGTGCTGGCATTGCCGGCATGACCGCTGCCCTGACACTGGCCAACAATAATATTAATGTGATTGTCGTGGAAAAAGCCCAGGATCCCGGGGGCAATCTCCAATGGTTGAAAAAGAATATAACCGGAACGGATTTCTCATCGATTCTGGAAGAGAGTACAAGGGACATTAAAGCCCACCCCCGCATTGAACTCATCACCGGTGCCACCGTTGCGGACACCTTTGGCCATGTAGGCCATTTTGTCACCCACATTGAACCTGAAAAAGGGGAGGTCAGAATGGTAGAGCACGGCGTCACCATCCTGGCCACGGGGGGGGAGGAAGCCGCCACCCAATCCATGGGATATGGGCAGCATCCGTTCATTATGACCCTGAAGGAATTGGAACAATCCATGGAGGGCGATGGATCTGCCATGGCAGATGTGGATTGTGTGGTGATGATTCAGTGTGTGGATTGCAGGGATGAGCACAAGGCCTATTGCAGTCGGATTTGCTGTACCTCTGCACTGAAACATGCCCTTTCCATGAAAAAACAAACGCCTGACATGCACGTTTATGTGCTGTATCGGGATATGATGACCCATGGATTTGCCGAGCCTTTTTTTAATGAGGCCCGGGAAGCAGGCATTCTTTTTATTCAATATACCCTGGATAGAAAACCCCAAGTCCGTGTCACAAATGACGGTGTGACTGTGGAAATTTTTGAACCCATCATCCATGAAACCCTTGAGATAGAACCACAACGACTGATATTGGCCACCGGAGTGGTGCCGTCCCGGGCTGGATCACCTGCTGAAATAATGAATGTTGATCTGGATGAGTATGGATTTTTTCACCAGGCCGATGATAAATTCAGACCAGTGGACAGCATTAAAGAGGGGGTATTTGCCTGCGGCATGGCCCTGGGACCCCGCAGCGTGGAAGAGAGTATGGCATCGGCGGAGGCATCGGCGGTGCGGGCCTTACGCATATTAAGCAAAGATACCTTAATGGCGGCAACGGTCATTGCTGGCGTTAAAACCACATTGTGCAGCCTTTGTGAATTGTGCATCGGGGCCTGTCCTTATGGGGCCAGAAGTCTTAATTCGGAACTCATGGTGGTTGAGGTGGACCCCATCATGTGCCAGGGGTGCGGGGCTTGTGCTTCCATCTGCCCCAGCAGTGCATCCTTCTTAAATGGATTCAAGGATCGACAAATGCTGGATATCATTGATGCTGCCATTGGTTTTTAAATTTCTGGTTTCCATTTTAAGGATGGAGTTCGTATCAAGCAAATTCATTGTTGAGTATGGGAAAAAGTTTTTATCTTACTACTTGGGCATTTGGGGAGATATTAAGAACATCGATACGACAAATATTACACTGGCATAATGCCGCCCCCGTCGGCATTTTTAAACTTGATCATCTCAACATCGGCCATGCCCACATTTTAATATAGAAAAAAAGGAACATAAAAATATGATCACCACAACCCACATAAAGGAGTTACTCAGTACCTGTATGCAATGTGGTACCTGCACAGCATCCTGCCCCAATGCCTTTGCCATGGATATGCCTCCCCGAAAACTGTGGCGTCTGATGCTCATGGATCGTACCGAAGATATATTTAACAGCACCACTTTTTCGTTGTGTTCTACTTGTTATTTCTGCACATTAAGATGCCCCAGAGGGTTGCCCCTGACCCGGGTAATGTCCCTTTTAAAAGAGCAGGCATTTAAAGCAAAAAGTCCTGGATACAAGAAAGGAACCGCCTTTTATGGCAGTTTCATGGAAAGCGTCCGCCGCCATGGCAGGGTCCGGGAGAGTGAGTTCATGACCCTTTATTTCATGGCCATGAAAAATCCACTGCTGCCCCTGGAGTTTGCCGGTATCGGGTTAAAGCTTATGAAAAAAAACAAAGTGGCCATTCAACTGCCATCCCGTGCAGATGGGTCCAACCTGGACAGGCTGTTCCAGAAAGTAAAGGAAATTGAGGAGAGATCTCCAGAGTCATAAGGTCTCATAACACCCTGAAGTTATTGTTAGCAGCAAAATTAAATTTTAGAATTAAAGTTTGATTATTTAAGCAATCTACCAAGTATCGGCAAGAATAAGCTGGAAAACTTATGACTGACGAGGAGAGACTATGAAATATATTTATTATCCGGGATGTTCCCTTGAAGGGTCTGCCGTTGAATATGATGGTGCCACCCGGGCCCTTATGGCAGAACTGGGGGATGAACTCATAGATATTGAAGACTGGAACTGCTGCGGTGCCACAGCTGCTGAACCCATGAGCGAACTGCTCTCCTTTGTGCTGCCTGCCCGAAATATTGCCCTGGCTGAAAAAATAAAGGAAGCCGGTGATATTCTGGTGCCATGCAGCGCCTGTTATCTGAACCTGAAAAAGGTTATGGTGGAAAGAGACTTAGATGAAAAACTCAGCAACCACATTGATGAGGTTCTGGCTGTAGACGATCTAAGCATAAAGGGAACCCGAAAGGTTCGCCATCTGCTGGATGTGCTGGCCCATGATATTGGTGCAGATAAAATCTCAGAGCTGGTGGTCAATCCACTGGAAGGGCTTAAAGTCGCCCCCTATTATGGGTGTCAGTGCCTGCGACCCTATGGTGGATTTGACGATCCGGAGGAGCCCACCACCATGACACCCCTTATTGAGGCATGTGGTGCCACGGTGTTACCTTGGAATTCGGCGGCCAACTGCTGCGGGGCTTCTGGCATGAACACCAAGCGGGAGGTGTCAGGTCAGCTGGTGAAAAATATCTTGATGGATGCCCGGGGGGCAGATGCCATTGTCACTGTGTGCCCCATGTGCCAGATGAATCTGGAGGGATTCCAGAAATCGGTTACCAAAGGAATAAATGAAGATCTTTCCATCACTGTGCTGTATCTGCCCCAGCTTCTTGGGCTTGCCATGGGGCTTTCGCCAGAAACCGTAATGCTTCACAAGAATCTCGCTGTGGCTGAAACCTTCCTAGAGGGATTGTAACTGCAAAACTGTAGCGTTAAGAAATAATTATATTTTTAGAACCCTTTAAGAAAATTTGAGTGTGAATCAAATCTCTTGGGTTATTCTCAGCGACGATAGCACGCAAGCAACACCTGATTTATCACATTATCCCAGCAATCATAAAAGCCTTTATCGCAAAAAAAGACGATGAACGCGCGAGTTGACCGGCAAGTCTGCCGAGACAATGGGCGCGAATATTGAAGTCAGTGGCAGCCAGGCAACCAGATATTTTGTAAAAATCATAAAATTTAAATTTACTATCACTTTTTTAAAGCGGCTCAGTCCCGGCTGTCCACTGGACTGGCTGGTTATGTCTTGATTTCATCTATGGGTAGTATTTGTTTTCCGTGTCGAATAGTCAAAATTGAGATTCGTTTTATTTCCATACGGTAAATGATTCGGTAATTGCCATAAATAAGCTCTCTAAATTTATCATCTGAGATTTCAGGTACAACTCGTCCAATTTGAGGAGAGAATTTAAGTTTCTCGACTTTTTCGAATACCTTATTTATCCATCGCTTGGCTGCAGATGGTTTGTCTTGAGCGATGTAACCAGCTATTTCTGATGCTTTATCCATAGCAAGTGGAGACCAAATTATTTTCATATAGGAATTCGCTTAAGTAGTATGTTTTTAGCATCTGTATGCTTGATTCCCTCTCCTTTCTCCAATTGACTTAGAGAAGAATGAATGTCGGATAGGAGTTCAATCTTTTCTTGCATCGCTTCAAATTCTTGAACATCAACAAGGATAGCAGCACTTTTGCCTCTTTGAGTAATAACCAAAGGTCTTTTAGTGTCATGAATTTGTTTAATGTACATTGCCATACTATTTCTGACTTCAGATAGTGGTTTTATATCTTGACCAATCCGTAACTTTTGCATCTTACACCTCTCAAATAAATTTTGTACAGTATAACGCACAACCAATAGTACATGCAAGTGTTATCTTAGGAGGCGTAGCGCCCACATGTCTGCGCTGTTTGAGGGTCCATTCGAACGAGAAAAAGAAGATAAATTTATTTTTAGAAAATTTTGATAGACATTAAATAAATCTATCCCCTTTTCCGTCCGACATTAAATAAATCTGTCGTCTTTTCCGTCGTGTCTCCTTCTCCGTCGTCCCCTTTTCCTGGCTTTTCCTGCCCAACGAAATCAATGATCACTTAGATCCTGATCCTGTTTAAAAATTATAGGCTCTAAATTTTCTTCAAATCCTTAATGCTTCAATTGGATCCATGTTTGCAGCAGACCAGGCAGGGTAAATTCCAGAGCAAAGACCCGTTAAGGATGATATGATCAAGGGAATAAAAACGGCCTTAGCAGTGATGGCAGATTCCCATGGGATAAAATAAGATAATAAAAATATGGAGAGGATACCAAAGCATATACCAATTATCCCCCCTGCCATGGTGAGAATGGCAGCTTCCGTAAGAAATTGGAATAAAATATGAATTTTATTTGCCCCCACTGCCCGTCGTATGCCTATTTCTTTTTTACGCTCTGATACCGTTGCCAACATGATATTCATAATGCCGATACCTCCCACCACAAGAGAGACCGAGGCAATGGTGAGCAAAAACAGGGAAAACATTTTTTTTGTCTTTCTGGTCTGGTTAAGAAGCTCCAACGGGCTCACAATTTGATAACTTTGAATATCTGGATGAATTTTTCCCATAATCCTTTTAATAACCAAAGCCGTATTTAGAACATGTTCCGGGGTATCCACTTGAAGAATTAATTCCGTTAACCCTTGTGCTTCGCTTTCCATCTGCCGGGTCTTTTTCCTTTTCAACCAGGCCTCAACCCCCATGGGTAAAAGAACCATCTCATTATAATTACGTGCAGAAATGGTTCCCGTGTCATCACTATTTTTATGATACCTGTCAAGAATGCCCACAATTTTAAAAAGATGGTTTTCAACTCTGAGTATGGCACCAATATGCCCATATTTTCCCAAGGCGGTGGAGACGTCATGGCCTATAACACAAACCTCTTTATGAAGCATAACATCCTGTTTGTTGATAAATCGTCCGCTTTTGATTTTCAACATAAGGATTTTGCCATATGACGGGGTGATAGAAATAACCTGCGGGGTGATTTCCTGGGGGGTTCCCATCACTGACACATTCAATATTTTGAGTCCTGCGGCGTTTACAACGGTTTTACATCCATTCTCTATTCGTCTGGCATCATCCAGAGTAAGACCAAATATGTGACTTTGACGGGCCTGTTTTTTTTTCTCTTCGGTGAGCGTCACCGATTGAATATAGACATTACGGGTGCCAAGCCGCTCAATCTGACGAAGTGCCTCAATTTTTGCCCCTTCTCCCACGGAAATAATGATAATTACAGCCATCACCCCAAAAACAATACCTAAAACACTGAGCAGAGAACGCAGTCGATTGAGGTAGAGTGAGGCCAGAGCCATTTTAAAATAATTTTTTATTTTAAACAAAGTGACCATCTTTCATGGTGTAGATGGTGTGTGCCCGGGAGGCCACATGTAAATCATGTGTGACAACAACGATGGTGGTTCCTAAATTATTCAGTTCGGAGATCAAGTCCATGATCCGTTCGCCGGTTTTAGAATCAAGATTGCCGGTGGGTTCGTCTGCCAGGATCAGCTTGGGAGATGTTGCCATGACCCTGGCAATGGCAACCCTTTGCATTTCCCCCCCTGAAAGCTCAAAGGGCTTGTGATTAATTCTGTGGCTAAGTCCCACCTTTTCAATGGCCTGAAGGCTCTTTTTACAGGCAAGTTGGGGGGAAATGTGGGAATAAAGAAAAGGCATGGAGACATTCTCCTGTACACTGAAATGTTGAATTAAATTAAACTGTTGAAAGATAAATCCAATTTTTACAGAACGTACGGCAGACAATTGCCCATCGGAGAGTTTGGATACATCCTCACCATCCAGGTGGTAAGTTCCTGATGTTGGTCTGTCCAAGCAGCCCATAACATTAAGCAGGGTTGACTTTCCGGATCCTGATGGTCCCATGATTGCCGCAAACTCTCCCTCATTTAAGTGAAAATCAAGATTTTTTAAAACAGGTACAAACGCCTGCCCAAGAGGATATGTTTTGGATATGTCTTTAAGGGATACCAGGTCGGACATTTTATAGTTCCTTGTCTATGGCAGGCTCTACAGTGCTCACCCAATCCCCTTCATGGATTCCAGAAATTATTTCAACGAAATCTTCATTTTCCCGACCAGTTTCAACGACAATTTTTTTATAGATACCATTTTGATAAAGGAAACAAAATTCCTGGTCCAGATTTTCAAAAATGGCGTGGACAGGTAGTATTAAAACATTTTCAACCCTATCTGCCAGAATACTGACCCTTGATGTCATTCCTGGCCTCAAGTCGGAATCGGTTGTGGTCAATTTGATGGTCATTTGAAAATATTTTGCTCCTTTTACCTGTCCGCTGGTTTCAGCAGCCAGTGCCCCAATGAATGCGATATTTCCCTTAATCTTTTTGTCCGGATATGCTTCCATAGTCAAATCACACGCCTGACCTATGGTTACCTTATGCAGATCAACTTCCCGCACACGGGTTTTTACGATCATGGTGGAAATATCGGGAAGATAAAGAATCGGTTGATTCTGTAAAACCGTGTCACCCACCCTTGGTTTTCTTTTTTGGCCGTCCCTGTAGGTTTCGTAAAGAATGACAATACCGTCAGAAGGGGCCTGAATAACGGTTTTGAATAATTTTTTTCTGGCGTTTTCCAAGCGTTTATTATGGTTTTCAAAGGCAGCCTGGACTTCATTAAGAGATGATTTCGCCTGGGCAATCTGATGCACACTTCCCTTTTTAGTCTGTTCCAGCTCCATTTCTGCCTGGTCGATGTTTGATTCTAATTTTTCAAGCATGGAGGGAAAGAGATGGTTCTGGTAACTATCAACCTTTTTTTGGGCGGTATTAAATTTTTCTTTTAAAAGAAGAAGCTCCTGTTCTGCCTTAGCCATCTCGCCTGGGTGATCAAAACCTTCAGTGCTTAATTTTTTTAAATCGTTGAGGTAGCGAAGATATTTTTTTTTGTCTTTATCAATTTTATCCATCTCCTCCCGGTATTGAATTAACTGGAGTGGTCCCTCTCCATTTTTGAATGTCGAAAATTCAAGTTCAGCCTGATTAACCTTAAATTCTGCTGTGCCAAGCTCCCTGGTTACCTGATTTTTTTCCCATTCAAAAAGTTGTTTTTTTGCCTCCACTGCAGCCATGAGTCTCTTGAGATCACCTTCTAAACTCTCAATTTCTTCTTCAAAAGGGGCCGGGTCCAGTCTGACTAAAATATTCCCTTTTTTTACCCATGAACCATCATCAACAAGATCAATGACCTTGCCCTTCCCCCCCTTGAGGGTGGAGACCACCATATGGGCTTGACCCGCGTCCAGGACCCCAATGGAGCGCACCGTAATATCAAAAGAGTTTTTCATAACTTGCGCCATAGGGACTTCAATCTTTTCCGGTTGTGTTGCACCCAGTTGCAGCATGCCCACCGCAAGCCCGATGATCACAATAAGAATCAAACCATTCTTGTATATTGATGTACCTGTTTTATTCTTCATGATATGCCAATAAGGTTCCCATTATTTCCCTCAGGCGATAAGTGCCGATAATATAATCAATATGGGCATTTAAGAGGTTCAGCCTTGCCTGGTGAAGCTCAGTTTCTGCTTCGATTAAATTGAAATTATCCGCCATGTCATTATTAAATTTGATTGCAGCCAGCGCTTTTTTCCCCTTTGCCTGGTGAATTTGTTCCTTTCTGATAAAAACAAGATCCTTGGCGTTGGCAAGGGTATTCAACTGGCTTCTAACATTTTTACGTGCCAGATCCTTTGTCGTATTCAGATTTATTCTGGCAGATTCTATGTTGATAAGACTTTGTCGATAGGAGAGTTTCTCACGGGTTCGGGAAAAATCTGTTGAACTGGTTAAAAAGACCCCCCAGTTGTCTTCATCTAAAGAAAAAGCATTTCCGAAAACATCTGCCTCCCCGGATCTGGAATAGTCCACGCTGAGTTTAAGGTCTGGAAGCAGATTATGTTTTGCAATTCTTGAATTTCTCTGGACCTCTTTAAACGCATCTTTTTCATGGCGAATATCAATACTGTTTTCCAGAGTAATTTTTTCGGCTGATGCAACATCCATGTTTATCTGTTTAATGTCAACAGGTGCCTCCTTTAGGGTGATGTCAACGTCCTGGGAAATGGATAAAATGGATTTGAACTCATATCTTTCATTTTGTAATGCCTCCACGGCATCTGCCAGATCGGCCTGTGCATCCTTGACCTTCAGTTCTGCCCGATAAACGTCCAGGGGGCCGGCAAGACCGATGGCGGATTTTAATTTGGCCAATGCCGCATGGTTCTTGAATCTTTCCACCAGAAAGGTGTTTAATTCAACTTTTTTCATGTATTGAGAAATGGTGTAAAAACTGCTAACTGTCTGGATAATAATATTTGTTCTTGTGCGATGTAAAGCCCTGTTAGTTGATCGAAGAGAATATTCCGCTCCATGGACAGAGGCCATATTAACCAGTTCTCCCCGTCCCCTGAACAGGGGAATCCCCAAGGAAAGGCCTACCCGACTCGTAAAATCATTATTCCCCATCCCGGCGCCTGGGGAGAGCGAAATATCCATTCCCTGAACAAACTTTTTGTTTAAGCTGAGGCCAGCAGCAATACTCTCATTGGAGTCGATGACTCCAACGCCTGCCGAGGGAGTTATTTTGACATCGAAATCACTCTGGGTTGATGCCAGGGACAGTTTGCTGAAGTCAATGCTGTTTTTCGATTGCAGCACGGATCTGTTTTTTTCCAGTGCCCGGTCAATGGCCTGTTGCAAAGAAAACACTATTTCTTTTTCTTTTGCATCAATCGGGAATGTGAACATCAACATCCACAAAAGAATGGTCGTCACTATTTTTTTATTGTTCATGATTGATTGCAAATAGAGGATACTCTTTCCTTCCTTTGATACAATTTTACATAATTAAAAATAAATAGGTAAATCATACCAAATTTTGGCATCCTTCATATGACATCAAAAGTACTTTGCAGTCTTTTGAGAAAAGTCCCTACAAACGAGGAATGATTAAAAAAAGTGTGAAGTATTTTTGAAGGATGTCTAAATTTTTATCTGTTTTGTTGATTCTCCTGCAAAAAATGAAAAATTTAAAACTGACTCATAGAACTCATTATTTAACATTATTCATGAAAAAAAAGCAACACATTGGCTGGGAAGAATCGCGCACCGTGGTGCACGGCATGAAACCGGGTTCAAGCCAACGGCAGCCTGAGAGGGACATGGTTCATGCTTAAATTTCACAGTGAAGGACATATCACCCTTCCGTCCCCAAGGCGTATAGTTAATAACCCTTTTGTAAACAGAAACCTACCCTAAAAAAATAGGTAGATCAGGCCCTGCTTAAAATTGATTTTTCAATGATAATTTTACGGATGGTTTCCATGGGGCGTGTAACAGTGGAGAATCGACAACGCCATACCATGTAAAGCAGGGAGTTATCCGGTATGAGGCAAAGTGTATCCAGTTGCATTGTCTGGGAAAGTTTTTCTGGTATTTTTTCATCGTTGAAGTGCACCTCTGCACTCAGTTGGAAGCCGGGCAAATCGAATTTTATCGGGCCGTGTGGGGACAGGTTGAGAAGTTCTATATCTTCATTCCCTTTTAAAAATCCATTCACCTGAAGATCTGGATATGCCGCGTTGTAAAAACGATAGTCAAAATCATCCGGCAAATTTGGGGACTGATTTTTTCGCCATTTTTCATCATATGTACCTGCATATCCCAAGCGAGGAGCCCAAGATCTAGCATATACGCCATAACCGGTTGGCTTTGGGTGGTCCATGCATTTTTTGATGAGCATTCCCGGGTGTTCTATATTGGGAAGTGGTGTATTATTTACAGCTTTTTTTGATTTTTTTGAAAAAAACCCCGTACCAGTAATATTTTCATTGCAGTATCCCCCCCCCCGAACATCTATGCCCCCAGA
>Ga0307987_1000757_pt1 | contig 18858 bp, 16 predicted proteins | sample EllFjometagen181_FD_203157 | JGI IMG/M metagenome (GOLD analysis project Ga0307987, IMG submission 203157) | Marine microbial communities from Ellis Fjord, Antarctic Ocean - #181 | ecosystem: Environmental > Aquatic > Marine > Unclassified | place: Southern Ocean | collected 2014-10-08
CGTTCTCCCACTGCCGATCGCTGGGCCCGCGGTCCACCACGTCGCCCAGGTGGGTGACCATGGCCACCCCCAGCTCGTCGACCATGTCCACAGCCCACTGAGTCTGGGCGTCGAAGATCTCCGGGTGCGCGTCGGCGTATTCCTGAGTGTCCGGCAGGGCCAGCACCGTGAAGGTCACGTGCTCGGCGGTGTCTCCGGGATCCTTGGGGCAACCGGTGGCGAGGATGACGACGAAAGGCAGGAAGCGTTGCATGGAGGGACTCTAACCAGCGCACCAGCCCCCAGGCTGGCCGCCGTGCTCACCAACCAGCCGGGTGTCCGCCACTACCCTCTTTCGTGAGCGCCAAAAGGCCACAAATCGCTCACCAACCAGCCGGGTGTCCGCCACTACCCTCGTTCGTGAGCGCCGCCTGCCCCAGTCCGCCCACCAACCCGGCGGGTGCCGGCCACTCCCCACATTCGTGAGCGCCGCATGCCCCCGGACCGCTCACCAACCCAGCTGATGCCGCTCACCCCAAGCCTTCGTGAGCACCAGCCACTCATCACGTGGCTCAGTAGCCAAACAGAGCGACGCCGCTCACGTTGACCTCGTTTCCTGGCTCGAAGAACTGCGTGAAGCGCCTGCCAGTGGTGTGGAACGGCTGACCGCCATGGACCCGCTCGGGCAGCACGAGGAACAGCCATTGTGCGGTTGGGCACAGGTGGCACTTCCAGAAGTCCTTCAGGTCGTGGTTGTTGGTGTTGGCCCCACCCCGCTCCACCTCGAGCAGCACCTCCAAGCCAGCGTGAAAGAGGTCAGGACGAAGCTGCAGGTTCATGTCGCGGAAGATTCCTCTACGTTCGCTTCGAAAGCCGAGGGGCTCCGCGGCCAAAGCGACATGGGCCTGGACTCGATGGCTGGTGACCCGCCCTCCAACACTGCCCGGCTGCCCACCCGCGATGGTCTCGGAGATGCCTTGATAGTCGATTTCCGAGTGCAAGGTCTCCGCGAGCGCACGCACGGCCGTGCCCTCCGCGCTGTGGGCCAAGCTCGACTTCACCATCCACCGGAACTTCATGGGGCAGGCCCTTCGTCTGGAGTGCGCAACGGCACGATCTCCACCACCACAATCTCCGGCGTGGTGCCGATGCGGGGAGGCATACCGATGAGCCAGTTGCCGGAGTGGACGTGGTGCCAGACGCCATTGCGGCGGTGCAGGCCTTTGTCGTGGGAGGCGCTAAGCCTGAGGATGGACACGGGCAGGCCGAACATCTCGAGGGACACCGGGCCCCCATGGGTGTGGCCGGCCAGGCCGATGTCGGTGGACTCGGGGCGCAGAAGATCGAGCACCCGCGGGTCGTGGCACAGCACCAGCCGCAGGCTCACATCGGCGGGCAGGGGCGCAGCGCGCAGCAGCGCAGGGGTCACAGCGTCCGGATCGGCGCCACGGTAGCCGGCGCCGAACACCCAGACCCGCTCACCCGCCACGTCGAGACTCACCGACAGGTCGTCGAGCACGGTCACGCCACTGGCGGCCAGCTCGGGACCCAGGGTGTCCCAGCGGGGCAGATCGTGGTTGCCCGGACAGAACAACACAGGCGCCGGCAGCGCAGCGAGGGTCTCCACCAGGCCATCGTGCTCCCCTGGACCATCCGAAAACGGTCCCACCAGATCGCCGGTGATGAGCACCAGATCCGGCTCGAGGCCCGCGGCTACGTCGCACAGATCCCGCAGCTTCCACAGGGGGAAGCCCGGCCCGAAGTGGATATCGCTGAGGTGTACCAGCCGCAGGCCTGGGCCGGTCAGCCCGGGAATCTCGAGCCGGTAGCGCCTCGTGCGCTGCCCCCGTCCCAGCCCCCAAAACGAACCCCACAGGGACAGGACCACCGCCAGCCACAGCCAGTGCCCAGGCCAGAGCAGTGGGCCGTCCGTCACCAGGGCGAACACCATCCAGGGAGACAGGACGCAGCCGGCCCAGAAGGCGAAGGCATAAGCGGGCTGGCTGCCCAGCATGAGCCACCAGCCCAGCCGACGGCCGGGATCGCGGCGCCGCGGTAGCAACACGAAGGGTGGCGCCAGCAGCGCCGCCCCCAGCCCCAGGCCCGGCACAGCGGGGTACCCGCCCTGCCCCACCCACAGCGCCCCCAGCCCCAGCAGGCCGTAGACGCCAACGCAGCCCGCCACCACCACCGCCATGAGGTGGTCGTTGGGCGTGTGGCCGCCGCGGTACACACCCCACAGCGTGACACCGCAGCAGAAGATCAGGAAACCGAGCCAAGCCAGCATGAACATGGAAGATCCATACCCTCATCCGTCCGCAGGCTGCCCCCCCTGCCCTCACGGCATGTAGGGATCACCGTCGTCGGGCTCGCCCGAGTCGGCCAACAGCCGGCCCAGGGAGCGCTCCGCCGAATAAACCCAGCTGCGCCCCAGGATCACCCGGTTGCTACGGGAGTAGGTCCAATACGCCCAGGTCCACTCCATCATCACCACCAGGCGGTTGCGGAACCCGATGAGGAAGAAGATGTGGACCACCAGCCACAGCCACCAGGCCACGATGCCCGTGAAGCTCCACTTGCCGAACTGGGCCACGCCGCGGGCGCGACCGATGGTGGCCAGGCTGCCCTTGTCCACGTAGCGGAAGGGCTTGGAGGCCTCGCCACCCGCCAGGCGCTGGATATTGTGGGCCACGTGCTTGCCCATCTGGATGGCGCCCGGGGCCACGCCGGGCACCAGGGTGCCGTCCTCTTGCTCGAGGGCGGCCAGGTCGCCGGCCACGAAGACCTGGGGCCGACCTGGGATGCTCAGATCGGGTTCCACCAACACCTGTCCGCGGCGGTTCAGGGGCACCCCCAGGCTGGCGCCCAGGCGCGATCCGCGCACACCGGCAGCCCACACAACCGTGCGGGACGGGATGTGGTCGCCCGCGAGGGTCACCCCATGCTCGTCGATGTTCATCACCCGCGCGTCGGTGCGCACCTCGACACCCAGGGTGGCCAGCTGCTTGACCGCTTTGTTGGAGAGGTCTTCGGAGAAGGCCCCCAGGATTCGCGGCGAGCCGTCCACCAGCACCACCCGGGTCTCGCGGGGGTCGAAGTTACGGAAGTCGCGGGCCAGGGTGCGATGGGCGATCTCACCCAAGGCGCCGGCGAGCTCCACCCCGGTGGGTCCGGCACCCACCACCACGAAAGTGAGCCACTGACGGCGACGCTCGGGCTCGAGCTCACGCTCAGCGGCTTCGTACGCCAGCAACACCCGGCTCTGGATCTCGAGGGCGTCCTCGATGCTCTTGAGTCCCGGGGCGTGCCGCTCCCACTCGTTGTGGCCGAAGTAGTCGTGCTTCGCGCCCGTAGCCACCAGCAGGTAGTCGTAGCCGATGCAGCGGTCGCTCAAACGAACGGTGCGATCCTCGGGGTCGATCTCCCTCACCTTGCCCATGAGCACCGTGAGGTTCTCCTGGTCCCGCAGGATCTTGCGGATGGGAGCGGCGATGTCCGAGGGCTGCAGGCCCGCCGTGGCGAGCTGGTACAGCAGCGGCTGGAAGACGTGGTGGTTGCGCCGATCGATGAGCGTGATGCGCACCGGGGCGTTCCGCAAGTTGCGCGCAGCGTACAAGCCGGCGAATCCGCCGCCGACGATCACCACGTGTGGGATGCGCTGGAACTCGGGCATGGTGTCTCCGTCGCAGGGGTTGGATGCGCGGTGCCATCGTCTTATCCGGCAGGTGCGCTCTCCGACATATGGGCCACCTTACCGGAACCCCTGAGTGGGTGCGCCGAACAGGCGATTGGCTGTTTTTACTGCGCCTGGCCCTGGCCCCGGTTTTCGTCCACCAGATCGCCAGTGGCCAGGTCCAGGGTCATGCCGAAGCGCATGGAGCCCCCCTTGCGACCACCCGGCGGGTCCAGCTCGAGCTCGATGACGGCAGCGGTACAGCAGAACTCGAAGTTGTTGTGCTCCATGAGCTCGTAGTCGGGCCCGCTGGTGAGCACCTGCACTTCACGAACCTGTCCATACTGGTTGCCGGTATCGCGAGGTTCGGCGTCAATGGTGAACTCGAGCAGCGCGCGATCGGGGAGCTCGGGGTCGGCCGCGAGGTGTTGCTCGTAGCACTCGCGGAAGCTGTCGGCGTACTCTTCGATCACGTAGTGGGCCAGCTTGCCCGACGCCGCCAGGCGAGTGCGTTCGGTGCCAGCGGGTAGGTTGCTGGGCCCCCTGCGCTCTGGGTCGATGTCGTCGGGAGCTTCCTGGATCTGAGGCAGGTGCACGGCCGGATGACCCGCCCGCCGATCTGCCGACGTGGGGTTGGCCCCATCGGTGGACGCCACCGCCGGATCGGCGTCGGGCATAGGCCCTTCGCCATCAGGGGGAGCGCTGGGTCGACCCAACAGCCACCAGACCAGCAGCAGGGAGCACAGCCCGAGGATCACCAACAGTGGAACGCGACGCTTCATGTACACCTGCTATCCGTCACGCGCCGACCACGCCTGCGGCATCGCGGGGTGACAGTCCGGTGAAAGACCCAAGGAAACAATGGAGCAACGCCGAGGCCCCCGCAAAAGGTACCCGACACGAGCCCACGAGATAGCGGACCGAGGGGACAAGACGTGTAGACTTCTGTACCTTGGTCAGTCTGGACACCGGACGCCGGCGCAACATGCCCATCCCAGTCAACACAGCGATCACACTCCGCACCGCGAGGGGGGTCACCGACCTCACCCTGCGGGAGATCGACGATGACCGTCTGATCTCGGAGGGCGAGCACACGCTGCGTGCCGGTAAGCAGGCCGAGTTCCAGTTCGCCCTACCCGGAGCCCACGCCAACCTTCGGGGTGAGGTGGAGATCGAGAAGGTCGTCAAGCTGGCCCTCGGCCCCTGGCGCACCGTGCTGCGCATCGTGGAGATGAACAAGAACCAGCGCGGAATGCTGCGAGAGTGGGTGTGCGAGCAGGAGCGAGCCCAGTCCCGGGCCAAGCCCAAGAAGAAGCCCCCACCACCGTCGGTCGAGGAGATGCGAGGCCTGCACAGCGGATCATTGGCCTCCGATGTAGGCGACCCCGACTCCCGTGTCGGGCGACAAGCCATCAGCGAAGCCATCACGGACGATCCGGAGCGCCAGCGCGGCCGCCGTTCGAGCCTGCGTCGAGGGGTGCAGGATCGCCGCAGCGACACCGATGCCCCCGCTGACACGCCGCGCAAGCGCCGCCGGGTCGAGGTCAAGGTCGCCGCCAGCGCCACGCCTCCCATCGTGATGATCCGCTTCAACGATCCAGAGCGCTACGTCACCTACTACTGGAAGCACCTGCATCGGGACGCGCTGCAGGTGCGCTTCGCCAATGCGGAGCTGACCCGAGGCACCATGGTCAGCGTACGCTTGGTGCTGCCGGGCGGTTCTACGGTCAAGTGTACCGGCCACGTACGGGTCGCCAGCGCTGCCGGCTTCGGTCTCATGCTCGAGCTCACCGACACGACCCGCAGCACCCTGCGTCTCTCCGCCGGCCCGCGACCCCGCTCCGTCTGACCCCCGCCGTCGCCCACGAGCCGCCCGACGGAAACCTCGACCTGTCCAGGTTTTGTGTTGGTTAACGGGAGTTGAGCCAACGTGAGAGCGCTCACAGAAGGCGACAGGGCTCCAAATTGAGACATTGTGTTTCACACCCGGCGTGTAACTCCATAGTGCTGTCGCAACGCTCGCGACGAGAATCCGCCGCATACCCAAATTATCCGAATAGATGAAAAAGCTAAACAGGACCTCTCATGCCTGCACACGCGCGCTACAAAATGGGAACTGTCACCCGCCTCACGGGCCTCTCCGCAGGCCTGCTTCGCATCTGGGAGCGACGCTACGATCTGGTCAAGCCCCACCGAACCGAGGGCGGCCACCGCATGTACACCCAGGAAGACCTTCGGCTGCTGCTGCACGTCAAGTCGCTCATCGACGAGGGATCATCCATCGGCGAGGTAGCCCAGCAGGGGCGCGATTCACTGCTCGATGAGGCCACCCCCGACACCGCCCCCACGGTCCATGCCCCCATGGAGCTCGCCGTTCCACCCAGGGTGCACAGCGCCATCGAGCGCTGGCGCACGGCCATGGCGGACGCTGCCGAGAAGTTGGACGTCGCCGCTTTGGAGCAGGCCTTGGACGAAGCCTTCGCGTCCCTCAACGCCGACGTGGTGATCTACCAGGTGATGCACCAGGCCTCCCACGAGATCGGGAACCGCTGGGCCGACAAGCGCCTGTGCGTGGCCGGTGAGCACCTGGCCACCGCCGTGTTCTCCCGGCGCATGCTGCTGCTGCTGGCCCAGGCCCGCGGTATCCGACCCGATTCCCCCAAGGCCCTGGTGGCCTGTCTGCCCGACGAACTGCACGCCCTGGGGGCAATGGTCCAGGCCTGGGAGCTCAGCCGCAGCGGCTACGACGTCACCTGGCTGGGCGCGGCTCTGCCCATCGAGTCCCTCGAGATGGCCGTGAAGACCACCAAGCCCAGCGCGGTCTACCTCAGCGCCACCATGCCCGATCTCTACCAGGCGGCCCGCGAGCCCCTGGCCAACCTCATCGCCCGCCAAAACGGCCAGGTCTGCTGGCTGGTGGGGGGCCACGGCGTACCCGCCGAAGACCCGCTGCTGCAGGATCTCGGCGTCGGCCTGGCTCCCGAGCTCATCGAGGGCGAGAACCCCGTGGTGTCCCACGGTAGGAACAGGGCCGAGGCCTGATTCGCCTGGCATTGACACGGGCACCACCGACCCGCCCGCGCAGCGCGATGGCCTGTGGGGCTGGCCAAAGGGACGATAGCGGCCAAACCAGCACAACTTCCCGTCGTTGACGGGGACTCTGGCCTCGTCTACCTTGCTCTGAGCGCGCCCGAACCCCCAAGACGCGCCCGGAGGCACCATGGCTCCCCGCTTTCTGCTGCTGCCCCTGCTCGTACTCGGCGCCTGCAAGACCGACGTCCACGTCTCGCCCACCGAGAACCTGGCGCCAGTGGTCCACATCGAAGCCCCCGCCGATCAGACCACCTTCCTCGAGGGCGAGCCCATCGAGCTGGTGGGCACGGTGCTCGACAACAACGGCCAGGACGACCTGCACACGGTCACCTGGTCCTCCACGGTAGACCCGGGCCTGGCAGCCATGGAGGCCTGGCCCGACGCCGACGGCCAGTCCTTGCTGAACGTCACCCTCACCCCTGGCACGCACCTCATCGAGCTGTCCGCCCTGGACCAGGGGGGCCTGAGCGACGCCGACAGCATCACCATCATCGTCGAGCAAGCCCAGCAAAGGCCCGACGCCGTCATCACCAGCCCCGACAGCTGGGCCGGCTTCTACACCGACGAGGTCATCAACCTCGTGGGACAGGTGGGCGACGAGCAGCAGGACCCCGACACCCTGGACATCGTCTGGACCGCCACCAGCAACAGCTCGGGCGCCATGCAGATCATCTCCCAGCGGCCGGCGGCCCAGGACGGCAGCGTCACCGCCGGCTGGACCACCGAGCGCGACGAAGGCGGCTGGGTGATCGGCCTGACCGTCATCGACGACGACGACAATGAAACCAACGCCGAGGTCTTCGTCAACATCACCCTGTCCCCGGACCAGGACCCCACGGTCAGCATCACCAGCCCCGACAACTACGACACCTTCTACACCCAGGACACCATCCGGCTCTCCGGTCTGGCCAGCGACGTCCAACAGGACGACGGCACCCTCAACATCGTGTGGACCGCCACAGAGACCTCATCGGGGCTACCGCGGGAGGTCTACGCAGGCTGGCCCGAGAGCGATGGCTCGTCCACGGTTGAATGGGTCCAGCCCAGCGTGGGCAACTACTCCGTCAAGCTCGAGGCCACCGACGAGGACGGCAACGTCGGCTACCAGGAGATCTACATCATCATCGGCGACATCGCCGACGAGGACCTGGACGGTGACGGCTGGTCCCCCAACGACGGCGACTGCGACGACGCCGACGCCACTGCCTACCCCGGCGCTGACGAGATCTGCGGCGACGCCACGGACAACGACTGCAACGGGGTCACCGACGATCGTGACATCGACGGCGACGCCCACATCGACATCGACTGCGTCAACTACGACGGCAGCTACCCTATCGATGACTGCGATGACAACGACTACAGCATTCACCCCGGCGCGGCGGAGTACGAAGACGGCGTAGACAACGACTGCGACGGCGACATCGACGAAGGCACGGCGAGCTTCGACAACGACGGGGACTGTTTCTGCGCCGGCAGCGCCTGCACGGGCTCCATCAGCAGCTGCACCACCATTGACCCGGGCGACTGCGACGACACCGACGCCAGCGTCAACCCCGATGCCCTGGACGAACCGGACATGGACTACGTCGATGCCGACTGCGATGGCATCGACGGCGACGCCGACGGCTCGGTCTTCCTGGATCCCACCAGCGGCAGCGACGGGGCCACCGGACTGTCCAGCTCCGACCCGGTCTACAGCCTGGACACGGCCTACAGCGTGGCCACCTCGACCGGCCTGGACTGGATCATCATCGCCGATGGCACCATCGACCTCAGCGGCAGCTTCATCGAAGCCGTCCACCTGGCGGGGGGCTACGACTCGGGCTCATCCTGGAGCCGCACCCCCGCGGTGGTGCCGGACATCCCGGTCTCGTCCTCGGGCCAGCTCATCTCCGGCTGGACCACCGCCACCGAGTGGCAGCAGATCCGCATCGAGGCCAGCTCGAACGGCTCCACCGGAGGCTCGAGCTTCGCCTTGAGGCTCAGCGGCTCTACCGGCCTGCTGCTCAACACCTGCGAGATCGCCGCGTCCAACGCTGGCAACGGCAGTGGCGGCTCCAGCGGCTCCACCGGCGGTAGCGGCACCAGCGGCAGCACCGGCTCGAGCGGCTGCGAGGACTCATCGGGCTTCTGCTCATCCTGCAGCCGTCCCAACGCGGGCTCGGGCGGATCGGGCTGCAGTGGCAACAGCGGCGGCTCGGGCGGCAGCCCGGGCCACGAGAACTCGAGCGGCAACTCCGGCAGCGCTGGCTCCGGCACCGGAGCGGGCTCCGGCGGCTCCGGTGGCTCCGGCGGCAACTCGGGCAGCACCGGCACCGCGGGCAGCAACGGCGGCTCCGGCAGCAACGGCGGCTCGGGCTCGAGCAGCGGCAGCTTCTCCAGCTCCGGCTACACCGTAGCCTCCGGCTCGAGCGGCTCGAGTGGGTCCAACGGCGGCGGCGGCGGCGGCGGCGGCGGCGGCGGTGGTGGCAGCGACTGGTGCGACTCCTACGGCGGCGCCGGCGGCGGCGGCGCGGGTGGGGCCTGCGGCGGCACCAGCGGCACGGGCGGCACGGGCGGCGGCACCTCCGTGGCCATCCTGCTCAGCAGCTCCAGCATCGAGCTCATCGACTGCTTCATCGAGACCGGCGACGGCGGCGACGGCGGCACGGCTGGCACCGGCGGCAGTGGCGGCTACGGCGGCAGCGGCGGCGCGGGCGGCAACGGCGAGGACGACTCCGGCCGCGGCGGCGACGGCGGCGACGGCGGTGACGGCGGTCGCGGTGGTCATGGCGGCGGCGGCGGTGGCGGCCCCACCGTCGGCGTGCAGTGCACGTCGTCCACCCTCACCCTCGACTCCGACACCAGCTTCAGCCTCGGCGATGCCGGCTCCGGCGGCTCCAGCAGCGGCTCGAGCGGCACCAACGGCCTGCGGTCCAGCACCAGCGGCTGCTAGCCGAAGTGGTCCCACCCTCGGGGCCGGGCGTTGTGGATCCCATCGGAGCCGAAGATTCGTAGCCCTGGGTCGGGCTCGATCCATGCGAAGGGGATCAGTTCGATGCCCAATTCGTGCCGAGCACCCGCCACGATCTCGTCCTGGCGATCCGACGATGCTGTGAACAACAGCACGTAGTCCTCGCCTCCTGACAGGGCGAAGCGCCAGGGCTCCTTACAGCAGCCCAGGGCCCCCGCCTGCACCAGGGCGCGATCCACCGGGAGTGCCTCGCCCGCCACCAGGGCGCCGACACCGCTGGCCTGGCAGATGTGGCCCAGGTCCTGCAGCACCCCATCGCTCACGTCCATCATGGCCGTGGCCAGGCCACGCTCGGCCAGCCAGCGACCCAGGGCCACCTGGGGCTGGGGCTCGAGGTGAGCGCGCAGCAGGGCCTGCCGGTGTTCGGGATCCATACGCTCCGAAGCTTCACGGCCTTCGGTGAGGGCCCACAGTCCCGCGGCGCTCAAGCCCACCGGCCCGCCCAGGAAGGCCACGTCGCCGGGCTGCGCACCCGAGCGTCGCACCACCTGATCGCTGGCGGCGGTTCCCAGCAGGGTCACGCAGAGCACCCCGTCCTGGGGAGACCGGGAGGTGTCTCCCCCCAGCAGGTCCACGCCGTAGCGCTCGGCGCAGGCCAGCATGCCATCGCGCAGGGCCTCGAGGAAGGCCTGGTCCACACCGGGCTCGAGGGCCGCCGCCGCGAAGGCGGCACGGGGGGTGCCCCCCATGGCGGCGATGTCGCTGATGCTGACGGCCATGGCCTTCCAGCCCAGCTGCCACGGCGTGATGACATCCCGCAGGTAGTGCACCCGCTCCACCACCAGGTCCGTGGTGACCAGAAGGCTGCGGCCACCGCCCATGTCCAGCACCGCGCAGTCGTCGCCGATGCCCTGCTGAACCCAGCTGTGGCGGAACGAACCACGCTCACGAAACAGGTCGATGATCTCGAACTCACCCAGACCGCGTTCACCCATGGGACCTCCGTCGCCTCAGGCCTATCCCAGCCGCCAGCCCGGGGGAGGCTGTTGACACCGCGCCCGTGGTGCGCGACCCTTCGCCAATGCTCGGCATCCTGAACAAGCTCGATCGGCTCATCGACAAGGTCCCCGTGTCGCCCCGCTTCTTCCGCTTCTGCGTGGTGGGCACCAGCGGCGCCGTGGTGAGCTTCACATCCCTGTGGGGGTTCAACTGGCTGCTGCCCGCGTCCTGGGGCGCCTGGGAGCACCGGGCGGCCCTGGCCGGCTCCATCATCATCGCCATCTTCACCAACTTCCTGCTCAACTACTACTGGACGTGGTCGGACACCGACCGCGCTGGGAGCTTCGGCGGTTGGCTGGCCAAGCTGGGCCGCTTCTACCTGGTGTCCGCGGTGGCCGCCTCGGTGCAGTGGGCCGCCGCGGTGATGCTGTACGAGAAGACCGAGCTGAACACGGCGCTGCTGGTGCTGCTCACCGAGCACGTCAGCGAGACGGCCCTCATCAACGACCCCGGGCTGTACGTCGCCCAGGCCCTGGGCATCGTCACCGCGATGTTCATCAACTACTTCGCCAACCACCTGTGGACCTTCCGCACCGAGGCGAGCGATTCTCCGTGACATGACGGGTGGACCCCGCTCCTGACTGCCGTATGCAGCCCAGGAGCCCATCTTGCCCCGCGCCACCACCCCCGCCGTCCTCATCTCCCTCTGGCTCGCCACATGGGGCGTAGCCCTGCTGGCGGCCACCCGGGCCTACGGTGCCCCTCCCGAGGGCGAGGGCCTGGTCATGCCCCCTGCCAAGACCTGTGTGGACGGAGCCGCATGGGCCGAGCTGGCCGGCGACACCGGCTTCTACGCCCCCGACGGCCTGAGCCAGGAGGACATCGCGATCTCCATGGCCGACTTTCTACCCCGCCTGGAGCGCTGTGTACCCGCCGGCCGAGACCTCAGCGCCCAGCTCACCGTACACATGGAGGTGGCGTGCAGCGGCCGTGTCACCCGGGTGAACACCGTGGATGACGGCGACCTGCCGGCCCACATGGTGAGCTGCCTACGAGACACCCTGCGCTACGCGGAGCTACCGGCACACGACGCCAGCGAAGGCTTCGGCTTCGACTACCGCCTGCGGCTGATGTTCATCACCCCCCCCAAGGGGCGCTAGATATCGTCGTCGTCGTCGCCCAAGTGCTTCTTGCGATTGCGGATGCCGGAGACCACGCCGGTGACCAGCAGGGTGGAGCCGCCACCCAGGCCCAGCAGAGTGGCGAGCATGCCCAGAAACACGCCAACCATCAGGCCGATGTCGATGATGCGAGCGTGGGTCGCAGCCATGATGGCCGCGTCGTCGCCGCCGGTGATGCCGCCCATGGAGATCAACTGACCCGCCATCCACACGGCCACGGCCCAGCCCAGCAGTGCCGTGAGCGCGGCCAGCACGCCCGACGACCAGCCCAAGCCCTTGACGACCCAGGTGGCCCGGTTGCGGGAGCGTGCCAGCGCGATGCCGTGCAGCGGCGCCAACACCACCACGCCGATGAGGGCCAGGGTGGTGGGGTTCCAGGCGATGTCAACGCCCGCCTGCATGAGCTCGAGCCGCATGGTCGGTTCGGCCACGCCGACCGATAGGAACGCCAGCTTCCAGCCCTGGAAGGTGCCCACCAGGCCCAGCCCCATCAGCAGCCCGGTCAGGCAGAAGCCAGCACCGGGAAAGTCGACGTGACGTGCGAGGATCGCCCGCAGCAGGGTGAGGAATCCGCCACAGAGCAGCAGGCCGAACACGGCCCACGTGAAGGGGCCACCATCGAGCAGGAAGGCGATCATCGATACTCCGAAGGGTCAAAGCGTCAGGCGAAGGCACCCTAGCACGAGATGAATGCCCGCGCTGGGGTCATCGAGGGGTCACCCTGTGGACATGCTGCAAAGCCTAGGCCACACTCTCACCTTGGAGGAACCCCATGACCCGCCTAGCCCTGACCATCGCCGCCGCCATCACCTTCGCCGGTGAGAGCTGCATCCCCACCGGTACCCTCGACCCCGCCGAGGACTCCGGTGATACCAGCTCCACAGAAGACACCCAGGGCATGGGCCCCTGCGAGTCGGGCTTCTGCGACCTACTCGTCACCGATGCCACGGTGGAGTGCGCAAAGGGCATCAGCAGTAAGCCCAGCATCATCGAGACCACCGTCAGCGGCGACACGATCACGGTCTGGCATCAGCGGGTGGACCAGGGCTGCTGCCCCGAGCTCGGGGTCACAGCCATGCAGGACCTGCGCAACGACACCATCGAGGTGGAGTACGACCTGTACGACGACATCTGCGACTGCATCTGCGACCTGGACATCCGCTACACGCTGTCGGATGTCTACAGCGGCAGCTTCGAGCTCACCGCCAACGGCGACACCGTCACGGTGACGGTGGAGTAGCCGCGGCGTTGAACCGCGACGGCGCAGCCGTCGTCGGTTCGAACTCCGCGCGCATAGGCAGCGGAGCTGGCTATGCGGCCTTCTTCTCTGGATCGAGATCGGCACCACGGGTCAGCCAGCCGCGGAACAGCCAGGCCCCAGCGGGGCCGGCGATGGCCCAGATGAACAGCACGAACCACATGGCCTCGGGGGTCTCCCAGAAAGACAGCTCACCGCTGGCGATGCGCTCGCCGATGCCCTCGGGGCACCACTGCAGCAGCATGTGGCCCGACATCAAGCCCACCGTGGTCTTGGCCAAGAACCAAGGCAGCATCGACATGCCCAGGTAGGAGCCCTCCATGCCCTTGGGGGCGATGGCGGCGCAGTACTCGGAGAGCTTGGGGCTCCACAGGATCTCGCCGATCGACAGCACGACGAGCATGGCGATGGACATGCGGAAGTAGCCGGTGGCCATCTCGGCCCCGAACCAACCCCAGGGCAGCATCAACACCACCAGCGAGAAGCTGGAGATGACAGCACCGAAGACCAACATCTTGAAGACGTTGAAGCGCCCGACGATGGGGATGGTGAGCACGATGCCCACCACGATGCAGATGGGATTCACGGCCTGCAACGCGCCCATGGCCACATCCTCGCCGATGACCCGAATCCAGTACTTGGGCATCAGCAGGTACATGTAGGTGAACACGGCGCGCACGCCGAGTACCGCGCCCATCAGCGCCATCAGGCGCCAGAAGGCGTCCTGCTTGATGACGGTCTGGAGGATGTGCAGCACCCCGGGCCTCTTCTCGGGGGGCTTTGCGTCTTCTCCCTTCTGGGTCAGGGCTCCTTCCTCGTCCTGCTCAACGGCGTCCAGGATGAGATCCTCGCGCCGCAGCAACAGCGTGGCGGTGATCAGACTGAGGATGCCACACGCCGCCCCGATGCCGAAGATCCAGCTGTTGTTCAGGTCCCAGGTGAGTCGGACGCCGTCGATGACGACATAGCCGGCCACCACGCCGCCCATGTTCATGATCAGGTACCAGAGGCTGAAGCTGGCGGAGCGGCTGCGCTTGGTGCTGAAGCGCCGGTTGGCGGACTGGAAGACCGTGATGGTCATGGCCAGGCCAGGCGCGCTCAGGATGAAGAACGCTGCCACCAGGATGGTGCGCGCGGGCGCTCCCTCCCACAGCCCGAAGACGGTCACCCCGATGCGTGAGACGGTCTGGATGCCGATGGCCAGCAGGAGCGACTTCTTGATGCCCAGGGAGTCGGTGATGGCGCCGGACACCAGCAAGGACAGGGTCACCGAGATGGTCATGGCCGTGACCACGTAGCCGGCGCTGATGTCCCCCATGCCCACGTTGGTGGTGAAGAACACGATGCCGATGCCCAAGAAGGCGAAGTAGGCCGTGGAGTCCAGGAAGTTGATGATCTGGATGGCCCAGTACTCGCGAGGGTTGTCCTTCAGGACGCCGAAGTCCTTGAAGTACTGGATCATCATCTCGAGGGCGCCCTTGGGGGCGGCGGTTGCTGCTTGGGCCACGTGGCTCTCCCGGGGAGGGTCGACAGGGGAGTGGCGGGCAGATCAGCGTCGTTGACGCCCACCGTCACGCTTTCATACCAGGCACCGACCATTTCCGCCGACGTTTGTCGGCATAAATGACGGCACCGCTTCTATTGGGGGGAAGACAGATTCTTCCCCCCCTATCCGAGGCGGGCACCGCCTCTCCCCCCCATCTTCGCCGCCTGATGGGCGGCGGGCGCCACTGGCGCCTGCGTAGCCACCCCCGCCGAGACGCTACTCGATGCGGAACACCCGGGCCCGGGCCAGGGCGGCCTCGGCCACAGGCAGGCTGTAGACCCCGGCTTCGGCGCTGATCTGCAGGTACTCCACCCCGCCCGCCCGCAGGGAACCGTCGGCTTCGTCGATGGGCTGAACCACGGGGCCGGTCAGCTGCACCCAGCCGTGGATAGTGGCGTAGGGGTCGACACCAAACTCGTAGCCGGTGAGCGGATCCTCCACGCGGGGGTGGAAGTTGAACGCGGGATCGGTGTTCAGATCCCGACCGCTCACCACCAGGGCCGTGTAGAAGTCCAGGGCCAGATCCGAGAAGTCGGCGCCCGTGGTGACCTCCACCGAGTCCACCCCGGTCTCGGACACGTCGAAGAAGCTCTTGATCCAGGCGATGCCGCCGTCGTCGGTGAAGACCCCCTCGGCGTCCACGCTCATGCCGCCGGCCTGCTCGAAGAGGTAGCGCAGGAACAGATAGGCGCCGCCGCGCAGGGCTCCGTCCCGGGCCTGGTCGTAGTAGCCGGAGCCCCGGAACAAGTCGTTGAGGCTCACCGCCTGGACACTGTAGTCGTCGGAGCCGTAGGTCTCGGTCATGTCCAAGGCGGTGGCCCAGACGTATTGGTTGCCGTTGTTGTAGCCGGTGAGATCCTGGGCCATGGCCGAGGTACCCTCGGTCACGTAGATGTTCTCGTCCACACCCGCCGCACCGTTGAGCAGCACCTTGTGGTAGGCGTAGATCAAGTGGGCCAGCTCGTGGGCCACGGTCTCGGTGATACCGTTGGCCGAGGCGCGACTGTCGGCGGGATCGTTGTAGCCCATGTAGACGATCTCGTGGCCGTGGCCGTAGCCGTAGCAGCCCTCGGTCACGCCGATGTCGCACCAGGTGACGTAGGCTTGGGCTCCGTACTGGTTGACCGTGTAGGTCATCAACACCCACAGCTTGCCGTCGCCATCCACGTCGCTCTCGTCGCCGAACAGCTGCCGCTCCCGGGGCAGCACGATCTGTTCGAGCTGCTCGACCACGGCAGCCATCATGTCCTCGTCCACCGAGCCGAACTCGTTCTCGGTGGTGCGGTCCTCCCAGACCACCAGCTCATCGGTGACCTGGATGGCCTCGGCCTCGATGTCCACATAGCGGGTGCCGTTGTAGACCTCGAAGGTGAAGCTGTCGCCCACTTCCGTGCGCATGATGGGGTGACTTCCGGCGGGGATGGGCCGGGGGTCCGGGGGTGTCACGACCTTGGCCTCTGCGGCCGCTGCGCCGTAGCCGTGCTCGGTGCCTTGGGCCTCGTCGGCGCTGGTGAGCACCACGATGTACTCCCCGGGCTGCACCAGCTCGACCCAGACCTCGCCGCCCTCGGTGACCATGTCGGCCACGCCGCCCAGCTCGAGGTCGGCGTAGCCCGCGGGTGTGGTGTCGCCGGAGTCGCCGGTGTCGATCTTGCTGTCGTTGTCGGTGGTGCAGCCGGTGAGGCCAACGGCGATCAAAGCGAGAGCGAGCAGCAGGCGCATGGGTCCTCCAATCTCGGGGAGACTGCAAGATACACCACCGGCAGCGAGTGCTACGACACGCCGGGGTCCCCAGGAGCGTCAGGCGTCGAGCACCCGCTCGGCCAGCGTCTTCCACTTCTCGCGTTCATCGCCAGACAAACGCAGATCGGGGTGGGCGAGCCAGGCATCGAACAGCTCCCGCCGTTTCTGCACCAGCGCGGGGCCCAGCAGAGCGGCGAGCACCAGCGACCGGTACTTCTCGAGCTCGGAGGGGGGCTTCTTCCAGCGCCGCGCGTCCACCCAGCGCTCACCCAGCGCCAAGGCCTCGTCGAAGTCCTCATGGGCCGCCAGGGCCTGCACCATCACCAGGGTGGTGTCCAGGTCGGGCAGCAGGCCATGGGCCTTGCGGGCCAACACCAGGGCCTCTTCCAGCTCCGCGTTTCCCATGGCGTCGACCGCCTCGTTGGCGGTCCTGACCGTGTCCCGACGGCGGTCCGTGTCCAAGATCACCCGAACGCCGAGGACCGCCAGCCCCACCAGAGCCAGGCTGGACGCGATCCAGGCACCGCTGTGGGCCCAGAGTACCAACCCCGCCCCCACCGCCGCGGCCAGCGGCACTGCTCCAATGAGGGGGATGCCGTTCCAGGTGATGGCCATCCCCACCAGCCTGACCCAGCCCAGCCAGCGGTAGCGGACCCCATCGACGAACACCAACAGGAAGCAGACCAGCACCATGGGCCACCACAGCAGCGCCAGCGCGGGCCCACCCGACAGGCCGGCCCCCATGTTGCGGCACCCCTGCGTCTTGTTGGCGAAGATCTCACCCATCGGCACCGTGGTGCGGAAGCTGGCCAAGGCGCCGGCGATGTCGGGGCTGTCCTGGGTGTCGGAGAAGCCCAGCACCACGAAGCCCCAGGGGCCGTCCGCCGCATACAGCGCATGGGCGAACATGTCGGTGTCGTTGGCTGGATAGCGCCGCTCGATGACAGGCCCCCCCACCGCGGGGAAGTCCAGCTCGCGATCGCTGATGGGATCGCCCAGCTCGAAGTCCTCCTGAAGGCCGTCGGCGAGCTCGAGCGCGTCGATCTCGCCCGTGGCGGACGTGGCGAATACCATCAGCGCCTGGTGCTTGTCGGGGGAGGACGAGACCAAGCGCCGCCAGCTGAGGGGGTCCTCCGGGCGCTCCACCGACCAGCCCTCGGGCAGCTCGAGGGCGAAGAAGTGCTCGGCGTCCTCGAAGCCGGCGGCGAGGGCCGTGGGGATGCACAGAGCCAGCGCGAGCCCTAGGGCGAACCCCGAGGCGAGCCAGCAGCGCAGGAACTTCGTCGGCATTCGGCCCTCCGGGTCTCGGTTCGGCCCACGCAGGAAGCTAACGCCCCATCAGCTCGGCCAGGATAGCCACCCCGCGGCGGACCTTGTCCGGGGGCTCACAGGTGAAGCACAGGCGCACATGGGTCTGCCAGTGCCGGCCGAAGCTGGGCCCCGGGGCCAGCACCAGGCCGCGGTCCACACAGTCTTCGAGGAAGCCCAGCAGACCCCGCTCGTCCAGGTGGTCGGCCACGTCCACGAACAGGAAGGTGCCCCCCTGGGGGTGGGTCACGCCCAGGGCATCGGCGGCCCGCTGGCCTTCTTCGACGTAGGAGGCCCGGGCTGTGGCCAGCCAAGCGTCCCCCCCCTGCAACGCCGCCAGGGCGGCCGCCTGGGCCGCCGTGGGTGGGTTGTAGACCAAGTGGGTGGCGATGCGCCGGGCCTGACGCACGATGGGCTGGGGCCCCACCAGCCAGCCGCAGCGGTTGCCGGCGTGACCGTAGGCCTTGGAGAAGCTGTGGGTGGCGACGGTGCGCTCGGGAGCCAGGCTGGCCATGGGCAGCCAAGGGCCAGCGTAGGCGTAGTGCTGGTAGACCTCGTCCGCGAAGATCCAGAGCTGGCGACGCCGGGCCAGCTCAGCCACCCCAGCCAGGGTGTCTCTCGGCAGCAGCACACCGCTGGGGTTGTTGGGGCTGTTGAGGTACAGCGCCACGGTGCGGGGGGTGATGGCCGCCTCGAGCGCCGCCACCACTGCATCGGCGTCGTGGCCCTCGAGCATCACGGGCACATCCACGGGCACCGCGCCGCGGCTCTGGATGATGCCGCGGATCAGGGGCCAGTAGGGCGAGGCCAGCAGCACCTCGTCCCCCGGATCGAGGATGGCCCCTACGGTCGCGGCCAGGGCGCCGGTGCAGCCCGCGGTGACCAGGATGTTTCCTTTTTCCACCCAGCCCATGCCCGGCTGGGCGGCCGTGCGGGCCACCAGCTCCTTCCACAACGGTTCCCATCCCGCCGGACTGGCGTAACGATGGAGCCCCGGATGATCGGTGGATGTCAAATCTTGCATCCGGCTTCCCACCACCGGTTCCATCCATGTGTCCCCCACGTGAAGGGCTAGTAACTCTCCTTTGAAACACTCTAGTCGCCGACCCAGCTCACCGAACA
>Ga0307987_1000758_pt1 | contig 18845 bp, 21 predicted proteins | sample EllFjometagen181_FD_203157 | JGI IMG/M metagenome (GOLD analysis project Ga0307987, IMG submission 203157) | Marine microbial communities from Ellis Fjord, Antarctic Ocean - #181 | ecosystem: Environmental > Aquatic > Marine > Unclassified | place: Southern Ocean | collected 2014-10-08
CCAATATACTATTTGAAAAGGGGTAAATCATCCATTGACAAGGCTTTTGACAAAAGTTTTACAATCAGGAGTCCATGGAAATAAGGGAAAGCAGCTCTTGTTTTGGCAAGGGTTTAAAGGTGGTAAGTTCCAGGGGCAGTTCAATCCCCTGGGTTCTGAGAAAAGATGCCCGTGTGCACAGGCAGGCCCCAAATAAGAGGTTTAATGCCACCTCAGCGGTTTTTCTGTTCGCATGGCCTTCAAGGAAACTTCCTTTGACCCATTGGTTAAAAGCGCCAATGGAGGGGCCGCACCAGATCTGATAATCCATTTTTCTTTGGGGAATGCCATTGATAGCCCACCTTGAGGACTGGCCCAGGTAGGATCTAAAGACCAAAGCCATTTTATGTTTGGGGTCTGTTTGCGCCCTTTGGATTTCCTTGGGGTTGCCCTGGTTTTCAAAAAACTGCCGGGTGGATTGCCAGGCCTGTTCAAACCCGGTCAGGAGGAACTTTTCTTCAACCTCTTGCCGGGAGCGTTCATTGATCTCTTCAAAACAGCCATGGGTTTTGTAAAGCTGGTAAAGTTTTTCTGCCCGAACCGGAAACAAGGTCCCCCGTTTTAATACCTGTACCCTGGCACCAATTTCAAACATATCTGCTGCCGGGGCCATTGCCACATCTGCCTGTTCTGCCTGGCAGAGCAGTTTTTTGACATCTTCGCAAATATCGGCCTCCACACAAGATTGGTTGATGGAGCCGGTCAAAATATAGGCGGCCCCCATGCCGAATGCGGCGGCTGCCGATTCCGGGGTGGCAATACCACCAGCCATTCCCACGCACAAGGGTGTCGTATAGTGATAGATCTCCATGAATTGGTTTTTTAGCCCAATCATGGTGGGCAAAAGGGTAAGCGCCGGCCTGTTATCGGTGTGGCCGCCTGAATCCGCTTCTGCGGTTAAATCCTGGGCCATGGGGATTTCTTGGGACAGGTCGGCCTCTTCCCTTGTGATCAGACCGGAGCTCAGCAATTGATTGACCAGCTTTTCAGGCGGCGGGGCAAAAAATTGTCGGGCTATTTCAATTCTGGAAACTTTGGCAATAATGCGGTTGGGGGTTATGATCTCCTGGGTATTATCCCGGAAAATTCCTTTGACTCGGTAGTAAACAAGGGGAAGGGTCATCCGCATGAATGCAGCCGCACTGATTAAGCGGATCTGATGTTTCAGGTAGAGTCTTACCGTTGCCATTTCATGGTCCGGATCCCCTAAGCTGTGGATCAGGTTGAAGCCAAAGGGTTTTTCCTTGAGGCTGTGTTTTAGTTCAATGATATTTTCTTCTATTTTTTCCAGGGAAAGGCCGCCGGCGCCTAGGAAGCCCATCATGCCGTTTTCTGCCATGGTTTTAACCATTTGGGCCGAAGAAATTCCATTTGCCATGGCCCCTGCTATATAGGGATAGGTCAGGCCATGTCTTTGTTTAAAGGCTTTATCCCCAAGATTTTCCAGGCCAATGGCCGGTAAAAAAGCAATTTTACTAGGAGAGGAGATGTTCCTCTCCGGTGAAGACAACAGGGCCTCTTCCCTGGTTGAAAAAGAGAGTTGTCCATTGGTTTGTGTTATATACGCAGGTTTTGATATCTGCAGTATTTTGTTTTTCAAAGCAATTGCATTATTCATAGGGGGTATCATCAACCTTAAGGGTTTTGGGTTAAGGGGTATCAGGCATCGTTCCCGCTCAATGGTTGGGTCAATGATTGGGTCAATGGTTGGGTCAATGGCTGAAACAAGGATACCTTTTAGCATACAAACGGGTCAATAATCAATGGTTGCTTTGGTAGTTTTTGGGGTAAATACCCAGTTTTACAAGGGTTTTTGAAAGTTTATCAAAATTAGTCTGTGGGTACGCTGTTTAGTGTTCTAATTGTTATTCTTCCTGTTGTTTTTTTAGAGCAGTTAATTTCTCGGGTAAAATTTTTGGTGCATTTTTATCAGGTATTCTTTTGAAATATGGGTATAAATCTGGGTGGTGGAAATATCTGAGTGGCCCAGCATGGTCTGGACGGATCTCAGGTCTGCCCCGCCTTCCAGCAGGTGAGTGGCAAAGGAGTGACGAAGGGTATGGGGGGTGACATTTTTGGAAATGCCGGCCAGAAGTGCATTTTTTTTAATGATTTTCCAAAATGCCTGGCGTGTCATGGGTTTGCCTGCCCTTGCAATAAAGAGGTATTGGCTTTGGATGTTTTTTAAAACCAGGGGGCGAGTGTCAATCCATTCTTGGGTGATAGATTTTGCTTTGCTACCAATGGGAACAATCCTTTCCTTGGATCCTTTTCCCATTACCCGTACGAGACCCGCATCAAGGTTTACGTCCTGGAGTTTAAGAAAAATCAATTCAGATACCCTGAGGCCTGCGCCGTACATGATTTCCATCATGGCAAGGTTCCGAACTCCCTTGGGTGTGCTCACGTCCCCTATTGCCAACAATGTTTCAACTTCTGCAATGGACATGATTTTAGGAAGTGCCTGGCCAATTTTCGGGATATCCACCTCTTTGACGGGATTGCTGTGTAGAAGCTTTTCACTGATAAGATATTTATAAAATCCCCGGATGGTTATCAGGTGCCTGGCCCTGGATTTTGAAGACAGACCTTTTTTGGCCAAGTGGATGAGCCAGGCCAGGATGACTATGGTATCTGCCTGGGCCATGTCAATAATGTGATTTTTTTCAAGAAAGTCACCATAGCCTGCCAGATCAGTTGAATAGGATTCAATGCTGTTGTGGGACAACCCTTTTTCAATTATCAGAAAATCGATATATTGTTCGATCAAATCATCCAGTGGATTTGCAATGCTCATAAGCATATTTCAGATATGCATCTGAAACCAATGGTGTTAGAGGAAAATTCATTTTTAAACAATGCCCTGGAACTGATGGTTACAGTGGGGAGGGCATTGCATGCGCCTCCCTTTGCGATACAGTATCGGGTGTCTTTTTTTGTCTTAAACGGGGGGGCTTCCATATCAGAGGTCCATCCCCTTCATCCAACTCGATTTCTTCAAGTTCCTCATCCTCATCCAGTTCCTCTATGATGTCATCTTCAATCTCTTCAAGTTCTTCATACTCCAGAACTTCATGGGTAAGCTTGCTGAGAATTTTTTTAATTTCTTTAATAATATCTATGGAGTCATTGTCTGCCGTGTCAATTTGAAGCGTTTCAAGGAAATCTGTGACCGCTTTGAGAATCCCTGTGGCCTGTTCAATGCCTTCAAGTGAGATGGCTATATTGGCCAAGGGGAGAGGTCTCCTTTTACAAAGGTTAATTCCATTGGGCATTATGGTATATCTATCTGATTATTTCAACCGGAGAGGACGAAATTTTGTATAGATACTCTTGGCTGGCGACAGTGTAAATATGCTGTAAATGGCGTTTTATAAAACTATAGGATTGATATTTTTTTAAATTGTGCGTAAATATATGGTTATGGGCAACGTATTGACAATTTCAGGACAGAAGGGCGGTTCCGGTAAAAGTGTGACAGCGCTGAACCTTGCAGTCTCCCTTGCATTATACAAAAAAAAAATACTCCTTGTGGACTGTGATCCCCAGGGATCTGTCACTCAATGGTCCGGAATTAAAGCGATGGAGTATCCATTTGATCTGTCTTCTGTTTTGAGTGGCAAGGCGACGATTATTGAAGCTATTGTGAATACCGAATTTAAGTGTCTGGATATATTACCCGCTGGATTTGATCTTTTCCCTGTTGCATCAAAATTAGGCAGAACGGTTTCCAACGAAAAGATTTTACGCCTTTTTCTGGAAGATATTGAGGCTGATTACGATTATATCATTATTGATGCCCCTTCTTCATACGGGTTTTTAAGTGTTACAGCCCTGACTGCTGCCGACTGGCTGATCATTGCCATGTGCCCCCGGTACAATGGTTTTGAAGAGGTTCGTTGTCTACTACAATTGATAAAATATATTCGAGACACCCATAAAACGCCTTTGAAAATAGCCAATATTTTATTCAATCGGTGTAGATCAAATACGCAAATTAATCAATTTTTAGCAGATCAAAGCCTGTCAGAAACAAAAGACTTGGTATCTCACACCTTTATTCCGGAAGACGAAATCGTTAAACGAGCCATTGAAAAAAAAATGCCCCTTGCACTTTACGATGTAAAAAGTCCAGCATCATCGGCATACTTGAGTTTTGCAAAGGAAATTGTATTGGTATTTAAACAAATTTGAGGGGACCTGTGAAGCTTACAAATCCAGAGACAATTCAAGAGAGTGAAAAAGAATTCATTGACACAATAAACGCAGAACTTGATTGGGATACCATAGAAAAGTTATTGCTGGAAAAGCACCAGTTTGCAATTCAGGATGAAGTTGATTACAAGGAGGGCAATTTGATTGTTCATAACAATCAAATTGCCTATAAGTTTGATTTTGAAATTAAAGTTCCCTTGTCGGTGATCTTTAACAGGCAGGGAGAATGCCTTGAAATTTCAACCGTGAGGGATGATGATGTGGATGGTGAGGACCAGAACACGATTTCCTCTGATAAAAATGATGAATCCCATGTGACAGAAGATGCTCCGGCAAAGACGCGTAACAGCGATAAAACAGGACAAATGGTATCCGATATTGCAGATATGATTTCCGAGATTAATCGGGGAGATGAATAATGGAGAAAGATTTAAAATCGGGTAAGGAAATCACTCCTTCTTTTATGATGGCTGGATTTTTAGACAGCATGTTTCCGGGTATGCAGGGTATGAATTTGATTGCCTTTGTTCTTCAGATGAACGATGAGGTGATTTCCGGCCGAAAAACCCTTGAGCTTGCCAAGCAGAGTTTTGAATCCACTTTGAAAAGTCGTGGGGTTTCAGTGTCCTGGGATCATGCACAAAAGCGTGCTTCTGAGATGGCTTCCGGTGATCAAAAGACGCCTGGTCAGACAAAAGAAATTTCAGAAAAACTAAAGAAACTAAAGAAAGAAAATATAGACCGGTTGTCAACCTTGATGAAGACCCGGAAAAAAAGGTCCGATGAATATACCCAAAAGGTTCAGGTCACGGATGTATTTGATAAAGGGCCTTCCAAAGAAGAGATTGCTGCTCAGAAAGCCGAGATAGAAAAAGCCGAAGAAATTGCCAGAAAAGAGGCTGAGGTTGAACTGCAACTGGCTCAAAAAGATGAACGGATAAAACAAGCAGAGGAAGCAGCAAAAAAAGTTTCGCAGCAGCCTAAAGAACTGGAAGAAAAAGAGTTGGCCTTGAACGCGGCCCAGGAAAAAGCGGAAGCGCTTGCAGCAAGGGAGGCGCAAATGGCGGAAAGGGAAGCCCAGCTTAACGCCATGGAAGAGCGGATCAGGCAAAAAGAAGATGAGCACGCCTGCCAGGAAAAAGAAGTCAAGATTCAAGAAGAGAAGACCCAGGAAACAAGCCTAACATCGGAAGAGGATATTGAATTCCGGATCGCTGCATTTGAACTAGAACTTTCCATGCCTTGTCCTCTGTGTGGCAAGGGCGAAATTGAGGAAAAAACAACAGAAAAGGGCAAACTATTTTTTTCCTGTTCAAAACCAGACTGCCGGTTTGTGAGCTGGGATAAACCCTACCATTTTGAATGTCCCTTGTGTAAAAATCCATTTTTAATTGAACTGCAGATAAGCGGTGATACAAAGGGCCTTAAATGTCCAAGGGCAAGCTGTTCCTATACCCAGAAGAACCTATTGGATCCCAAACAGAACATGACCGCTGAAGCGGCCGGTCTTCAACCGAAAAAAAAAAGGTTGTGAGAAGAAAGAGGCGCTAATGAAGATATCGTTTTTAGATGAACGGCTTGAAAGTATCTACTCAAAAGTCAAACAAGGATCCCGTCTTTCAAAGGAAGATGGGATGTGTATTTATGAGACCCCCGATCTTATAGGGCTTGGTGTAATTGCCAATCATGTCCGTTGTAACCTGCATGGCAACAAGGCCTTTTATGTCTATAACCAGCATTTAAATTATACTAATATCTGCAAGAATAGATGCCGGTTTTGTGCCTATGCCAAGGACGATGGGGAAAAAGGCTCCTATGTCTGGTCCATGGCGGAGATCGAAAAACGGCTCATGGAACGTATTGATGAGCCTGTGGCTGAGCTTCACATTGTGGGCGGTCTCAATGAAAATCTAAACTTTGACTATTTTATTGATCTTTTGAAAACCGTTAAAAGGATACGGCCAAAGGCTTGTATCAAAGCATTTACCTGTGTGGAAATCGATTATTTGTCCAATTTATCCGGCCTTCCCTTGGAAGAAACCGTCCGGCAGCTCAAGGCGGCAGGGCTTGACATGATGCCCGGTGGCGGAGCAGAGGTCTTGAATACAAGGGTCCATGACGCACTTTTTCCCAAAAAAATCGGTCATGAGCGTTGGTTTGAAATTGTCAGAACCGTTCACAAAGCCGGGATAAAGACCAATGCCACCATGCTCTATGGGCATATTGAAACCCTGGAGGAACGGGTGGACCATCTTATCTCGCTGCGGGAACTTCAGGATGAAACCCATGGGTTTTCAGCCTTTATTCCCTTGGCCTTTCATTCCCAGAATACACAGCTCGCCCATCTTCCCCCGACAACTGCCATGGATGATTTGAAGAATGTGGCTGCTGCCCGTTTGATGCTGGACAATTTTCCCCACATTAAGGCCTATTGGGTTATGATTGGAGAATCCCTTGCCCAGGTGGCCTTAAATTTTGGGGCCGATGATCTGGACGGGACCATCATTGAAGAACGGATCACCCACACGGCAGGGGCCAAATCCGCCAAGGGACTTACCCAGGCTCAGATGGAAGGGATGATTCGTTCCGCCGGGTTTGAACCCGTCCAGAGAGATTCTTTTTATAATCGTGTTTCAAAATAGAATTGAATAGAAAATGGTATGCATATGAGCCACATCGATACGATCATTGAAAAAATAGAAGAAAATCAAAGAATTGACAGCCGAGAGGCACTGGATCTTTACCGGAAATTAGACCTTTTGACCCTTGGCAGTCTTGCCAACCAAAAACGGTTTTTGCTTCACCCGGAAAAGGTTGTCACCTATGTGGTGGACCGCAATATCAACTATACCAATATTTGCGTATCCGGGTGTCGGTTTTGCGCCTTTTATCGATCCGTTGAAAAAGGGTATATCCTTTCAAAACAGGAACTGGGCGAAAAAATTCAGGAAACCATAGATCTCGGGGGTACCCAGATCCTGCTCCAGGGTGGAATGCACCCGGATCTTGAAATAGATTTTTATGTGGACATGCTGACGTCCATCAAGGAACGCTTTGATATCCATATCCATGGTTTTTCCCCCCCGGAAATCGATTTTATTGCAAAACGGTCACATCTGTCCGTGGCAAAAACCATTTCTATCTTGAAAAAGGCCGGCCTTGATTCCATACCCGGTGGCGGTGCTGAAATTCTTGATGATGATGTCCGGCAAAGGGTTTCACCCAATAAATGTTTGTCAAAAGAATGGCTTGCGGTGATGCGCCAGGCCCATCTTCAAGGGATGATATCCAGTGCTACCATGATGTTTGGCCACCTTGAGCAGGATTTTCATATTATTGCTCACCTGGAGAAGATCAGAGCCCTCCAGGATGAAACCCGTGGGTTTACCGCCTTTATCCCCTGGACCTTCCAGCCTGGAAATACAAAGATTAATGTAAAAAAGAAGACCAGCGTTGAATATCTCAAAGTGTTGGCGGTGAGTCGGATTTTTCTGGACAATATCGATAATATCCAGGCGTCATGGGTTACCCAGGGGGACAAAATTGGTCAGACAGCCCTGTTTTTTGGGGCCAATGACATGGGCAGTACCATGATAGAGGAAAATGTCGTGGCATCTGCCGGTGTGAACTTCATGCTGCCGGAACCTGAGTTGAAGCGCTTGATCACAACGGCTGGCTTTGAGCCCCGGCAACGGGACTGTTATTATAATCTTTTATGAACCAGGGTTTTTCAAAGGTTCGATGTATAAATTCTCCAGGGGGAAATTCTCCGGGGACCCACACCGTTCATCGGGCAGGGTGGGTCATCATAACCCCCTGGCAGGTGATTGAAAACGGATGTATTGAAGTCGAGAACGGCCTGATAAAAGATGTTTACAGGGCTTTTCCCGGAAAAAACAGGGGCCAACATACCATCGACCACGGACCCGGGGTGATGATGCCTTGTCTGGTCAATGCCCACCTTCATCTGGAGTTGTCTGCATTGAAAAATGCCCTTTCCTTTGACAAGGGATTTGCAGCCTGGGTTCAGCAATTGTTGGAAAAAAGAGAAGCAGCAGGAACGGCTGTTTTGGTAAGCGCTGCCAAAAAGGCGGCCAAACAGCTTGTTGAAAAGGGAGTGGGTTATATCGGTGAAATTTCAACCCTGGGCCTCACCCGGACAATTGTCCAGTCCCTGAACCTTTCCGGTGTCTGGTTCCAGGAATTTTTAGGATCTGACCAGCCGGACACTATGATTGGAAAAACAAGGGTCGGAAAAACAAGAATTGAAAAAAATGAATCCCTGTCCTTTTCCCTGGCCGGCCATGCCCCCCATACAACCGATCCTTTATTGTTACAGGCAGCCAAGAACGAGACAATTGCCCGGAACCTGCCATTTTCCATCCACCTGGCCGAGTCCGATGTGGAATCAAAATTTATATCCGGCCAAAAGGGACAATGGGGAGACTTTCTGATGTCACGGGGAATCGATACCTCCTCCTGGCCCATTGGTTCAAAAAGTCCGGTGCAATATCTGGAGGATCTGGGCGTTTTGGATTCGTCTACCCTTGCGGTTCATCTGCTCAATATCGAGCCCCGGGATTTGGACATCCTTGTTGAAACCCAAACCCAAATATGCCTTTGTCCCCGGAGCAATTTGAATCTTCATAAACGATTACCCGATATTGGCAAGATGCTTGAAAAAAAACTGGCCCCGGCCCTGGGATCCGACAGTCTTGCCTCCTGTGATTCATTGAGCATCTTTGACGAGATGGCATTTATACGACAAAAATACCCCAATATTGATCCCGCTCAGGTTTTGTCCATGGCAACCATTAACGGGGCCAGGGCCTTGGGGCTTTTGCACCGTGCCGGCACCCTTGACAAAGGGAAAAAATCAGCGTTTATATATGTGGATTTAAATGTGCGCAACAAAACAGATCTTATTGAAAGGGTTACCACCCATGAAACCTAGAATATCCCTGGGAAAAATATCGTATATTAATGCTTCGCCTGTTTACTATGGTCTTGATAACGGGTTGCTGCCGGACTGGCTTACCATGGTTCCCGATGTTCCGTCGGCCCTGAATCATCAGATTATTACCGACCAGATTGAGATCAGCCCCATATCAGCGGCATTTTATGCCATGAACCATGAGAAACTTTTGCTGCTGCCGGATCTTTCCATCTCCTGCCATGGCAATGTCCTAAGCGTCCTGTGTGCCAGCAATTATGAGTTGGATGACCTGGATCAAAAAACCGTGATGTTTTCCCAGGAATCTGCTTCGGCAGCCTCTTTTCTAAAGATGATTTTTTCCCAGAGACAGGTTTATCCTGATTTCAAGGTGGGACCGGTGGGAGATATTAATCAGATCCCTTCGGGCGTGGATGCGGTCATGGTTATTGGGGATAATGCCCTGACCCAGCCCTGGCAGGAGCGATATGTCCATTGTTTTGATCTGGGGGGTATCTGGTATGAGATGACCGGATTGCCCTTTGTCTTTGCGGTTTGGGTGGTTCGAGAATCCTTTGCAAAAAAATATCCTGAACAGGTGGGACAGGTGCTGGAGCTTTTGCATGCTTCAAAAAAACAAGGATATGCCCATATTGCCGATGTCATTCTCGCCGGCACCCAAAAGTTGAAGTTAAGCCATTCTCTTATCAAACGCTACTATGATCTTCTGATTTGTGATCTGGACCCTTTGAAAATCAAGGCCATGAAAATATTTTTTGAGTCCCTTTATGAACAAAAAATTTTGGATACCCCGGCAAAGGTCCGTTTTTTTAATCCATAATTTTGAAGGAAACACAATATTCAGTGGTGCCGCAGCCGCCTGGCTCCTGAAAGGCGTGGATGCAGCCTATACTTTCACCAAGGCGAAGGCCCAAGGCATCTTGAGCATCTTTAATACCAAGCGTTTCTATAAAGGTATGGTTCATGGCGACGATCTGCCGGTCTTCATTTAACACCACCAAGAGCCCTGCCGCTGTTTTCAGCAGGGCGTCCATGATGGGATTGTCAATGATATCCTCAATTTGTTTTTGAAGTTTATGGGGTTCTGTTTTTTTTGCAGGCGCAAAATAGGTATCCATTATCCATCCCTTGATTCAGGTTGTGGCGGAAGTTTGACCATCCGATGACTTTCTTTTTGTATACCGGATGAGTATAACATATCGAAAATCAAAATCCTATTTTTATTTAATCATTTCAGCAAGTTGAACCCGGAGAGGCTTTCTATTGCCTTCATGATTATACCCAGATCCGGTCGGATATTGATATCCGATACATGGATAAACCGAATTATTCCTTGCTTATCAACAAGGATCAATGCCCTTTCTGCGGTACCATTGGATCGCAAAACCCCATAGGTTTTTGCAACTTGACCATGGGGCCAGAAATCCGCGAGAACATCAAACCAGAGTGTTCCCATCTCATGGGTCCAGGCAAACAAGGTCGGGATATTGTCGACACTGATGCCCAGCAAAATGGTGTCATGGGCATCAAACAGAGGTTTGGCAATATTGTATCCAGGCCATTGGTCAGAACAGACCGGGGTCCAGGCAGCTGGGATAAAGGTTATTAATACATTTTTTTTCCTTTGAACTGGCTCAGGGTGATGGATTTTTCTGACACCGCCGTCAGGGTAAAATCCGGTGCTTTTTGGGTGATTCTGACCAACAGTTTGCTGTCAATCGGGGCAAGCTGGCCCGGGCCAAATATTTTATCACCATAGGCAAAAGACACGGCCATGGCTGTTCCGGGAAGGGCCATAAAAAAAATAAGCATCCATAAGAAAAATTTTTGCATCTGTTTTCCTTTAAAACTTCCGGTGTTGTGTCCTCCGGTTTTAAAGATTCAGGCCCGAGGCCTTTACTATAGTTTCTATAAAATTTTCAGGATCAGTGATCTCTCCGGATTGTGAATAAAATATTTCAAGTCCCTGTTCTTTGTTTGGTTTTAACCCGATAAAATAGGGGGTACCAACTTCACCGATTTTTTTGGATCAGCTCAAAGACTTTGTTTACGTCCGCAGCTTCCCGCTGGCAGATGGGGCAATACATGGAAAAGATCTCAATGATCAGAATTTTTGCCTGGATCTGATTCAAAAGAAAGGGATCTTGTGTCTCAAGCCCGAGATAGCTTCTATGGGAGGCATCCTTGGGGGTAGAAAGACTGAAATCAAGATCCATTTTTCGGGGTTCACATAGGCCTGTCGCCCCGGGCATCAGGAACCCTAAACATAATAGAAGGGCAAGGCATTTTCGCATGGCGATCTCCTTATTTACGCCAAGGGTGGTGCTATTCCTTGGGGGGGGTGGTTTGGGGTTTTATATCCTTTTTCCTGTGCCTTATAATCCAGGTGCAGGGTGGAAATTTGTTCTAACTTTGGGAAAAATGACCGATCCAGTTCTCTTAAATCTATCAGTTTTAGATAATTATGGCAATTGTCGCACATATAAACCCGGTATTCTTTTTCTTCGCTGGAAAAGAAATAATGTTGATCATCTTTTTCCATGGAATCGCAAAAGACACATCCCATGCGGCGGGTTTTCCATTCATGGGCACACAGACTGCACAGGAGAAATTTTGTCCCATCCTGATCCAAAAATGCGACATCGGGATGACTGCCGCAGATGGGACAATATCCTTTTTTTAATTGGGTCGCATCTTTGAGATAGGAAGCCAGCTGAACGGCGCAGGACTGAATGGCCGGTGCCATGGCACTGAAGACAAAAAAGGTCAACTCGTCCAATGGAACATCCAGCAGGGTTGCTGTTTTTTCGATCTCCTGGTGATTGAGCAGGGCTAAAAAAACAGGCTCAAGGTCAAGGTTGCCGTTCCTGCGAGCGGCCAAAATCTTTTCTCCAGTATTGGCAAGCTTTGGGGCATGGGCCGCTGCCAGATCACACAGTTTTTCCAGGAGAATGCCTGCCTGTGCCGGATCAATTAAAAACTGGGAAGGATCAATCAGGGGCATCCCATTTTCCTGTTTTAAGGCCAGAAGGGCAGGGTCTATTATTTCTTCGTTCATTCTTACCAGTTTATAGGTGAGATAGGACAGATCCTCAGGATTTTGAAAACTGCCTCTGTTGACCGTGGCTTCCGCCGGCAGGTCGTGCCATTGCTTGCAAGCCACCTGGCAGCCTCTGCAGGCTGTACAAAGGGGTGTATCGATAAAAAATGATTTTGTCATCTGGGTTCGCCTCCTTTAAATCTTTGCGACATTGACCATGAATGCCTTGGTTTCAGGAATCCGGGTATTGGGATCTCCGGCCGGTGGTGTCAGAAGATTGGCACTTTCTTCCTTGCCAGTGGCAGGCCAGCGCCATCCATAGTGCCATGGAATTCCCACCTGGTGAACCGTGGCATATCCTATTTTAAAGGGTTTGAACCGTTTGGTCACCACTGTAATACAGTCGAGACTGCCTCTGGCAGAACTGACCCTCACCCGTTCACCTTTTTCAATGCCCCGAAGCTTTGCCAGCTCCACACTCATTTCCACAAACACATTGGGCTGAAGTTCCATGAGCCAGTCCTGGGGACGGGTCATAAGGCCTGTTTGCCAGTGTTCTGTCACCCGATAGGTGGTGCCCACAAAGGGGAACCTCGGATCACAGGTGGCGTGCTGATCCGACTTGGTGGAATAAACCACCGCCGTTGGGTTGATCATCTGGGAGGAGAATAGGTTTTTTTCAACCGGGCATTCAAGGGGTTCGTAATGCTCGGGGAAAGGACCATCTGCCCGGCCCGGTCCAAAGATCTGGCCATAGCCGTGTTTTCTCATGATGAAAGGCAATTTGGAGTCTTTTCTTTTGGTTCCGTCCGGATTTTCCAGGGGATACCATCCGCCGTCGGGTACATCTCCGGTCCATTTTTTGGATACGTACTTGCCGTCTTTGACATCGCCCTCAAACCGAACCACCCAGTTTTTTTCATCCCAGGGTTGTCCCTTGGGATCCACCGAGGCACGGTTGTAGATGATGCGGCGGTTGACCGGCCAGCACCAGGCAAATTCAGGATAAAGACCGATTTTATTGACGGCGTCCTTTTGGGAACGCCGGGCCGACATATTGCCCTTTTCCGTATAGGAATTGCAATAGAGCCAGTTACCAGACGAGGTGGACCCGTCCGCCTGGAGAAATGCAAAGCTGGGGACCTGGGTGCCTTTTTTATAAACTTTTCCTTTGATCTCGGGGTCTTTGACAAAATAACCGTTGATTTCCTTGGCCGCCTTGTGGGGATCATACACGCCATCGGTTTCATAATCCCATTTCAGGTTGGCAATGGGGTCAGAAAATTTGCCGCCATGTTTGTATTCTTCCTTGAGCAAATGCCCCAGGTGCATGATGATGTCCCCGTCTGGACGGCTGTTGCCCAGGGGTTTGGGACCCTGGTACCGCCATTGCATCCACCGGCCGGAGTTGGTGATACTGCCTTCCTTTTCAACGAAAACAGATGCCGGCAGCATGAACACTTCTGTCTTGACCTTGGCGGGATCCACCCCCGGGCCGTGCCAGAAGGAACCGGTTTCATTGTCAAACTGATTGACATTGACCATCCAGTCCAGTTTTTCCAGAGATTTTCTAATCTTGCCGGCATTGGAGCCGGAGCAGGCAGGATTCTGTCCCCAGGCAAAGAACCCGTTGATTTTATCCTTGTACATGGCATCAAAGAGGTCAAACCAGGAATAGACCTCGCCATCATCCACCTTGGGCAACCAGTTGTAACCAAACTGGTTGGCTTCGGTTCCCTTTTCGCCAAAAAAGGATTTGAGCAGGCTGACGGAATATTTGGGGTAATTTTGCCACCAGTTGACGGACATCGGACCTTGGCTTTTGGGGGTCCATTTGCCATTGTAGGCCGCAAGGCTTGTGTTGGAGGCCCTGGGGGTTTTGAGATAACCGGGCCAGATATGCCATAACAGGCAATGGTCCGTGGACCCCTGGACATTGGATTCGCCGCGAAGTGCATTGACCCCGCCGCCGGCAACGCCCATGTTGCCCAGCATCAGCTGGATCATGGCCATGGTCCGGATGATCTGGGTACCCACGGTGTGCTGGGTCCAGCCCATAGCATACATGATGGTGCCCGCTTTTCCCCTGGCCCCACTGGCTGCATAGGTTTTATAGACCTTCAACAGGTCTTCCTTGGGAGTTCCCGTGACCGAGGACACCTTGTCCAGGTCATATCGCTTATAATGGGTTTTCATGAGCTGGAAAACAGACCGTTCGTGGGTCATGCTTTTGTCCATCTTTGGAACCCCGTTTTCATCCATTTCAAAGGCCCACTTGGATTTGTCGTAACTACCAGTGGATGGCCCTATATTGGACGCTTTATAACCTGAAAAAAGGCCTTCCTTGAAAGAGTAATCCTTGCCCACAATAAAGGGGGCATTGGTATAGGCCGCCGTATATTCCTTATTGTACAGATTATTGTCCAGAATATACTTGATCATCCCCCCCAAAAAGGCAATATCGGTACCTGATCTAAGGGAGGCATAAATGTCTGCTTTGGAAGAGGTCTGTGTAAACCTTGGGTCCACGGAAATGAGTTTTGCCCCTTTTTCCATGGCCTGGGTCACATACTTAAAGGAGATGGGATGATTAGCAGCAGCGTTACTGCCCATGATAAGAATACAATCGCTGTTTTTGATATCAATCCAGTGATTTGTCATTGCACCGCGTCCAAACGACTCTGCCAGAGCCGCTACAGTTGCGCTATGTCAGATCCTGGCCTGGTGTTCAATGTAGACAAGCCCCAGAGATCGCATGAGAGTCTGGTAGATCCAGCACTCTTCATTGTCCATGGCCGCCGATCCAATGGAGGCCATGTTCGTAACCCTGTTGACGGTCTGACCCTTGTCATTTTTAGCGGTAAATCCTTTGTCGCGGGTTTCCTTGGTGCGTTTGGCAATGGTTTTCATGGCCCAGTCCCAGGACACGGTTTCCCATTTGTCTGAATAGGGGGCCCGGTACATGGGTTCGGTGAGCCGTTTTTCGTTTTCAACAAGTTGCTTGATGGATGCGCCCTTGGGACACAGCGCCCCCCGGTTGATGACATGATCCGGGTCGCCCTCAATATTGATGACCCGGCCATCTCCGCGTTTGCTGGTATGGACGATGGCGCCGCACCCCACTGCGCAATAGCAGCAGATGGTGGTACTTTCCTTGGCATACTGGGTTTTAAGCATCTGGGCGTGGGATTTGACGGGTTTTAGGTCAAATCCAAGACCGCTGACGGCAACTCCGGCTGCCGTGGCCCCGGAAATTTTGATAAAATCTCTTCTGTTGAGTTCCATCTAAATAAAGCCTCCTTGACAATTAAAAGGTTGTTGTTTCTTTGGTTTGGGGTGCCAGAAGTCCTTTATTCCTTAGGAGGTGCCCGACCCATGGACCCATACAATTAGGTCGATAAGGATTTCTGACAAACCGATTTTTTCTAATATTTATCTCCATAGCACAGCTGGGGTTACAAAAAAGTTACAAGGGGGGATCAAGGGGGATCTGGTTCCGTTTCTGACCCATGGTGATCGTATGTAAATTTTAAATGTTTTTGGAAAGATCCGGTTCGTTGACACCGGCCTCTGATGCAGAATCGAACCGTTCTTTCTTCAGAAAAACGCTAACTAATGAAACAAAATAACTTGGAAAATGGGGGGAGGGGACGCAAATTGAAATCTTAACAGAATAAAAAAGAATGTTTACCGTTGTGCAACAGTAAGTGTCGTGGTATTTTATTGTTATGATTAAAAGTTTTAAGCATAAAGGATTAAAACGCTTTTTTTGCACAGGAAATACTGCAGGTATTAATCCAAAACATGCCCTAAAGATAGAGGAAAGATTGCAAGCTTTGCATACGGCTCTATGTATCGAAGATATGGATATTCCAGGATGGCGCTTATACTCGCTTAAAGGAGATCGAGCAGGATCATGGGCAGTTAATGTAAGTGGCAACTGGCGGGTTGTTTTTGAATTTAAAGATGGCCATGCTTATGTCGTCAATTATAAAGATTATCATTAGGAGAAATTAAAATGACTATCCAACAACATAACCCAATGCATCCAGGAGAATTTATAAAAAGAGTCTACTTAGACCCTTTCAACATTGGATCAAATGAATTGGCCCGGAAATTACAGGTAAGCCCTGGATTAATAAGCAGGCTAATTAATGGCAAAACAGATGTTTCACCCGCTATGGCATTAAAGCTGTCAATTGTATTAGGCAGATCGCCTGAAAGCTGGTTGCTCATGCAAGATAATTTTGACCTATGGAAAGCACGAAAAGAAATTGATTTAAATAACTACGATACCATTGAATTCGCAGTCTAATTTGAAACGAATGAGGTAATCATTTTAAAAGTAGCGTTCAATAACAAAAGCAATGTGAAATAGGCCGTTTCAAATTTTTAATATCCTATTTTTTTGAACATAAGACTGCCAGGGATAGTCCACAGGATTTTTGGAATCCTCTTCAAGGCGATAATTATATTATTAAGAACACTGTGGGAAAAAGCTCTTAATGAAACTTGTCAAGAAATATAGTTGAACGCCTTTATAAAGGGCGCACGGCTTTTTGCTCGTCGAGCCCACAGTTTCACCGTGGGCGATCTTTGATAAACTTATTATGCACTTTAATCTTCAGCCGTCTTAACTCGTATTTTATTGTTGCCGATAGTTTTGTAGTTTAGATTTTTGACTGCGGCTTTTGCTTCACTTGATTTTGGCATTTCAATGAAACCAAAACCTTTTGACGAGCCACTCTCTCGATCCATTACCAAATTACAAGATTGAACTTCGCCGAATTTTTGAAACATATTTTTCAGCTCTTCTTCTGTAGTTAATCGATCTAAGTTACGTATTAATAATTTCATTTATATTCCGATCGGTAATTCTTCATTAAGGATAAGATTTGGTTCATTTGCATAAAGCAGTTTGTACAAGGGTCGATTGTCCCTATAGCTTTTTTGAGTTTAAAATCTATATTTTTAAATGTCTTATTTCATCTGCGATCCTTAGATAATTTTCGGATAGGTTATTGCAGCATAAAAAAGGAGAATGTGATGACACAAATTAAAAATATGTTCGACAAAGGTGATCGACGGCTAATCAAGGACCGGAGATTCCTGGTGACTGCAAAGAAAACACCGGAAAGGCGAACAGGTTTGAAACGTCGTAACGGATTGGACAGAAGGTATAAGCAGATTCATTTAATCAAAGGTATCAACCGCCGGGTGGGGTGATTTCATATCACAATGTATACGCGGGCCCCATGGGCTTAAAACTAATCGCGTTTACTGGCATTCCTAGCACTCAGTCGAGATAAATTAATGGGCCCCCATATCTGGTATTTTTTTTAAGATTGCTTTGTTGCATTGGAACCCATCGGGTAACCGGGAATTTTACCTGGCCCAGACTGCCCGAAAATCTTCAGATTCCCCCTGAAACTGGCATTGTGTCCTTGAGGGTCAACGATGAGAGAATCAAATTTCCCAATCTTGATTCCTCCGGCCGATTATGGCTCAAACAAGTTCCGGCAGAAGAAAAAATTGAGAACCGGTTGAAAATTGAGAGTTTCAGGCTGATAAAAAATACCATCCCCTGTGAGGTTCTGCTTTATTTTACCCTTGATGTGGCAGGTGTTGCCCGGGAAATTACCATGGGTCCTCTCTACTGACCGGAAAGTTTTACCCCCCTTTCATTAAATAGCCCTTTGCCTGCCAGGCTGGAACAGGATGGCAGGCTGCGCATCCAGGTGCGGCCAGGTAAATTTCAGATAAAATTGAGTCTGCGGCATATGGGTGTGTTAAACAAACTTGTCTTTCATCCTTCTGAAGATGGGAATTGGCCCGGGCAGGAAATCTGGTCATTTGCGGCCCGGCCGGATTTACGGCTGGTTGAGATCCACGGGGTTTCCCCAGTGGACCCCCTCCAGACATCAATGCCTAAAGAGTGGCATCAATATCCTGCCTACCGGCTCACCCCGGGCGAATCCATGGCGTTTCAGCAAATTAAACGGGGGGATCCTCGTCCGGCACCCGACCAACTGACATTGAACCGAAGCCTCTGGCTTCGGTTTGATGGATCCGGGTATACGATTCAGGATACCATCAAGGGTCAGAAAAATACCAATTGGCGATTGGAAATAGATCCGGGCATCACCCTTGGCCGGGTGGCTGTGGATGGAAGCGAACAATTGATTACCCAGCGAGTGGGGTCAGACAGGGCAGGAATAGAACTTCGCAATGGGATGGTAAATCTTGTGGCCGACAGTCTTTACCAGGGCGCTATCTCCGCCCTTCCCGCCACGGGCTGGGACCATGATTTCCAACAGGTACAAGGCCGATTATTTTTGCCGCCGGGCTGGAAATTATTAAATGCTGCCGGCATCGACAATATCCCCCGCACCTAGATTAAACAATGGACCCTGCTGGATTTTTTCATTGTGCTTATTTTTACCATTGCCCTGGCCAAACTTTTTTCAACCCCCCATGCTGGCGTATCGAATTGCAATGCTGGCCTGGGCCCTTTGGCTATCTTTTTGGCTTGTGGGGATTTTAAAATGGGGGTGGCAACAATTTATGTTGCCAACTCTTTGGTACCGGTTGCCGCCC
>Ga0307987_1000760_pt1 | contig 18803 bp, 19 predicted proteins | sample EllFjometagen181_FD_203157 | JGI IMG/M metagenome (GOLD analysis project Ga0307987, IMG submission 203157) | Marine microbial communities from Ellis Fjord, Antarctic Ocean - #181 | ecosystem: Environmental > Aquatic > Marine > Unclassified | place: Southern Ocean | collected 2014-10-08
ATTCCTCAGGAATCATGATTTGCCATGAATACATTATATTTTTACGATCCATAATCGCCATGTCCTGTCCTTAATATTGAAACATTTTTGTATTTTGGATAAAAAACCATATATATCAATTTGGAAAACTTATAAAACTATATGATAGCAACTATCTTTTTGTCAACAAAAGTATAAAAGATATATAGCCAGTCCCGGGCAAACGATTTTCACCTCATCAATGGATTTGTTTTTGGGGCCATGATATCCAAAGGCTTTCATGGACTGTGGATCAGGCCATGGCCTTTTAATAGCTTCATCCTGATGTCAAAGAAAAGCAGATCTCCCGGGTGATGACCCAGGGCGTTTTTGAATTCAGTCACACGGCATGTGACACAAAACATATTGAGCTCTATGAAAAAATGTTTCACAGGCCTTTCATTGTCTGATCCGGGTATTTCCCACCCGCACGGCGGTGGTGCTTTTGAGGGCATACTGACAAAGTAATACCCCTTATTTCTTAATCCCAGCTTTATCAATTTTATACCGAAGTACCCGTTCACTGATACCAAGGGCCTCTGCTGCCCGGGTCTGAATCCAGTCATGTTCCTCCAGGGCAGTCAGCAACATTTGTCTTTCCATCGCTGCCAGACGTTCATTTAGTTTGCCGGTGTATGTCTGCCGTTCCCGGACCATGGACGGTAGGTCCTGGAGCCGGATGACCTTTCCCCGGACCAGGGTTCCCAAGCGTTGGATCAGATGTTCAAGTTCCCTAATATTCCCCGGGAAATCGTATTTCACCAGCTGGGCAGCGGCATCCTTATGAAAGGCGATGTCGGTAAAATTAAATTTTTTAAAAAAATGATGGACCAGTTCCATGATATCTTCCCGCCGTTCCCTTAAAGGCGGCACTGTCAATTCCAGAACATTTAGCCGAAAATAGAGATCTTCCCGGAACAGCCCATCTGTTACCATTTGTTTTAAATCTCTGTTGGTGGCAACAATGACACGGATATCAACATCAATATCTATTTCTCCCCCCACTCGTGTGATTTTTTTTTCCTGCAGGGTTCGTAACAGTTTTGCCTGGAGATGCAGGGGAAGTTCCCCCACTTCATCCAGAAACAGGGTTCCTTTATCCGCCAGTTCAAAGCGTCCCTTGCGCCGGGTTGAAGCCCCGGTGAATGCGCCTTTTTCATGGCCAAACAATTCGGATTCAAAAAGTGTTTCCGGTATGGCTGCACAATTGACCTCAATAAAAGGGGCCTCTTTTCGATGGCTCATGAGATGCAGAAGCCTTGCAATGAGTTCCTTTCCTGTGCCGGTTTCCCCCCGGATGAGAGCAGACCAGTCGGTGGGGGCAATGCGGTATACCATGGACAGCAGTTCCTGCATCCGGCTGCTGGTGCCGATGATGACCAGGGGCAGTTTCTGGTGCTCAATGGATTCTGTCACCTGGTCGGATTCTGTTTCAATGGAGATTTCCTGCTCCATGGTGTGAATTTTGTCCAGGAGTTTTTTTAAATCAATGGGTTTCTCAAGAAAATCATTGATGCCGAGCTTCATGACCTTAACGGCGGTGTCTACATTTCCATAAGCCGTGATCATGATGGCTTTAAAAAGGGGGGACAGTGCCTTCATTTTTGCCAGCACCTCATCTCCGTTCATGTCCTCCATGCGATGGTCCATGAGGACAAGCTGCACCGGATGGGTTTCAAAAAGGGCCAGAGCTTCTTCACCACCGGAAGCGGTCAGTGTTTGAAATCCCTGTTTTTTAAGGAATCCTTGAAGCATATTGCGTTGCATTTCTTCATCATCCACAATCAATATTATCATTTTTTTCTCCTGATCCGGGATGGGTGGCCCTCCCATAAAGGATAGTTGTAATTTGCCCACATGGATCTATTCACCGGGGTTATCCACGGCTCAATGGAAGCGATACCGATGCTGAAAAAATATTTTCTTTACAATGGATTTCCAGGTGTCCAGCGTGGGCATCTATTATTCTTTTACAGATGGCAAGGCCCAGACCTGTGCCATAGGTTTTTGTGGTAAAATAGGGATCCAGTAGGCGTTGGCTTTGTTCCAAGGTAAGCGTATGACATGGATTTTCAATATGTATGATGCTGTTTTTTTGTTTTTGGGACAGCTTAATGTTAATGGAACCCCCTTGGAGCTGGGCTTCCACTGCATTTTTTAATAAATTTTCAAAGGCTTGAGCAAGGTAATTTGCATCTCCCTTCACCGTTGCGGCGGCATCCAGTTGAAAATCGAGAACGATTTCGTTCCGGGTGCACTGGGGACGATACAGTACTCCAAGGGAGTCCAAGAGTGGGCCAAGGGAAATTTCCTGGTGCCCCGGCTCAAAGGGGTGGACATATTGTTGCAGATGGGTGATGACCCCATTGCTGCGCTCCACCGCCTCCCGCATGCTGGTGATCAGTTGACGATGGTCATTGTCCAGGGCATGGGACTCCATTTGCAGCCGTTGCAGCCCCATGCTGATGGCATTTAAAGGGTTTCTCATTTCATGGGTGATGGTTGCCGCCGCACGGCCAAGGGAGGCCTGCTCCAGTTGCCGGGCCATTTTTCTTTCAAAGGTCCGGGTCTGTTCCAGTTTATGCCGCTGTAGGCGATAAAGCCACCAGGATGAAATCCCGCCAAGGATCACCAGCAGAGAAATAAAGGCCATGAGTTCTTTTTTGAGGCTTGCCATACGATTGGAAAAATAGTTGGCCTCAAGACCCACAATCAGGATTTTGTCTCCCATGGTAATCCGGGTTTCAGAAACCGGTTTGTCATTGATATGGATGAGTTTGGTGTCATGGGAAGCGGGAAGGCGGGGAGTTTTTGGGGCTTCAATGGCCTCAAATCGGACATATTCAATGCCCTTTACCTGGCTCAGGCGTTTGATCAGGTGGCCCACGGACTGGGTTTCCTGAATTTTATCCATTTGTTGTGAAGACATTCCCACAACAATGCCATCATTTCCATGGGAAAATGGTTTTTGGCTCAAAGGGGGAACCGCAAAAAGATAAAGATGTGAGTGGGGCAAAAATATCAGGCCATTGTCCTTATCACTTATGGGGCGGTGCAGCCATTCCGGGGGGCCTGCTATTGTTGATTTTCTCTGGGGGCTGAAGGTGGTGATGCCTGCCAGGCCGGATGCCTTGGCAAAGGCTTCCAGTTCCTGGGCAGTAAAGGGTTCCAGCTGGTTCAGATAGCGGACAAACCGGGCGATATTTTCAAGGGAATGACCAATCAGGGTTTCCAGAGCACTATGGTTTGTCAGGGAATTGCGGATATTTAGCTCCACCACGGCCCCCAGAACCGTAGAATGGGTTAACGAGTGTTCTTTAAAACTTTTGTAGATGCGTTGGGTTTGCCAATAAAAATTGCCCAGAAGGAGCATGATGAGGATTCCAAAGACAAATAGAATGCCTTTCCAGCTTGGATTCAGTTTCAATGGCTGCCACCGCCACCACCTCCACCGCCACCACCGCCACCGCCACCTCCACCAGAGCCACCACCACCGTTGCCGGAGCCTCCACCTGAACCGTTGCCGGAACCAGATCCTCCACCGGAATTCCCATTGGAACTGCTGCCAGAAGTACCCGCAGAGGCGTTGCCTGATCCTCCTGAACCTGCCTTTCCGATGTTGGTTCTTGCATTTTTATCTTCTTTGAACCCCAATGTTTTTTTCAACCGGGACAATATTCCTGTGGGGTCGGAGCATCCCCCACCGGCACATCCTCTGATGTCATGGGCCAGAAGCACATCTTGCCCGGATTTTTCCCAATGCCCCCATACACGCACATAGCTTCCGGCGGTTACGCATCCAGGCAAAACCGCCTCACCGGCACGGTGGGGGAGGATGTTTTCCATGGCAGGTCGAACCCGGATGCTTTCCTTTCCTTGGAAGACACCTTCCATATTTTTTCGGGGGACTTCAAGGTGCATCATAAATTCATTTTTTTTTTCATTTACGTCCAGAACCTGGCCGGAAAGGAATTCCTGTGCAAAAACCGGATGGGAAAAAATCAGGCAGCATATAAGTGTAAATGAAAAAGAATGTGATCTTCCCATTTGAAAATTCCTTTGCAAGCATTCAATGCTCAGCGCTGGTGTGGACAATTTCCTGCGTCTAATCGATTACCTTTGTGGGGCTTGTTCACAACATCGGCCACCCATCACAATTGGCGGGCGAATGGAGATTGTGTCATTGGTTGATCATCAAGTCTACATCTAACAAAACACGATTTTTTTAGCAACCGGTTATGCAGAGAGGAGACCCTTGGTTGGTAAACGGTAAAGATAAAAAAAGGCTGCCCCGCAGGACAGCCCTTTTTCTATTCGATTTTCAGTCTTCAGTCTTCAGTCTTCAATCATCAGGCGTTGGGGCAATCTCCGGTGCCGGTGCCATCACCCGATCCATGTCCGGTGCCGTCTCCAGGTCCGTTTCCACCGTTTCCAGTGCCGTTTCCAGTGCCGTGGCCTCCTTTTCCGGAACCGTTTCCATTTCCGCCCCTGGCCAGGGTGAATGAATCCAGCGTTGTCTGCATGGTGATGCTGCAGTCACCAGGGCCGTTCCCCGTGCCGTCCCCGGGTCCGTTACCGCCGTTTCCTGTGCCGTTTCCAGCTCCGTGGCCTGCCATGGCTGGCAGGGTGATCATGAGCAATGATGCTGAAATCAGTGTGGCTTTTTTCAAAGTGGATGTTAATTTCATAAAAAATCTCCTTGTTACTTGGATTGAGAATAACGGTTTCCCGTTGTGTAACTGATTGTTGTTATCTTACTGTTACAGGAAGCGTGCCAAGGAGAAATAAATATTTTTTTAATTAATATCAGTGCCTTATAACTATAACGTAAAAATATAGGGAGGGATCAATTCGACGGAAGGCGTTATGCTCGACAATAATGTCGATGGTTTTCCGGGAGGGAGCGGCATAGTAGCATTTTTAATATTTGTTGTTTGTGCCGTTGGTCGACATGCCCGTACTGGGCACTGGGTTCGTGGGTTAATGTGACTCCAGAGCACGCACGGTATATCCAGACTTCTTTTTTATTTATTATGGGCAAACCTGGGTGAAATACGAGGTTTAAGAACGTAGGGGCAGAATTTATTTCTGCCCCATGTTGTGGGCAAACCAAGAGGGACGTTCAATCGTCGTTGTGGGCGGACTAAGGTCAGAACGCGGTCTGCTCATGGCAATTATTTTGAAATAATGTCTGATTCCAGTTTCCCGGCAATTTCAAGGGCACTGTTCAATGAGCCATTGATATTGAATAGCTGAATTTTAAGGGTTTTTAAAGACGCCGGGGTGGTTGAAATAGTGCTGGCACTGGAGAAGACCTTGGATAATTCCTTTGATTTTGCAGAAAAATCAATAAGTTTTTTACTGAATTCGTCGATTTCTGTTGCCCACTTCTGCCGCTCATCCTGGGAAAATTCCATGGGGGCGTTTCCGGTACCGTTGATCAGGTCATCTATTTGATAATCTTCTGGATTGGCTATGATTTCATACATGATGGTCTCCTTGCCCGGGGGCATTTTGTGTGGATAACTGTTAACAACTCCATTCAATAACATTTCGATTTTATTCGTTTATATGTGTTAAGTCAAGGATGAATATCTGGTATGTAAATTCTCATTTTGGAATTGTCGTATCAAGAAAAAAATGTGGTTTATCTGTAAATGGGAGGCATCCTCCAAAAGGACTTTACACTTTTTTAGAGCATTTCCCATTTGCAAGGGCTTTTTTCCAAAAAATTGTAAAATATTTTTGGGCTCATACTATAAGGGATCTCAAATGGGAATATTTCTTGACTTGCTGTGGCGTTGGTTTTAATGTTAATTTTTTATAAAGGAGTTTGCATCACTTTAAAGAGAGCTGCGGGAGCTGATCATCGGCTGAGAGGGGTGAATATTGTCCCGACCGCGTAACCTGACCTGGATAATGCCGGCGTAGGGAAGTTTCAGTGAATTATATTAAAGTCCATTGAACCTGTTCCTGCTTGTGCCGGAATGGTCAATGGATTTTTTTTGTAAATGACGAAAGGAAGTAAAAATGAAAATACGCTATGGAGTGGTTCTTTTGCTGTTAAGTGCTTTTGTAATGTGTGGCTGTTCCCGGGACAGCGAAAAAGAAAAAGTGACATCAACACCTGGGGTATCTGCCACTGAAATAGAGTCAGAAACACCAGTGGCGGTGCCTGAACCGGAACCAGTGCAGGAGATCACCCTCATGACCCACGACAGTTTCAGTGTCAGCGCTGAAGTCATCGCTCTGTTTGAAAAAGCCCACAATGCCAAGGTGATTTTTTTAAAGGCTGGGGATGCTGGGGAAGCCTTAAATAAATCGATTTTGTCCAGAAATAATCCCCTTGCTGATGTTTTTTACGGGGTGGACAATACATTTTTAAGCCGGGCTTTGGCCGCGAATATGTTTATTCCCCACCTGTCCGTGCATCTTTCTGATGTGGATGACAGCCTGAAGCTTGATCCCTCCCATGGCCTGCTGCCCGTTGATTTCGGGGATGTCTGCCTTAATTATGATCGAAAATGGTTTGAAACCCATGAGGTGCAGCCCCCCACCATGCTGGAAGATTTAATAAAACCCCAGTACAAAGGACTGTTGGTGATAGAAAACCCAGCCACTTCCTCCCCGGGATTGGCCTTTCTCCTGGCCACCATCAGCCGGTTTGGAGAAGAGGGGTATCTTGATTTCTGGAAACAGCTCAAAGCCAATGAAGTATTGATCACCAGTGGTTGGAAAGAGGCCTACTGGGGAAAATTTTCAGCCGCTTCAGATGGCGATCGTCCCCTGGTGGTGAGTTATGCCTCAAGCCCTGCCGCAGAAGTATTTTATGCTAAGGAAAAGCCAGCACAAAGTCCCACCGGCGTGGTTATTGGTCATGGATCTGCCTTTCGCCAGATTGAATTTGCCGGAATCCTCAAGGGCACACACCAGGAAGCCCTTGCCGGAGAGCTGCTGGATTTTCTACTTTCGCCAGCGTTTCAGGCAGATATCCCCTTGCAGATGTTTGTGTTTCCTGCCAATAAAAAGGCTGTGCTGCCCGAGGTGTTCCAGAAACATGCCAAAATCACCACGGAACCTGCCACCCTTTCAGCGGATCTTATCCAATCGAATAGAGACCTTTGGCTTAGTCAGTGGACGGAGTTGATGTTGTAGTCAATTCCCACAATCGGTCAATCCCTGAAATCATAGAAGCACACATGATGGACCGAATTTTTGGGGCAATTTTGTGAGAATGGGGCGATGGAGAAAGCAAGTGTTCACAAAACAGGGATATCCCTGGAGGGTTTTTATGAAAAAAGGATTCACTATTTCTCCCGGGGTGTTGGCCGGGGTGATTCCCCTGATGTTTTTGTCCCTATTTTATTTTTATCCCCTGGCGGGCATCCTTTTTAAAAGTTTTTTCAGCCAGGGGGACTTTTCCCTGTCAAGCTCCGGATATGTGGTTCAGTCAAAACGCATGGCTGGCATTGTGTGGTTCACCCTGTGGCAGGCAGGGGTTTCCACTTTGTTGACCTTGGTTATTGCGCTTCCCTGTGCCTATGTCATGGCCAATTTTAATTTCCGATGGAAGAAATTGTTCATGACCCTTGCCACCATCCCCTTTGTATTGCCCACCATTGTGGTGGCCGCCGCCTTCCAGGCCCTGGCCGGGGAAAAAGGGCTTTTGGGAAACATGGCCGCAGACCAGTCCCTTGCCATGATTTTTGTGGCCCACATGTTTTATAATTTTTCCGTGGTGCTTCGCATCGTTGTGGGATTCTGGTCCGCCATTGGTCCCCAGATGAAGGAAGTCGGTGCCATGCTGGGGGCAACGCCTGCGCAAATATTTTTCAGGATAACCCTGCCCCTCTTAAAACCCGCCATCTTTGCCGCCTCTTTCCTGGTCTTTATCTTCTGTTTTTCCAGCTTTGGGGTCATTCTTATTCTGGGGGGACCGGGATTTTCCACCATAGAGGTGGAAATTTACCGCCAGGCGGCCCATCTGTTTAACCTGCCCGTGGCGGCCATGCTCTCTTTGCTTCAGATAGTGATTACCTTTGCCATGATGTGGGTTTACACTGCTTTGCAGAAACGCCTTGTTCAGTTCTCTCCGGAAACTGAAGCCATGTCTGCCAAAACCCCATCGGGTGCGGTGGAAAAGTGTATGGTGGGAGGCTGTGTGGGATTTATCACCTGTTTTTGTCTGTGTCCCATGCTGTCTTTGGTGATCAAGTCTTTATGGTATGAGGGGGGTATGTCTCTTATTTTTTATAAATCCCTTTTTTATAATGTGTCGGGTTCCATTTTTTATGTGCCCCCTGTCAGGGCCATGGGAAATTCCCTGATGTTTGCCATGGCCACCTTGGGCATGGCCCTGGTGGTGGGGGGATGTGCGGCCGTGGTGACCCATGGGGCAAAGGGGCGCTTTGCCGGTTTTCTTGATCCCTTGTTCATGCTGCCCCTGTCCACCTCCGCTGTTACACTGGGATTTGGCATGATTATCACGCTTGATACGCCGCCTTTAAATCTTCGGACCTCGCCTTTTTTGGTGCCGGTGGTACATACCCTGGTGGCCTTTCCTTTTGTGATGAGATCCGTGCTGCCAGCCCTTAGATCCATCCCCAATTCCCTTAGGGAAGCTGCAAGCATGCTGGGGGCCTCACCCGGAAGGGTCTGGTTCCATGTGGATCTGCCCATCATTGGACGTGCCCTCACCGTGGGGGCCGTATTTGCCTTTACCATCAGCCTGGGGGAGTTTGGTGCCACCCTGTTCACTGCCCGGCCCGAGTATGCCACCATCCCCGTGGCCATTTATCGTTTTCTGGGACAACCCGGGGCCACCAATTATGGGCAGGCCATGGCAGTGTCTTCCCTCTTGATGCTGGTTACTGCTGCCGGTTTCATGGTCATAGAAAAGGTGAGACCCTCGGGTCATGAAGGATTTTAACACCACGCAAATTTACCAATTAACGCCCTGATTCAGTTTTTTACTCCGTTTGGTGTAAACGGAGGCAGTAGTTATCAAAACAAAAACTTGAATCATTGATGAATTTAAAAAACCGGCCATAATTTTCGAAGGCGGGGACAGATTTGAAAATCTGTCCCCTAAGCGCATAAGATCACCCACTGGCCAGAAATGTAAAATCAGAGCCTGACCTGAAAGAAATCAGAGCCTGATCTGAAAGTTGAGATTTTAAATGAAAGAGTTATCCTTACAAAATATTTCAAGTCACATGGGGGGGGAGACAATCCTCCATTCGGTGAGCCTGTCCATGGATCGGGGGGAACGTCTTTGCCTGCTGGGACCCTCGGGGTGCGGGAAGACAAGCCTTCTTCGCATTGTGGCAGGGCTTGACACCTTTCATGGGGGTGAGGTGCTGTTCCGGGGTAAAAACATCAAGGACCTTTTCCCCCATGAACGAAATTTTGGGATGATGTTCCAGGATTTTGCCCTGTTTCCCCATAGGAATGTATTCCAGAACATTGCCTTTGGTCTGGAGATGAAGCAAAAAACCAAGAAAGAGATTAAACATCGGGTGGCAGAAATGCTGGAATTGGTGGGCTTGTCCATCCATGGAAACCGGCGCATCACAGAGCTGTCCGGTGGAGAACGTCAGCGGGTGGCCCTGGCCAGAACCCTGGCGCCGGAGCCAAAGCTGATCATGTTGGATGAACCCTTGGCAGCCCTTGACCGGCTGCTCCGGGAACGACTGCTGTCTGATCTTTGCACCATATTGGACAAGACCCACATAACCACCATACTGGTCACCCATGACCAGCAGGAGGCCTTTGCCGTTGCCCATCGCATCTGCGTCATGAGCCAGGGCAGGGTGGAACAGATGGACCCGCCGGTGAGACTTTACAACCACCCCGAAAATCGCATTGTGGCGGATTTTCTGGGTTTCCAGAACATCGTTGAAAAGGGCATCTCTTTTACCGATGAAGGACAAGTGCGCATTGCCCATGAAAAGGGCGTTGCTTATTTTACCATGCCTCCCATGGAGAAGGTGTGCGATAAAGAAAAAGTTTCTCTTTTGTTTTTGCCAGATGGGGGGACCATTGTTCCAGATAATGACCCTGGGGGATTACAGGAGTATTTGTTTTCTGATGCCAGTAATGACAGGCCCCAGGGTGCTGTTTCCCATGAAGAAAAACAAGGCAGCAAGTCAGCAGATACATACGCCAATAAAGGTCTTGGAGAAAACAGAAACAATAGAATTTTCGGGGTTCTTGAGGATGTTTTTTTCCAGGGAAGTGTGATGCGCATCCGAATAAAAACCCTGTTCGGATGCCGTTTTTCCTTTGATGTACCAGCCCGGGGCAGACTTCCGGAAAAGGGAGAAACCGTGGCAATTGCCATTGATCCTGAAAGTATCCGGGTGATCAATGGGTAAAAGGATAAATGGGGTCAGGCTTGGCTTATGGGTGTTATTCATAAAAAATCGATAAGGAACACCCCCTGAGCCTTTAGCTCAGGGGGTGTTGGTCACATGGGGAGGGGGCAGGCTTGCGTTAAAATTAGATTTATAAGTCACCACACATATATTTTTCAGTATTCTATGAGCATATACCGTTGATATACCTGACTTTGATCCCGAAGAACATTTGCTCGGGTACTTAGAATGGTATAATGATGGTGACGGGAAAATGGGAATGTGCCCTGTATGTTATAACCTCGGCCGTAAAATCCATGGCCGTAAAATCCATGCCTTTAGGCTTGGGATATAAGGCCAAACTTTTCAAGTCCAGCCCAGCCCTTTAGGGTTGGGTCATGACATATCAGTTTCTCCTGACGGAAGAATATCGGAAAATTGATATTCCTCCACTTTTTTGCCCAGACTCAGTTCAAAGTCCGTCTCGCCCCACTGTTCAATGGTGAGAAACCGGGTGCCATCGTCATCTTCATAGCACCACTGGATCATTTCACGACCCTGTTCTGCCCCATCTGCATGAAAATGTCCTCCTCCGGTCTCTTCCAGATAAAAGGTTTCCCCTTCAAAGGGCAGGGTGTCAGGTGGATCTTCTCCGTTTTTAAGCAGTGTGATGATACCCTGGTCCAGTTTTCGTAAAGGCACCTTGCGACTGAGGGACCAGAACATGTCATCATCATTTTCCATTTCCAGAAAAAAGGTATCATCATGGCATTGGAGCTGCCATTCATAAGTGATGTCATTATCGCCCCAATCATAGGTGTTGGCCGCCAACACCTCCCAGGTTTTCATGTCATAATCCAGGTAATACCCTTTTTTCAGGGTATCCAGGGTGAGACCGGATAGGGGGTCCGGTCCCTTGTTTTCTTTTTTTTTATTAAAAAAATCCATTAAGCCCATGGTGAGTTCCAGGGATCAGGAGATCCCCATCCTTTTTTTAAGTTCAAGAAGATTTTCTGAGGCGCTTGCGGTTGTTGAACCCCCAAGGGCCGCATCAATTTCCGAGTCAACGGAACCACCCGCGTCAGCCACTTCACCATATGCCTGGGCCAGGGACTCATCTTCTTCCACCCTGGCTTTCATTTTTTCCAGCATGCCAATGGTGGAGGAGGAGTCAATGTTGGCCAGTTGGGCATTGATTTTCTTGGTGGAGGAGGCGGTTCTTGCCCGGGCCTTTAAGGTGATGAGATCATTCTCATAGGAGGTGACGGTGGTTTTAAGTTTGTTCACCTTGGATTGAAGATCATTACCCCTTGTTTCATGGGCCGTGGCTTCTTTGTCCAGTCTCAGGGCATCGGCGGCATTTTCCTCTTTTCGATTCAATGCTTCCGTGGCCAGACGCTCTGCTTCGTCGGCGGGCATCTGATTATTCTGCATTTTTTGGAGCAGCAGCATGGCCTTTCTGTCATAATCAGCAGCCAGATGTTTTTTCTTCTCGGCCTCTTTGCGGGTACGGATGCCAATGCCCTTTACTTCAGCAAGGCCATGCATGGCACCGGTGAGATCTTTTTTAAGATCCCGGATACCCTGTTCCGTCATTTTGATGGGGTCTTCCATTTTATCCACAATTGCATGGGCGTTGGACTCACCTACTTTAAACAGTCTTTGAAAAAATGACATTATATATCTCCTTAAAAATTCATCCTTTTGAGTTAAACATATTCCAGAAGTTCTGCACCATATTCGGAAAGGGCAAGGGTCAGGGCATGGATGGAGCCTTCCAGCTCGTTTCTGTCAAGATTTTCCAGCTGAAGGGTGTCCCGGAAAATGATGAATTGCTCCTCAGCGTCCAGTACAAATGCACCATGGACCAGCTCCCGGTTGAGCTGCAAAAGTCTTTTGTAGAATATTCCTGTGTTGTCTGGCACCTTCATGATCATCTGTTCCAGGACCACAATGGGGGCCTCACAGTCAATGACCATATTTTTAATACCATTTTCTTCGTCTTCCACCACCACAAGCTCTTCAGCTGTGTCCTCTTTGATGATTGAGATGGACATTTCCTGTAGAAATTCTTTAATAAGATTGAATTTATCTTCCATTGAGCTCTCCTTGTGTGTTTTATAGATTATAAAAAGCGGCGGCCGGGTAGGGTTTCGTCAGCATCATACCCGGGGGAAATATTTTCAGAACGTTCATTGGTGTCAGCTGATCTCCGGTCTGTCCCATGAAATGACCATTAAAAAATCATCTTCATTGATTAAAAGGTCGTTGTCAGGATTGGCTGTTAATGTTTTTTCCGCCGCATCTTGAACGCCGATGCAGATGATATTGTGTTTTTCCTTTAGGTCACACATCACCTGGAAAAAAGATTTTCCCACAAGATAAGGCGGGCATTTTAGTTTGTAAAGGTCGTGGCCATATCTATTGCTCACCAACTCACTGACCAGCCGGGTGATGCCATGGTCCAGGGCTGCCTGGACCAAAAGATTGGTGGACAGCTCCCCCACAACGATGATTTCATCGGCTTTGGCCATGCGGCAATGGGCCATGTTGGAAGGATCCATGAGCTCAACACAGGTGTAAAGATCCGGATAATGATTTTTGATGGTCATGGTGGAAAGAATGGCTTTGGCGTCCCGGGCATAGATGTCCAGGTTGTCATCGGACAGTACAATTACAGCCGATGCGGCGCTGGCATTGGCTTTATCAAGGGTCTCCTGCTCCACCAGCCCTTTAATAAAAATGAGGCGCTCCCCCTGTTCCGGGAGTTCCTCCACATCGGCAATGACCACAATGGGTATGTTCTGGCACTTGGGGTCCACTTTCATCTCTGAAATAATGGTTTTGCCCCTGAAATTCCAACCACAGATGATAAAGTGATCCACAATATGGGTTTGCTTCATGCCTCGTTTCTCCAATAATCTGTTTTCAATAAAAATACCGGCAATGGTTGCCGTTAAAAGAGCCAGAAGACCGATGCCGCTGAGCATGACAACGGTGGCAACGATCCTGCCGCCCAGGGTTGCCGGGGAGATATCACCATACCCAACGGTGGTCATGGTGACAATGGACCACCACATGGCATCGAAAAAGGTGAGGTCTTGTTCAAGATAGCACAAAAGGCCGCTTCCCCCCCCAATGAGAGCCAGAACAAAAATAAGTGCCCGGTGCATATTGTGGAGTCGCAGTAATCCAAAAAACTTTTTAAAGGCCATGATAAAATGCAACATTGATGGGAATTCTCCTTGAAAAGCAATGTACCTGGTGATACTATCCTGTGTTTGTGGTAATGACTTTTTTACCTCCAAAGGGATGTGTAAGGGACTTATCCGAGAATAGACTACCACTATGCCCAGTTTAATATGTTGATATTGCATGATAAAAATTTTTAAATTGGTAGTTTGTTTTCGTCCAAGTCCCTAACTCAATGAACAAGGTTTTATATTGGCGCATATTCGGGAGGGATCAGGCTTGCTTTATTGACAATTTCGATTAGATTTCTTTTTTTCTTTTAGTTCTAAGACCGGGGTGTTGACAAAAATATAAAGTTTATTAAAAAAAAGAGGCTTTAATAACACATTTCCTGAACCTATTTTCCCAAAATCTATTTTGAAAACTTGATCATCGAGTGTAAGCCTATCATGACTTAAAATAATTTGAAATGAGTGTGTGCAAGATGGAACAGAAAAAAATTGATTTTTGGCAGGATCATTCCCTGGAATACCTTGAGATGGCATTAAGGCATGATTACCAGGAGCGGGTGACCCATGCCGATGGATATGGCAACCGCACCGGAGAGTGCGGAGATACCGTGGAATTTTTTATCATGGCAACCCATGGAGAAATTACGTCCATCTCCTATGATATTGATGGATGTGTTAACACCAATGCCTGTGCCAATGCCGTCATTGAACTGACAAGGGGAAAACCCATGGAAGCACTGTGGTCCATCACCCATGAAGATGTGTCCGCTTTTTTAAAAACACTTCCCTCCCATGAGGAGCATTGCGCCCAGCTGGCTGTGGGGGCCTTTTATCTTGCCCTGAGAGATCTTGAAAAAAAGCAGGAAACAGCCCCGGGGCACGCTGCTAGTTAGGCTAACGCAGAAGACGGATGATAATAAGCAAGCGGATGGATTTTTTGACAGAAATAGCCTTAGATCCATTCAATGTCATTGAGTGCATAGGTTAACATCACCCGGGAGCCGGGAAGCAATTTTGATTGGAGCACCGCTTCCGGGTTTGCCCGGATGGTGAAATTCATTTCATTGACCTTGATGGCCAGTATGATATACCCATTCTTTTTATTCCCCATGAGTCGCAGTACCTCCCCCCGGATTGTATGATATTCTTTTTGCTCCAGTTTGCCAGGCATTTCCTGGATGTGTGGTTTTGCTGCCACGATTTCTGGAGAGCCATTAGAGTCCTTTTTCGGTTTTTCTTCCTTTGGGGGATATTCTTCGGCGGTGATGCGGATATGATCGGTTTTCAGGAGGGCAGAAGCCTTGTCATGGGGCGGGGCCGTTACCCGAAGCGTTTGTTCAGCCTCGGTGGTAGAGGATGGGTGGAAAAATCCTTGGCCATCCTGGACAAAGGGGCCTGGAATGATATTTTTTGAACCTGCCTGGAAAATTTTACCATGATATAATTGGAACAGGTTGTCACAGGCCCCCTGGAGCCACTCGTGGTCATGGCTGGCAATAATAATGGTGGTTCCCCAGGTCTTTCTGGCATAAAGGGCCGCCCTACGAATCAGTGTGGCACTGTTCACATCCACACTGGCCGTGGGTTCGTCCAGCAGCAATACCCGGGGTTTTAAAATCAGACGGGCTGCCATGGCCACCCGTTGTGCCTCGCCGCCGGAGAGTTCATAATCCATTCGGTGGGTAAATTCCTCAAAGCTCAGCCCCACCCGTGCCATGACCTCCCTGACCTGTTTGCAGACCTTTGGATCTTTTCGACCATGGGCCTTTCCCCTGATTTTTAACCCATGGGTGATGTTTTCCTGCACTGTTCGTTTAAGCAGATACGGGGTCTGGGTCAACAGGGTAATATCAAACCGCACCTTTGGAGAAAAAGGGGCTTCAACCTTTCCATTAAAAAAAAGACTGCCTTTCGCCGGTGGGGAGACAAAGGCCAGGAGTTTTAGCAGGGTACTTTTACCACTGCCGTTGGGGCCCATGAGCCCGGTGATGGAACCGGGGGCAATGTTCAAATGGGGAATATCCAACGCGATTTTTCCCTTGTAAGCCTGGACAACATTTTCAAGGGTATATATGGGAGAATAGGTCATTTAATTGGGTTTACCGTTTCCTGAGAAAAAAGAGAGAAATATTAACCGCAAAGGCAATGCTCACCAGCACCAGTCCTAGGGCAATGCCGTTGGCAAACATTCCCTTGCCGGTTTCCAGGGCAATGGCCGTGGTAATGGTTCGGGTGTGCCACTTAATATTACCCCCCACCATCATGGAAATACCCACTTCGGTCATTACCCTGCCGTAGGCGGTCACCAGGGCCGCCACAATGCCATAGCGCACCTCCCACATGCAGGTGAGCATAATGTCTTTTTTTCCGGCACCCAACGAAATCAAAGTCAGTTTCAACTGGGAATCAATGGTTTCCACGGCCGATGCCGTCAGGGCTGTGATAATGGGAAAGGCCAAAATGGACTGGCCCATGGCAATACCGGCCAGGGTGAACAAAAGGTTAAAATCCCCCAGGGGACCCCGGCTGGAGATCACAGCGTAAATCATCAGGCCAATGAACACCGTAGGCAAAGCCAGCATTGTATCAAGAAGGGTTCTGACCCCCCGTTTCCCTTTAAAATCAAAATATCCCAGAAAAAAACCGCAGGGAAGGCCTGCCATGACACTAAAGAGCATGGAAAGGGTAGAGACCTTCAATGTTGCAGACACCGCCGACCAGGTGGAGCTGTCTCCGGCGGTCAACAGATGAAGTGCATGAAAGAACCCTTGAATGATAAAATCCATTGGCAGATGAAATCCTTAGATCCGTTGGCACCCTTATATATGGCCTAAAAAATACTATACACTTTTTGGAAGGTATTCCCGAGAAACAGGGGTGTCGCTCCAAAAAGTGTAAGGGAGTTTATAGAAAATAATATACCCAACATTATAACCACCACACCGACTATTCTGGATTCGACATGAAAAAGTGGGTAGTTTTATTATTATGAACTCCCTAAGTTGACAAATAAAGGCTGCCGATTCGTCTTGTCTATTTTGCGTTGGGGATAAACAATTTTTTATCCAGCAGTCGGAAATTTTTAATAAGGGCCTGGGCATTTTTACTGGCCATCCAGTTGGAAAACGCCATGGCAAGGTCATACTTGGCATTGGGGCAGTTTTCCGGGTTCAGGGTGAGGACGCTGTACTGATTGAGTAAAACCGAATCCCCTTCCACCAAAACGACCAGGGGTGCATTTCCCCCTTTCTGGGACTGGTATTTGATATACGTACCACGATCGGTCATGGTGTAGGCATTTTGCTCTTCACACACATTAATGGTGGCCAGCATGCCCTGTCCGGTCTGAACATACCATGCTTCTTTTTCAGGAAGGGCTTTGCCCGTTTCTTTCCAGAGTATTTTTTCTTTTTTGTTGGTACCGGAATCATCCCCACGGCTGGCAAATGCAGCTCCGGCATCTCGAATGGTATCCAGGGCTTGGGCAACACTTTTACCCTTTACAGCAGCAGGATCATTTTTAGGACCGATGATGACAAAATCGTTGTACATGATTTCCCTTCGATCTTTACCAAATCCCTGCTCAATAAACTTTGCTTCGGCACCCGGGGCGTGGACCAGGAGTACATCCACATCACATTTGGACCCAAGCTTCAGGGCTTTTCCCGTACCTGTGGCGGTCCATTTCATTTCAATACCGGTTTCCGTGGTGAAATGGGGGATAAGATAGTCCAAAAGACCTGTATTGTCGGTGCTGGTGGTGGTGGCCATCATCAGTGACTTTTCTGCGGCCAAGCTGTTGACACTGGTAAGCACCAGCAGGGAAACAATGACAGCCAAGGTGGTGGATAATATTTTTTTCATTTTTAAACTCCTTTTTTGATCCGGCAATCCCATTGATTAACGGGATTATTGTAAATAAACTATGAACATTGTTTGGGTTAGTATGAAGGCTTAGTATAGAATTTTGACTTTTGGCCATTCTCGGGAAAAGGCAAACTAGGTTAGTGGCACCTTGGAAACGCCAAAGATAAAACCTCAGTCCGAAAGCTACCTTCACACAAAAGAACCCCTAAAATATGTAAAAGGGGAATGAAAGTCAAGGAAAACGGGTGCTCTATTATGAATAATGAGAGATAGTAACCTATAATTACCAATAATTACGAAAAAACAGGGTATGAGAATGATATTAATTCAGTATTTGTTTTTATATTCATGAGTTGAATTCTATTATTATCCACAACGCCATAGGTATAGAGTCCGTTCCGGGGAGAGGTGAGGGAACCGGGGTTGAGAAAAAATGTGTGATGCTGTTGTTCCAGGGAGGCCAGGTGGGTATGACCCTGGATGATGAGGTTTATCTTTGTTGAAATTGCGTTCAAAGGCCTATGGCCATGGTGAAGGAAGATGTTCAGTCCCATGAATTGAAACTCAAGTCCATGGGACTGATCGGGATAAAAGGAGGATTCATCACAGTTACCATAGACATAATACACCTTGTTTTTCATCTCTTTGAGATTATCCCGGATATGATTGGGCTGAAAATCAGGGGAGTTCCATCTGCCATAACGGGTGTCAAAGAGATCTCCGGCCACCACCAGGATATCATCAGGTTCAAGAAGGGCTTTTAGGGTCATCCATGTGGCATAGCTGCCATGGACATCGGCGGTGATAAGAAGTCTGGACATAGTTCTATCTATCCTTTAAAAAAAGAGCGTGGTATTCATCTTCGGAGATGTGTCGCTTTAATAAGCGGTGGATGAATTCGTAAATTTCTTCCAATTCTTTGTCACCAAGGAGTGGCACCAAGTGTGCCATAAAGGTGTCTTCGGAAAATTTTTGAAGATAAAATATAATGGTGTCTTCGTCGGTTTTCCGGTCCATACCAAAGGCACCCAGGCCTTTGTAGCTGTGTATGAAGTGGTGGGTATCTTTTTTCTGTTTTTTGGGGGAGGTATTTAAATTGATTTGACTCATATTGTATTCCTGGGTCTGTTTTTTTATATGAAACTCCGTCCAAAAGCCTGGAATTATGAGAGTTTCAACTTTCGTTGTAGCTTGTGGTTAAAGCCATGTAGGCTAGAAGAAAGTACAGCATTAAAGTGCCGACAGCAGAGCCCCCGGCGACTGGCCTGACCGGAACATTGGGAACCAAAGGGGGAGGATTTTTGCCCTTCCAGGCGTTAAGAAGCACAGACTCTGTTTGAGGACAAACTTGCCCGCAGTT
>Ga0307987_1000762_pt1 | contig 18743 bp, 14 predicted proteins | sample EllFjometagen181_FD_203157 | JGI IMG/M metagenome (GOLD analysis project Ga0307987, IMG submission 203157) | Marine microbial communities from Ellis Fjord, Antarctic Ocean - #181 | ecosystem: Environmental > Aquatic > Marine > Unclassified | place: Southern Ocean | collected 2014-10-08
TAGTCCCGGGCCATCTCCCGCAGGGTGTTCATCACCGAGTAGGCGGAGATCTCCCCGGGGTAGTTGAACTGGGCTTCCCGGGAGCAGCGGAACAGGTTGGTGGCCACCAGCGACGGCGGACAGCCCAGCTCCAGGCACAGGGCCGACAAGCAGACGTCATCCCAAGCCTCGGGCACCCCGCCCATGACCCGGCGGATCATGCGCGCCATGAAGCTGCCGAAGCCGAGCTTTTCCCCGAAGCTCAGGCCGCTGTAGCGCAGACCATCGAACAGGGCACCCACCGACGACGCGCCAAAATGCAGGTCGTGGGTGCTCTGGTCGCGGTCTTCCCAGACCCGCATGTGGCCGCGGTTGGAGACCGTGGTCTTCTCCTTGGGAACCCCAGCGCGCTTCAGCAGCCGGCCCATCTCCCGGTAGAACCCCGCCATGATGTGCTGACCCTGCTCCACCACCCTGCCGTCGCGGGTGGTGAAGCTCGCGGCGCTGCCCCCCAGGTAGGGTTCGAGGGTCAGTACGGTCACGTCCAGCTCACCTCTGCCACGGTCCAGCAGAGACTCGGCAGCCGCTAATCCAGCCGGTCCGGCTCCCACGATGATCACCTTGCGCATCCAAGCTCCTTTGCGGGCAGGACAGGTCATCCGCCTCGCTCGCGGTTCAGGAGCGGCCCTTCCCGGGCATGTCACAGAAAAGATCCTCGAGGCTCACGGGAGCAGTGATCTTCCGCCTGGAAGCTGGACAGATAGAGACCGTTGGTCGATAATCGCCGCACTCGGATCGACCGTCTCACCCTTGGAGGGCTTCATGAGCACCAGCGAAGACCGCCTGCGGGGACTCTTCGAGACCATGACCGAGGGAGTGGTCCTCCACGAGATCATCCGCGACGCCGGCGGCCAGCCCTGCGACTACCGCATCCAAGACGTCAACCCGGCCTTCACCGCCCAGGTGGGCATCACCCGCGCCCAAGCGGTGGGCGCCCTGGCCAGTGAGCTGTACGGCGCCGGCGAGGCCCCCTACCTCGAGCTCTATGCAGAGGTGGCCGAGACCGCCCAGCCCGCCTCGTTCCAGACCTACTTCCCTCCCCTGGACAAGCACTTCGAGATCTCGGTCTTTTCCCCCAGGAAGGGCTGGTTCGCCACGGTCTTTCTGGACATCACGCCCCTCGTCAAAGCCCAGCAGGACCTGCAACGGGAGCGAGACCGCCTGGCGGCCATCATGGACGCCAGCCCCGTGGGCATCGTTGAGCTGGACACCCAGCGGCGGGTGCTCTTCGCCAACGAGCGCGCCAAGGGCCTGATGCAGCTGCAGCTCGTACCGGGCAGCGAGCACTTCGAGATCCCCACCGAAGCTGCGATCCTCGACGGCGATGGCGAGCCCTTCGAGCCCTCCGCCAGGCCGTACCGCGCCGTGCTCGAGCAGGACAAGAGCATCCAAGGCCAGCACATCACCGTTCAAAGGCCCGAGCAGCCCACCGTACACCTGTCCATCTCCGGGGTGCCCCTGCACGACCCGCAGGGCACAGTGTCCGGCATGGTGGGCTCGGTCGAGGACATCACCGCCCGAGTCGAGGCGCAACAAGAGGCCCAGCAGCTCGAAGAGCAGCTCGAGCGCATGCGCAAGCTCGAGAGCATCGGCCGCCTGGCCGGGGGCATCGCCCACGACTTCAACAACCTGCTCACCCCCATCATGGGCTACACCGAGATGGCGCAGATGCAGGTGGATGAGGGCAGCAGAATCTCTCGGGATCTCGACCGAGTGATGCACTCGGCCCATCGCGCCAGAGATCTCATCGGCCAGTTCCTGGCCTTCGGCCGCAAGCAGGTGCTCGAGGTGGAAGTCTGTTCCCTCAACACCCTGGTGGCCGAATACGAAAACGTGCTGCGCCGCTTGGTACGTGAGGACATCAAGCTGGTCCTCGATCTGCAGCCCAGCCTAGCGAACTGCCGGGTGGACCGCGGCCAGGTGGAGCAGATCCTGCTGAACTTGGCGTCCAACGCCATCGACGCCATGCCGGGCCCCGGGCTGATCAGCATCGAGACGCGCGATGTCTACCTGGATGAAAACTACGCCCGGACCCACGCGGATGTCGAGCCCGGCGACTTCGTGATGTTGGCGGTCAGCGACACCGGCGTCGGCATGGACGCGGCCACCCAGGCCCGCATCTTCGAGCCGTTCTACACCACCAAGGAGCACGAAGGTGGCACCGGCCTGGGCCTGGCCACGGTCTACGGCCTGGTACACCAACACCAGGGCCACGTCTGGGTCTACAGCGAGCGCGAGCACGGCACGACCTTCAAGGTCTACCTGCCGGCGGTGGACGCCGCGCCGAAGCATCGCGCGGCACCACGCCCCCGTGGCTCGTCCCGCGAGGGCCACGAGCTGGTCTTGCTGGTGGAGGACGACGAAGCCGTGCGATCACTGGTGCGCAGCATCCTCGAGCAGCGCCACTACCGGGTGATCCAGGCCGCAGACTCGGACCAGGCCCTCGAAGCGGCCGCAGCCTGCACCGAGAGCATCGATCTGGTGCTCACCGACGTCATCGTGCCCCGCCTGAACGGGCGCGAGATCTTCCGCCGGGTGCAGCGTGTGCACCCCGACGCCCGCGTGCTGTTCATGTCGGGCTACACCGACAACGTGGTGGGCACCAAGGGGATGCTCGACGAGGGCATCATGTTCCTGCAGAAGCCGTTTTCGACCCAGGATCTGCTGGCGAAGGTCGAAGAGGCGCTCGACGGTTGAGCACCCTCCGCAGCACCAGATAGGCCGCCGCCCCGGCCACCCCGTTGGCCACCAGCGCGGCGCCGAAGATGCCCTGCAGGCCCAGCAGCCGGCTGCCCAGGACCGCCAGAGGAACGTAGAGCACGAACATCTGGACGATGGTCAGGGCCGAGGCGTGCAAGGGACGCTCGAGCACGTTCAGGGTGGTGTTGCAGATCATGAGCACGCCCACCAAGCCGTAGCCGAAGGGCACGATGCGTAGGTAGAGCACGATGTCTTCGATGACCTGCGGGTCGTCGTTGAACAGCCCCGCCAGAGGGCGCGCGGCCACCCACAGCAGCGCGAGCATGGCCAAGCCCCAGACCAACGCGAACAGCTGGCTGACCCGCACCCCGCGCCACACCCGGGCATACAGCCCGGCGCCGTGATTCTGGCCCACGAAGGGCCCCAGCATCGAGCTCAGCGCCATGACCATGGCCAGGGCGAAGACGTCCACCCGGGTCGCCACGCCGAACGCGGCCACGGCCTCTTGGCCAAATCCCGCCACCAGCCGAGTGACCAAGCCGGCGCCCACGGGCAGGATCATGCGGGTGCCGGCATCGGGCAGGCCGACCCACAGGATGCGACGCCACGACGAAAGTGTGACCGCGAACCCGGCCCAAGCACGGGTGACCATGCGGTAGCGGACGGTAAGCACCCACATGGAGGCGCCCAGTGCTGCCGCCCGGGCGAACACCGTGGTGAGGGCCGCCCCGGCCAGCTCCATGCGCGGAAAGGGTCCCAGGCCGAAGATGAGCAGCGGGTCTAGCACCAGGTTCACGGTCACGGCCACGAGCATGATCATGGCTGGGGTGCGCGCATCGCCAGTGGCACGGATGGCGTTGTTGCCCACCATGGGAATGACCACAAAGGGCATACCCACGTACCAGATACGCATGTACTGCTCGATCAGCGGCAGCAGATCGGAGGGGGCGCCCATGGCCCGGAACAGGGGTTCGATGGTGGCGAGCCCCACCACCACCAACACCGTGACCACCAATACCGCCAGCAGCAGCGCGTCGGTGGTCAGCCGGCGCACACGTTCCTGGTCGCCCTCGCCCAGCGCACGAGAGATAACGGCCGAGGCCCCCTGACCCAAGCCCATCGCCAAGCCACCGAACACCATGACGACCGGGAAGGTGAAGGCCATCGCGGCCAGCTCCGCCTTGCCCAGCTGGCCCACGAAGAAGGTGTCCACCAGGTTGAAGGCCACCATCGCCAGGATGCCCAGCATCATCTGCAGAGAAGTGCGTGCGAGCGCTCGCTCGACAGGTCCTTCGGTGAAGCGGGCCGAGCCAGGCTTCATGGATCGCTCCGGCGCTTGGGCCGCCGTCCTAGCGCAGGGGCCCACGACCTGCCAGGACGCGCTACTTTCCTGTGGCCTACCCCCCTCCGGAGACACGATGCCCGTGTTGCGTGTGATGGCTCCTGGACGTCCTGAGCAAAGCTTCCGTTTCGCCAGCCGCGCCATGCTGGGACGAGACCCCGCCGTGGACCTCCCCCTGGACGACCCCTCGGTCTCGGCCTTCCATGCGGTGCTCCACATGGACGACACCGGCCTGATGTGCGTCACCGACCTGCGCAGCTCCAACGGCACCTACCTCAACGGCGAGCAGGTACACCGGGCCGTGGTGGAACAGGGAGCCATCGTGGTGGTGGGCTCCTGTCGCATCGAGCTGATGGACCTCGAGTGGGACGCCGCGGACAGCGCCAGGGACCGCGGCTTCGGCGCCACCCTCGACGACGAGGACACCGCACCCTGGGGCCGCCGAGGCAGGCCCCCGATGCCCGACGTGAACCGCCTGAAGCTCGCGTGGGGCGAGCTGGCTACCCTCTACGAGCTGGGCCACGTGCTCGAGGTGGGCCAGCGAGAAGACGAGGTCCACAAGGCCGTGGCCGAGCTCGTGGCCCGCTCCACCGGCGCCCAGCGGGTCTGCCTGGTGGACTACGACCCCGCCAACCAGCGCGCCCACACCCTGTACGCCTGGCCCAACGGCGCCGACCTGAGCGGCGGCAAGCCCTTCTCCCGCAGCATCATCGAGCAGGTCATCGTCAAGGGTCGCACCATCCTGGTGCCCGACGTCACCCTGTCGGCGGATCTGCGCAACGCTCCCAGCATCGCGGTCAACGCCATCCGCTCAGCCCTGTGCGCCCCTATGCACGGCCGCAACGGCGTGATCGGCATGATCCTGGCGACCCACCACGAGCCTGGTTTCGAGTTCGGGGAGCACCAGATCCGGCTCATGACCGCGGTGGGGCAAGCGGTGGGCATGGCCCTCGAAAACCACCGCCTGTACTGGCGCCAAGAGCGCAGCTTCGTGGGCACCCTCGAAGCCTTGGTCAAGGCGCTGGACGCCCGCGACCCCTACACGGCCGGCCACTCGCTGCGTGTCACCGAGCTGTCCCTGGCGCTGGCCCGCTGGTATCCCCTGGACGAGCCTCTGGTGCGCCCCCTGCGCCTGGGAGCCCTGCTGCACGACGTGGGCAAGATCGGCGTCGAAGACGCCTGCCTGCAGGCCAACCGCAGCCTGACCGACGCGGAGTTCGCCAAGGTCCGACGCCATCCCGCCCTGGGCTTCCGCATCCTCGAGCCCCTGGATGACCTGGACGATGTTCGGTCCATCGTGCGCCACCACCACGAGCGCTGGGATGGCACCGGCTACCCCGACGGCCTGGCCGGCGAGCGCATCCCACTTCCCAGCCGCATCATCGCCGTGGCCGACACCATCGACGCCATCACGTCGGATCGCCCGTACCGCCGCGGCAGCCCCCTGGACCTGGCCCTGGGGGAGGTGCGGCGCTGGACCGGCAAGCAGTTCGACCCAGGTGTGGTCAAGGCCCTGGACCGTGCGGTGGCCGCCGGAGAGCTGGCGACGCTGGTGCGCCGTGACCGCAGCCGCGGGGTGGAATCGAGCTGAACCCCAGGGGCGGTGGGTCTGCCCCTGGCTGCTACGACCCCGCTGAGTCTCCTCCGGCCTCGAGCCGCTCGATGGCGGCGCGTACGCCGGGCGACAGCGGACACTTGGCGCCGGCCCTGTAGTCGTAGTTCACGATGCGGCCGCTGCCTTCGGCGGCCAGCACGCCGCTGGACAGGGCAGTGATGCGGTAGCGCATCAGGAAGCGGTCCACTCCGATGTCCTCCACCCCGGTCTCCACCAGCACCCGATCGGGCCAGGTCAGGGGGGCACGGAAGCGACACTCCGTGTGGGCCAGGATGGGGCCCTCGCCCGTGGCGTGCATGTGGTCCTGCATTCCCACGTGCTCGAAGTAGTCCATGCGGCCGGACTCGAACCATCGGAAGTAGGTGAGGTTGTTGACGTGGGCCAGGGCATCCATCTCGCCCCACTGCACCGGCAGCTCGAGGCGCCGGGGATAGCGGGTGCCCGTCACAGCTTCCCTAGTTCGCGGGCTGTGGCGTCCCAGTCGTCCAGGGCGCGCTCGGCCTTGGCGCGCTGCGCATCCAGAGCTTCGGTCAGCCCTTCGGCCCCCGCTGCGATGCCGGTGACCCGCGCCTCGAGGGCTTCGAGAGCCCGGGCGGCGGCCTGAAGACGGAAGGACAGCTTGGGAACCCCCGCCTCGACCTCTGCCGCGAGCCGGGCCTGCTCGCCCAAACCCTGAGGGGAACCGCCGCTGGAAGCACGGCGCCCACCCACGGTCTCGTCCAGTTCGGCCAGGGCGACTTCCCGGGCCAGCTTCTCGGGATCGTGACGGCGAAGCCAAGCACGGGCCTTCACCAGGCGGTCCGCCAGCTGCTGCACCTGATCCAAAGTGCCATCCACCGCGCCGCCCAGCTCGTCGAGCACTGCGGGGGAGACCATGTCATCGCCGTGCAGCTGAGCCTTGCAGCGCTTCGCCGCCGCCCGGGCGCGCTCGAGGGCCTGGCGATCGGTGCTGGGCAGGCTGTTGAGCAGGCTGGGGACGTCCGGCAGATCCCGGGCAGCATGCCGCGCGGTGGCCTTGCCCAAGCCGAAGAGACGCTTCGTGAAACCAGCCATGACACCTCCAGGGATGTAAGACGCCGTGATCTATGGGTTGCGCTTGGCGGCCTCGCGCACCACGTCACCCAGGTTGTCCGGCAGGGTCCGCGTGGTGGCGATGCCCTGCACCGCGGAAGGAATGGAGCCGCCGGTGTGGGTGCAGATGAAGTACTGCAGCCGGGTGCTGCCATCGACCGGGGTGAAGACCCAGCCGCCCACGTTGATGGGGACCTCGACGGCGCCAGGATGATCCGTCAGCACCTGCTGGAAGCGGTCGGCGTAGGGCCCGCCGTCCACCAGGCGATCCCAGTGGAAGGTGATGGCACCACCACTGCGCTCGATCTCACCCCGCAGGAACCAGAAGCGGTCGTTGGCCATGGTCCAGCCCGGCACGTCCAGGTACTGGAAGTAGTCGAGCTGTGTGGCCGTGCGCTTCAGCGTGGCGGCGTCGGTGACCCCCGCCGTGGACCACTGCTCGGCGCCCTCGATGTCCGCCGCCACATCCAACAACTGCTCGGGGGAGTAGCGGGTGGTGGTGACGCCCTGGAAGCAGTCCACCCCGTCGATGGTCTTGCTGTAGACCTCGACCGTGCCCACCACGTCGTGCTTGCGGGTGGAGAGGTGGGTCCAGCCAGCGGTCTGGATCTGGGACCACTGGGGGGTCCCCGCCAGGGCGATGGGTGCGAGGGCGAGAGCGAGCATAGTTCCGAGCAGCTTCATCGATGTCCTCCAGGCCTGTGGATCGTGTAGCCGACCGCGGCCGGGCGCGCGACGCGCGAGGGTGATGCAGGAACCCAAGACTGCCATGACCCCATCCTCTTCACCACGCCCGCTGTGGACGCTATACTCCGCGCCATGTTCAGCTCCGTCGCCATGCTCCTGCTCCTGCACGCCGCCCCGGCCGGCGCCGAGTGCGAGCAGCCCCTGACGCTGTTCGAGCTCGAGACTGTGGTGAGCGATGCCGAGCAGGCCATGGGTCGCAGCGCCGAGCTGTTCGAAGCGGCCAGCACCTACGGCAAGAACATGCTCCCCTGCCTGGATGACGTGGTAGCCCCCCACCTGGCGGCGCGACTGCATCGCGTGCTGGGGCTCCGCGCCTTCGTGGCCGGCGATCAAGACCAGGCTCGGTCGGCCTTCGCGGCCTCCCACCGCATCGAGCCCAGCTTCGCGTTTCCAGACACGGTGTTCTCCGCCTCGCACCCCATCAGCAGGCTGTACGCCGAAGCCGCCGCCCTGCCCGCCGAGACCGAGCCCGCCCAGTGGCAGCAGGGCACGGTGGCCTGGCTGGACGGCGCCCGCCTCGAGCAGCGGCCCATCACCAGCGCCACCCTACTCCAGCAGACCACCGAGTGGGGCGCCATGCTGAGCACCCACTACCTGTGGCCAGGGGACATCGTCCAGACCGTACCGGCCCAGCTCATCGCAGCGATGCCTCGCCCGGAGCCTCCGCCTGCGGAGCCCAGCTCGGTGTTGGACCTGGCCCTGCCCACGGAGCCCCTCGAGCTGAGCATCCACGCCCCGGTCCAGCCCGCGTGGCTGCGCCCATCCCTGGTGGCGGTGGCCGGGGCCACCACCCTGGCCGCGGGCATCAGCTACCTGGCGGCCGGGGTCACCGCATCGGACTACCGCAACAATGACCACAGCCTGGACGAGCTCGATCGGCTCAAGGCGCGCAACAACACCCTGGTCTACACCGCGGGTGGGCTGGGTGTCGTGGCCGTGGGCGCGGGGGTCGGGGTGGCGTTCACCTGGCAGTAGCGCTCACAGGCAGCCTCCGCTGGAGCCCCCGACACAGCTGAAGGTCTCGTCGTCTCCGTAGCCGGAGTAGCTGCTGAACAAGCCGAGATCCACGTCGTCCGGAGCGTTGTCCTCGGTTCCCGTGCCCCAATCGCAGCTGTCCGAGTCCAGGCGATCGACGCTGTCACGGAGGTAGACACCGCCGCCATCCCCCGCGGTGTTGCCGTAGACGCCGGCGTCTTCGCTGGTGGAGCCCGCACAGGTCAGGATGGACCCGTCGTAGACCAGCGCACCGCCCCCCAACGCGTCCCAGCCACCGGTCAGACCGTTGTCGATGACCAGGCTGGAGATCAGATCGACGGTGGCAGCAGACAGCAGCATCCCTCCACCCCAGTCCACAGCGGTGTTGCCCTGGATGGTGCAGCCGTCGGCCACCGCCGTGCTGTCCCGGAACATCAGACCTCCACCGCCGGTGTCAGCGCTGTTGTTGGAGACCTCCGTGTTGGTGAGGGTGAGGTCACTGGCCGTGGCGTACAGGCCACCACCGTAGTCCTGGGCCTCGTTGCCACCGACGCTGCTGTCGGTGATGCTCACGCTCGCTGCGGTCATGTAGACCCCGCCGCCATGGTTGGCGGCACTACCACCAGCGACGGTAGCGGCATCGAGAGAAGCCGAGCCACCGGAGAGGTACAGCCCGCCACCGCTGTCCTGGGCCTCGTTGCCATCGAAGCGGGTGTCGGTGAGCACCAAGTTGGCGTCGACCAGGTGGACACCTCCGCCCTGGTCGGCCTCGTTGTCCACGAAGGCGCAGTCCGAGATGCTGACGCTGGCGCCACTATCCGCGCCGTAGAGCCCGCCACCCAGGCTGCCGTCGCCACCTGTGACCGTCAGGCCGTCCATGCGGAAGCTGGTGCTGCCGTTGAGGGTGATGACCGTGTCCGTGCCGTCACCCATCAGGGTGGTGCTGCCCGGTCCGTTGTAGCCTTGGAGGGTGAGATCGGCGGCGGTGACCTCGATCTCCACGTAGTAGGTGCCGTCGCAGAACACCACGCTGCCGTCGGCACCGAAGCTGGCGATCAAGGCGCTGCTGGCGCTGCCCCCCGAGTAGCTGCTGGTGAGGCTGGAGACGGAGCCGCTGGAACCGTAGAAGGTGACCGACCCGCTGTCGTCCACGGCGCCATCGCAGTCCTCATCCACCCCGCTGCAGAGCTCGGTGGCGCCGGGGTGGATGGCGGCATCGCCGTCGTCGCAGTCAGAGCCGTCGGACACGGTGCCGGAAGGCTGACTGCAGCCCGTGCTGCTGATGCTGGCATCGCCGTAGCCGTCGCCGTCAGCGTCGCTGTACCAGGTCCCCATGTCGGTGGCGCCTTCGTCGGCCGTGCCGTCGCAGTCCTGGTCCACGCTATCGCAGGTCTCGCTGGCGCCGGGATGCACGCTGGCATCCCCGTCATCGCAGTCGCTGCTATCGGCGCTGTACCCCGACGGCGGCTCGCAGGCGCTGGTGGGGCTGCCCGCCTCGCCGTAGCCGTCGCCATCAGCGTCGGCGTACCAGGTGGACATGTCGATGGCGCCATCGTCGACGGTGCCGTCGCAGTCCTCGTCCACCCCGTCGCAGGTCTCGCCGGCGCCGGGATGAATCCAGGAGTTCCGGTCCATACAGTCGCTGCCATCGGCGACGTAGCCCGTCGGCTGATCGCAAGCGTCGCGGCTGCGGGTGCTGTCACCGTAGCCGTCGCCATCGGCGTCGGCGTACCAGGTGGACACGTCCACGGCGCCCTCGTCGACGGTGCCGTCGCAGTCCTCGTCCACCCCGTCGCAGGTCTCGCTGGCGCCTGGGTTGACCGTGGCGTCGGCGTCGTCACAGTCGAACTGGGCGGCGGGCGCGATGTAGCCCGAGGGCGGCTCGCAGGCGATCGTCTCGACGCTGGAGTCGCCATAACCATCGCCGTCGGAGTCCACCCACCAGGGCAGCGCGTCCTCCGAGTCGTCCTCGTCGATCTGGCCGTCGCAGTCGTCGTCGTGGCCGTTGCAGCGCTCGGCGGCCGCGGGGTTGGCCGAGGCATGCTGGTCGTCGCAGTCGCTGGCGTCGGCCACAGTGCCCGAGGGCTGCTCGCAGGCCACGTGCTCGCTGTCGGGGTCACCGTAACCGTCGGCGTCGCTGTCGGAGTACCAGGTGGGGGCGTCGGTGGCGTCCTCGTCGACGCGGTGGTTGCAGTTGTCGTCCACCTCGTTGCAGGTCTCGAGCGCGTCGGGGTGGATCGCCTCGTCGGTGTCATCACAGTCCCCGTCACTCTGGACCCAACCCGAAGGCTGGGTGCAGGCCTGGTGGGTGGCGTCGGCGTCGCCAAAGCCATCACCGTCGTCGTCCCTGAACCAGGTGAGGGCGTCGATGGCGTCGTCTTCGTCAATGTCGCCGTCGCAGTCGTCGTCCACCCCGTTGCAGCGCTCGTCGGCATCCGGGTGCACCGTGGGGTCGCCATCGTCGCAGTCGCGATCCAGGGCGTAGCCGTCACCGTCGAAGTCCGACATATCGGGGGGCGCCGTGTCGTCCACGCGCGAGTCACCGACGACCTGGTCGCGCCGCTCACTGTGCTCGTCGTCGCCGATGAGCACGCAACCAGCAGTCGAGCTCGCCAGAGCGATGACCAAGACAGACCGAAGGGTGATGCTGGGGGAGGGCATGCGACCTCGTACTGCGAAGCCCCGGCAGTGTACCGCAGAGGGCCCGAGCGTGCCCCGCCCCGTGATACCCTCGCGGTCCTCAGGAGTGTAGGTGCCCACCACCACCCCACACGAAAGCTCCCAACCGCTGCTGGCCTCCGGCCAGATCGTGGGTTCGCACCGGGTGGAGCGCTTGGTGGGCCGGGGTGGCATCGCCGAGGTCTACTTGGTCACCGAGCAATCCATCGGTGTGCAACAGGCCCTCAAGCTCCTGGTGGATGTGGACCAGACCATGGCGCAACGTCTGTACCGCGAAGGTCGCGCTCAGTACCTGGTGCAGCATCCCAACATCTTGCGGGTCTTCTCTTCGCTGACCGTGCAAGACCGGCCGGCGCTGCTCATGGAGTACGTGGACGGCCCGGACCTGCGCCACTGGCTCGAGGCCCGCCGCCGAGAAGGCACCTGGCCCGAGCTGCCCCAGGCCTTGGAGCTCTTCCATCAGATCCTCGATGGCATGGAAGCCGCCCACAACGCGGGCCTGGTCCACCGCGACCTCAAGCCGGGCAACATCATGCTCGAGCTCGAGCGCAGCCCGGTGCGACCCCGCATCACCGACTTCGGGCTGGTCAAGGACATCCGCCGGATCGATGATGATCGGGAGATCACCAGCGTGGGCACCATGATGGGCACCCGGGGCTACAGCGCCCCGGAGCAGCTGTGGGGACTGCCAGACATCGACGCCCGCGCCGACCTGTACTCCCTGGGCTGCCTGCTGTACCTGCTGGTCTGCGAGCGCGCGCCGTTCCGCGGCAAGGATGAGCTCGCGGTGATGCGCCGGGTGTTCAACGACGACTACGTGGACCCGGTGGACATCAAGCCCTCGCTGCCCATGGACATCGCCCTGGCCATCCGCCACACCATGGTGGCGGAGCGTAGGGAACGACTGAGCAGCTGCGCCGAGCTGCGGGACGTGCTGAACGGGGGCGCCGACGCGCTGCTGGCCATGGGCCTGGCGCCACGGGTCGTGCCACGCCTACGCCCCAGCCCCGAGCCGGCCGAGGAAGAGACCGAAGCCTCCAGCATCGCTCTGGATCCCACGTCGGCGGTCTCCAGCGCTGGGGTTCGGTCCCACTCCGCACTGCGGCCCTCGGAGTTCCCCTCAGTCTCCTCCGAGGCGTCCCTGTACATGCCGGAGCTGAAGAGCGCCCCCCCGGCCCCGGCGCCACCGCCTCCTCCGTCGCTGCCTGCCCCCGATCCCACCGAAGAATCCACCGTCCAGCGACGCGCCAGCCCCGTGCGCTGGGCCCTGGTGGGCGCCATCGCCGCGCTGGCGGCCATGCTGGCGCTGACGGTGGTGGCCGTCCCCGCCGCTGCGCTCTGGCTCCGGAGTTCCAACACAGAGACACAGCCGCCGACGCCCAATGGCAAGCGCTCAGAAACGTCCCTCGGCAGCCACCCACCAGATGGGCGCGAAGTAGCCGAGGCCACGAACATCGACCGGCAGCCACCGCCCAAAACCACGCCACCCTCACCAGAACCACCAGCGCCCACCCTACCTACACCCGAGCCAGAGCCAGAGCCACAACCACAGCCACAGCCACAGCCACAGCCACAGCCACAGCCACAGCCACAGCCACAGCCACAGCCACAGCCACAACCACAACCACAACCACAACCACAACCACAACCACAACCACAACCACAGCCACAGCCACAGCCAGTGGCCCGGACCACCACCACTGCGGCGCCAACCCCACCCCCCACAGAAGCCCCCATGGTCTCCTTCCGGATCAAGGGCATCGACCAGCAGGTCTGCCTCCAGAACCCTGCCGGCCCACCCTCCCACTGCGCGGGCCAGGCGCCACCAGGGCACTACGACATCCTGCTCGTGGACGCCGACGGTGGCAGCTTCGTGGCGGGCAGCATTGAGCTCGCGCTGGGCGACACGGCTGTGATCACCTGCGATCCGGTCTTCCAGACCTGCTTCTGACCTCCCCGCCCACGGTTCACTCCACCGAGCGCTCCACCCGGCGGATCTGTCCCGCCTCGAGGGGCTCGCTGTTGGAGGCCACCCGATACAGCAGCACCCGGTCGCTGCCGGTGGAGACCGGCTCGAGAGCCAACCTGTGCTGATGACCCGGGGCCACTGAGGCCCCCTGCTCCGACATATCACAGAGCAATCCGGCCAAGGCCGCATCACCGCAGGCCAGCTGAGCGGCCAGGGTGTCACCGGGATCGATGGCGGGGGGCATGACCACCACCCACAGCGCCGCGGCTACAGCGGCCACGGCCAACCCACCGAGCCACGCCCGCCGAGGCGTGCCCTCGCCGCGCACACGGCGACGGAGCTCGTAGAGACCACCCGGAGGCGGCTCGAGGGTCTCGAAGACATCATGGAGAGGATCGTGGGTCACAGGACCTCCTCGTGGCGCGGCCCCAGGGAGCGGCGCAGTGCGTTCATGGCGGCGTTGCGACGGGACGCCACCGTACCCTCGGGGATGCCGAGGGCTTCGGCCACCTGGCCGTAGGACAGATCGGACAGCTCACAGAGCATCACCACGGCCCGCTGCTTCTCTGGCAGGGCCTCGATGGCCCCGCGCACGCAACGAAGGCGCTGCTCGGCTTCGAGGGCGTCGTCCGCGGAAGCGTCATCGCCGACCTGCTCGTCCCCACCACGCTCGAAGCTCAGCCAACGCCAGGTCTTGCGCCAGCGCAGGCGCTTCGAGGCTTGGTTGATGGCGATGCGGTAGATCAGCGGCTCCACCGTGTCCATGTGCACCCTGTCCCTCATGCGCCACAGGCGCAGGAAGGCCTCCTGGACCACCTCACGGGCATCCTGGGGGTCCCACAGCCAGCGGTAGACCACGTTGTAGACGGGCCCCTCGAGGCGCTGAAAGAGCGCCTCGAGGCCCGCGTGGTCCAACATGTCGCTGGGAGGGGTGGGGTGCACCGGGGAGCGCCTCGGTTACCGGGCGGCGACGACGCTGGGGCTGACGATGTAGTAGAGCGTGTCGAAGGGCTGATCGCCGGCGATGTCGGCCACCTCGCCCAGCACCACCACCTGTCCGGGCTGCAAGCGGATGTCGGTGCGCATGCCGGTGCCGCCCGTGGCGTCGATGGAGACCTCGGCGGTGATGGCGCCACCCGCAGAGTTCCAGCTGGCCTCCTGCTCGATGAACAGCCCATCGGAGCTGATGCGGGCCTTCTGTTCGTCCAGGGAGGTGAGCACCTTGTGGGCGAACAGCTCGAAGTGCATGGGGCCTTCGGCGTGCTGCACGGCATCGAGGGTCTCGGCCAGGGCCGGGGCCGGGTAGGCGGTGCTGGGCTCTGCGGCCCGGGTGCCGTGCACCAGCCAGTAGTCCATGCGGATGTTGGTGGGGGTGCGAATGGGGGGCTTCGACGTGTTGAGCTGGTCGATGAGCCTCGAGACACCGACCTGCACGCTCTGGGGCGCCACGACGATGAGCTGGCCATCAGGGGTCTCGATGACCCGACCGACCTTCTCGGTGCCGATGGCCATGGAGCGGGACAGTGCCGAGGCCATGATGCCAGCGTAGCCCACGGGCACGCTGTAGGCCTCGAGCACCATCTCGTTGCCAGCCGGGTCCATCACCTGTTGAGGGGTGGTGCAGGCGCTGAACAGCGACAGGGCGATGGGAAGGGCGAGGGTCGCGATGCGAAGCATGGGGGACTCCTGGGGTTTCGTGCGGAAGCCGTAACGTTCCGCCTTCGCCCCCTTGCTACCCCCCAGCCCAGGAATCCTTCAGAAAAAGATCACCGCACCGCCACGGCCCCCTCGCCCACCAGATCGCCGGCCTGGCCGATGAGCTCGAGCAATTCGCCGTCCTCATCGTAGTGAGGGCGCAGGGCGTCCCGCACGATGGCGGCGATCTGTGCGTAGCTGACCTCGTCCATGTACCGGGAGCCCCGCAGCTTCTCGGCGAAACCCGCCGTGCCCGACGCGATTCGGAAGTCCGGGCTGGCCGAGGCGAAGCTGCCACGCAGGGCCTCACGGTCGAACAGGGTGTTCCACTCGGCCGCTGGTGCGTCGGGCCCCGGGGGCTTGGCCCGCAGGCGAACGATGGCGATGGGGCCGCAGCCGTCGTCGTTCAGCACCACGTCGTACAGCGCCGTGACCCTGTGGCCCGAGCCCACTTCGCCGGCGTCAACCGCGTCGTTGCGGAAGTCGCGGTCGGCGATGTCGCGGTTCTCGTAGCCCACCAGCCGGTAGGCCAGCACGGTGTCGGCGTCGAACTCCACCTGGATCTTCACGTCCCGGGCGATGGTCTGCAGGTTGCCCGCCAGATCCTGTCCGAAGATCTTGTCGGCCTCTCGAATGCTGTCCACGTAGTGGTAGTTGCCGTCACCGCGGTTGGCCAGCTGCTCCATCAGGGTGTCCTTGTAGTTGCCCATGCCAAAGCCGATGGTGCTCAGGCTGATGCCCTGGCCGGCGTGATCTTCGATGGTCTCGAGGATGGCGGTGTGGCTCGAGGGACCCACGTTGGCGTCGCCATCGCTCATCACCACCACACGATTCTCTGCGCCGGTGACGAAGGCCTGCTGGGCCATGTCGTAGGCCAGCTGGATACCCGAACCCATGGCGGTGGAGCCGCCGGCGCTCAGGCCCTCGATAGCCGCGTGGATACGGGAACGGCGGGTGGTGGGGGTGGGGGCCAGCACGGTCCGGACCTGCCCGGCGTAGGTGGCGATGGCCACGCTGTCCTCGACCCCCAGCTGGTTGACCAGCAGGTGCAGGGACTCCTTGGCCAGGCCCAGCTTGTTGGCGCTGGACATGGAGCCCGACACATCCACCAGGAAGGTCAGGCGCACCGGCGCCCGGTGATTCTGGTCCAATTCGCGGCCCTTCACGCCCACCCGCAGCAGATGGTGACCCGGCTGGTAGGGGTTGGGGGCGGCTTCCATGTGGACGGCGAAGGGCCGCCCGTTGCGGGGCGCGGCGTAGTCGTAGGGCAGGTAGTTGACGAACTCCTCCACCCGCACCGCGGCCGCCGGGGGCATGGTGTTGCGCCGCAGCTTGGTGCGGGCGATGGCGTAGCTGGCGGTGTCCACGTCGACGCTGAAGGTGGACTGCATGTCCCGCTCGGTCAGCGTCATCTCGTTGACGCCATAGTCGGTGTACTGCTCGCTGCCGATGGACGACGAGTCGGACGCGCCGCGGTTGGCGATCATTCCCAGCAGCAGCCTGCGATCGGCGTTCTCGCCGCTCTGTTCCTGCTTGCGCTTGATCTCCGCAAGGGCCGCCTGCTCGGCGGTGCGCGGACGCGGGGAGGAACCGTAGGTACCGCCGCCACCGCCGCCGCGTCCCTTGCTACCCAGCCCACCCAGGCCGAAGCTCTCTCCCCTGGTACCCATGAGGCCGCCGTTGCCACCGGAGAGGCCACCGCCGAGCCCGGAGCCGGCGCCGAGTGCACCCAGCACCCCCGCGCTCTCAGCGATCTCCTTGTCCACGCTCAGCGGTCCATCCCCCGCGCCCACGGTGCCATGTCCGGGACGGGAGAAGCGCATCCCCGTGGCATTCGCCGGAGCACCACTCGGCCCGGAGGGGCGCTCGAACTCCAACACGGCATAACGATTGGGGATGTCCTCGATCTCGTCCAGCATCGGCGCTTCGGGCAGGAAGCCCACACCCGAGGCCACCCAGATGGCGCAGACGGACCCCAAGGCCGAGGCGGCCGCCAGCGCCGCCAGGGGGGTGAAGGGGAAGCGGGGGCGAAGGGACTTGCGCGGGCTGGGGCTCATGGTGCACTCCGTGGCTTGCACCCAGCACTGACAGCCGATGTGCGCCCGCGGTTCGTGAAGCCCTGGTAAAGCCCCCACCAGCGCCCCCCGGCAGCCACAACGTACTGGGGGCGAAGTAAGTCCAACCCAGCGCCAACGAAAGGCAGCAGCAACCTACCGCTGGTGGCCGGTGGCTTCCCCGCACTCTGGCCTCCGCACGACCCTGTTGACGCAGCGGGGGCCCACCCTGCGCTCGTCTAGCTCGCTTGGGTCCACAGGGCTCGCCTCGGCCCTGTGGACCGACCGCGCTGCCGCGACTGCCTTGCCCGCCAACAGTCCAACGGCATCTTGGCGACCACCGTTCAAATGCCACTTTCGTCGTCTGTACCCGTTCGCTGTACCCGTTCTTGGACCCAAGGCCCTTCGATGACCTTGGCGTCAGCTGCGGCGAGTTCACCGAGCTTGGCCTGGCCGACGGCCTTCCGCTTCTCGATGTCATCAACATCGTCGTAGTGCGTGCGGCACACGGCCTCGGTGTGGCCCATCATCGCAAGGCGGACCTCGTCTGCCACGCCCTCGCGCCGCAAGCGGCGGACCACGGCCCGTCGGATTCCGTTCGCGGTGAAGGCCGGAACATCCGCAGCGGAGCACCCGCGCTTCAGCACGCGCCCGAGCCACCCTTTCCGGTCGACCCAGGTGCAGCCAGTGAGCAGGAAGTCCTCTGGATCCAGTTTCCCTGCGTGTGCGAGAAGAGCTGCGTGTAGATTCTCCGGGATCGCGGTGCGTCGCGGTCCGGTCTTGCCTTCCATCACCACCATGCCATGCCGCAGAATGTGACGAGCCCGAATCGAGGCGACCTCATCCAGGCGCCCGCCGGTGGCCCAAAGCAGTTCGACAGCAAGGCGCTGGTCGCCGTCGAGGCGGGCCTGCACAGCGAGCACTTCTTGGGCGGTGGGCGTGTGGCGGTTCGACGTCCAGACGTGCCCTTGGGAAGCCAGCTCCCTGATCGGCGGCAGGGGTGCCTGGGCACGCAGGTCGGCGTAGTCGCGACGGCCCCAGTCATGCGCCGCTTTGAGCACCTTGATGTCGCCCCGAAGCGTGTGCGGCGCACCGCCCTGCTTGGCGGAGAGTCTCGAGTCGACCCAGTGCTCGAGCCGACCGGGCGAGAGATCCCGCAGGCTCAGCTCCACCAGCCCAAGGCTCCGCACGCGTTCCTTGGCGCCCCTACGGACACGGGGGCCAAACAGGATGCGGGCGGCCACCTGGCGGTAGGCGGCCAGTGTGGACTCGCGTAGCTTGCCCGCTGCCGCCCGGCGCTCACCACGAAGCACCCAGGCGTTCAGCAGGTCCTCGACCGTCTCCAGTCGCCAAGCGTGGGGCTCGTCAGGGCTCGAGGGTTCGGGGAGGCCTGCGGCCTGCAGCGCGCTTGCGGCCATCCTGACCCCCGCCCTGTCCTTGGCGTCGAACCACGTCGTCCCGCTTTCGGGATGCCTCAGGGTCACCGCCTGCCGCTTCCCGGCGCCTCGGGCCAGGCGAACCCTCCAGGTCCATTGCAGGCGACCCTCCTTCAGCCGGTGGCGATGTACCGTTAGCCGAAGTGGAGCGTGCTCGATGGGCTTCGGGCGTGGTGGTGGCTTCTGGGTCGTTGCCATGTGGGGCCTCCATGCCGAGGGCAAGCAGCCAGTCGCCGAACGGTGCGACCTTGCGGCGGCCCTCGAGGTGAAGTGATTCGGGGGGGTGGTCGCGGACGTAGGTGCGCTTGTCAACCACCTACCGTCAAAGAACTCCGGACACCCTCCAGTGGAGGGCTGTGCCCCGGCTCCATGGTGGTGATGCACTGGTAGGTGGGGGGCCAGCTCTGGTGGCCTCTCACCT
>Ga0307987_1000763_pt1 | contig 18721 bp, 14 predicted proteins | sample EllFjometagen181_FD_203157 | JGI IMG/M metagenome (GOLD analysis project Ga0307987, IMG submission 203157) | Marine microbial communities from Ellis Fjord, Antarctic Ocean - #181 | ecosystem: Environmental > Aquatic > Marine > Unclassified | place: Southern Ocean | collected 2014-10-08
AGATAGGTACTGGGACGTTTTTCCAGGGTGATTGCATCCTGGACCAGATGGATCTCATTGTGGTCATCCACCATGGAGCAGTTCACCCCCATGGTGGCAATTTTTTCCATGAGAAACATATTGGCCAGGGTGTGATCCATGCGGGTACCGGTAGTGCCCAAAAAGGTGATATCTGTGGCCCCGTTTTTAACGCCCCACTGGGCTGAAAGCTCTGTGTCTGTATAGTCCTTATCCACCGGGTGCCGGATAAATTCAACACCGGCAGCCTCAAGATTTTTTTGATGGGAAGGGGTGATGGAATCCAGATCTCCCATGACCACATGGGGGATAATGCCCATGGATGCCAAATGTGCGGCCCCCCCATCGGCGCACACTACCCGGTCTGCCTGAGCTACCATGGCTTTAAATGCATGGGGATTCAACAGGCTCCCCCCGGCCACAACAATCATTTTCATCTTTTTTTGTTCTTCAACAGAGTCAGCTGGGACGTCTGTCTTTCCCCCTTTTTAGTTTTTGGTCTCTTTACTTCAGTGGCAAGCCATCAAAATTAAGAACTGAACCCTATCAGATCGCCAAAATGAAGTAAATCAGGTTTATTAGTCCTTGACAATTTTCCCTGATTTGCCTTAAATTGGCTGTTTACAGTTTTTATGAATATATGTGGCAGACTTGATTTGCGGGTCTGCTCAATAGCAGGGGGCACTGATCATTAATTAATGCATTGGTTGGGGTCTTTTTGTGAAAAACTAACTTAAAATGCGCATATATAATCGATACACCCCAGTGTGGAGGAAAGATGGACTACAAGAAGACGTTGAACCTGCCGGTGACCAAGTTTGCCATGAAGGCAAATCTTGCCAATAAAGAACCCGGCCAGATGAAAGAGTGGGAAAAAAATGGCCTGTACAACAAATTGCGGGAAGCTGCCAAGGGTCGTCCTTCCTTTATTCTCCACGATGGCCCTCCCTATGCCAACGGTCACCTCCACATCGGTCATGCCATTAATAAGATATTGAAAGATATTATTATCCGGTCCAAACAGATGGACGGGTTTGATGCCCCCTATGTGCCGGGATGGGACTGCCACGGGCTTCCCATTGAGCACAATGTGGATAAAAAACTGGGATCAAAGAAAAAAAATATGACCCCGGTGGAGGTGCGCCAGGCCTGTCGGAAATATGCCGCAGGCTTTGTAGACATCCAGCGGGAGGAGTTCAAGCGTTTTGGCGTGGCCGGGGAGTGGGACACCCCCTACCTGACCATGAATAATGCCTACGAGGCCCGTATTGCCAAGGAGTGTGGCGAGTTTGCTTTAAGTGGCGACATGTTTCTGGGGAAGAAACCCATCCACTGGTGCTGTTCCTGCCAGACGGCCCTGGCCGAGGCAGAGATTGAGCACCATGACCATGGGTCCCCCTCCATCTATGTGAAATTTCTTTTGAAAAATGACATCTCTGATCTTGTCCCTGCATTGAAAAATCTGGATGCTGGAGCCGGCAGGGAAAACGTTTCCATGGTGATCTGGACCACCACCCCCTGGACCATTCCGGCCAACCTTGGTATCTGCCTTCATCCGAATTTTATCTATGCTGCTGTAAAGACCCCGGACCAGGGTATCATGATCTTGGCCCGGGATCTCGTGGAAAAGGTGATGGCGGAATTTGGCATTGAAGACTTCACCATACTGGGCGAGATTGAAGCAAAAGACCTTGAAAATAAAAGGTGCACCCATCCCATGTATGAGCGAGATTCCCTCATTATTCTGGGGGAACATGTCACATTGGAGGCGGGTACCGGCTGTGTCCACACCGCCCCTGGGCATGGTGCGGATGATAATATCGTGGGCCTTCGTTATGGTCTGGAACCTTACTCCCCTGTGAATGCCAAGGGGTGTTTCACCGACGAGGTGCCCGACTTTGAGGGGCAATTTATTCTTAAGGCCAACCACGGGATTATTGAAAAACTTGAAGCCCTCGGTGCCCTGGTACAACATACCCCCATCACCCACTCCTATCCCCACTGCTGGCGGTGTAAAAAACCGGTGATCTTCCGGGCCACCCCCCAGTGGTTTATCTCCATGGATAAGAAGGGGCTGCGTAAAAAAAGCCTGGAAGAGATCGACAACGTCAACTGGATTCCTGCCTGGGGTAAGGCTCGGATCTACTCCATGATCGAGCATCGTCCTGACTGGTGTCTCTCCCGCCAGCGTTCCTGGGGGGTTCCCATCCCCGTGTTTCACTGCGAGGACTGCCGGGAGGTGTATGTCACAAGGGAGTCGGTGGATAAAATCCATGGCCTGTTCCTGGAACACTCTTCGGACGTCTGGTTTGCCAGGGATGCCAAAGATCTCATGCCAGAAGGCGCTGTGTGTGCAAAATGCGGTGGCACCACCTTTGAGAAAGATCACAACATACTGGATGTCTGGTTTGACTCCGGCGTGAGCCATGCCGCCGTTTTGGAAGAAAGAGACGGACTCCAACGCCCGGCAGACCTCTATCTTGAGGGCAGTGACCAGCACCGGGGATGGTTCCACTCCTCCCTTCTCACCGCCGTGGGCCGCACCGGCCATGCCCCCTATAAGTCTGTGCTCACCCATGGATTTGTGGTGGATTCCCATGGCAAAAAAATGTCTAAATCCGTGGGTAACGTGGTGTCCCCTGAAAAGATCATTAAACAGCATGGGGCCGATATCTTAAGGCTCTGGGTGGCTTCGGCCGATTACCGGGATGATGTGAGAATCTCAGACAATATTGTCCGTCAGCTTTCCGATGCCTACCGCCGCATCAGAAACACCTGTCGTTTCATGTTGGGTAACCTGTCTGATTTTAATCCCGATACGGATCTTCAGCCAGTGTCGGCCATGACGGACATGGACCGGTTTGTGCTGCACAGGCTTGCAGCCCTCATAGAAAAATCCCTTAATGCCTATGATACCTACGAGTTCCACACCATTTATCATGCCATGCACAACTTTTGCGTGGTGGAGCTTTCCGCCTTTTATCTGGATATTAATAAAGACAGACTTTACACCTCTCCCCCCGAAGCTACCGTGCGGCGCAATGCCCAGACCGTGATGTACCATCTCCTGGATGGCATCATCCGGGTCATGGCCCCCATTTTGCCTTTTACCGCCGAAGAGGTATGGAAACACATGCCCGCCTTTGAGGGCAAGGCAGAAAGCGTTCATCTCACCTCCCGGCCCGTGGTAGACCCCGCCTGGAAGGATGAGGCCCTGGGCCTTAGATGGCAGAAAATTTTGGATATTCGGGCCGAGGTGACCCGGGCTCTGGAAGAGGCAAGAACCGCCAAGCTCATTGGTCATCCTCTGGATGCCGCCATTGCCATCCATGTGGCAGACGATGATGTCAGAGAGATCCTGGCGGGATTTGGACCCGATTTGAGGGATATTTTTATTGTATCCCAGGCAACCCTGCTGGATGCCCCGGGTGAAATCGGATTTACCAGTAAAGAAATCCAAGGGCTGTTCGTGACAGTTGCCAAGGCAGAGGGTGAAAAATGTGAGCGGTGCTGGCGGTACGATAACACCACCGGAAACCGGGAAGATCTACCCGGCACCTGTTCCCGCTGTTCTGGAGCCCTGGACATCATTGGTGTTCAGGTATAGCCACCCATGACAGTGACAAAAAAACAGAGCCTGGTGCGGTTGATGATCATTGCAGGGGCTGTTATCCTTGCAGACCAGCTCACCAAGGCTTTGATTCTGGCACAATTGCCCCTGTATGAGCGCATTGGGGTGACCTCTTTTTTTAACATCACCCATGTGCTCAACCCCGGTGGGGCCTTTGGTATGTTTGCCCAACAGTCCCCGGCGGTGCGCCAGTTCTTTTTTCTCTTTGTCTCCTCCCTGGTCTCCGTGGGATTGCTGTGGTTTTATGGCCAGGTGGCCCGGGAATATCGGTTTCTCTCCATGGGCCTTGCCAGCATATTCGGGGGGGCCGTGGGCAATCTCATTGATCGGTTCCGGTTCGGGCAAGTGGTGGATTTTCTGGATTTTTACATTGGCACCTACCATTGGCCCGCTTTTAACGTGGCGGATAGCGCCATCTGTATCGGTATGGGAATTCTTTTCTACCACGTTATCCTGAACAAAATACCGGAAATGTAATAGGTCCTGGGTACTGGGTTTTAGGTTCTGAGTGATGTGATATGGGTGTTCTTGTATGTAAATATATCTCATCAGAGCCCCCGGCGGCTGGCTTGACCGGAACATTGGGAACCAAAGGGGGAGAATTTTTGCCCTTCCAGGCGTTAAGAAGCACAGACGGTTTGAGGACGGTGTCCGCGGCATTAGTGCTTTAGCCTGGAAGGGTAAAAATACCCCCCGACGTTCCCGTTCCGGGCAGGGCAGTTGCCGGGGGCGGTATTCTACCATTTTAATTATGCCTTGGTTTTTCTCAAATTTGATTTAGGAGTTGTACCTTGCATCCCATTCTTTTGAAAATCGGCAGTATCACCCTGTACACCTATGGGCTTTTTGTGGCCCTGGGATTTATGACGGCCATCTGGTTTGCCTCTCGGCAGGCCAGTATCCGGGGCGCTGCCATCCAACATGAGGAGATCACAGATCTTTTTTTGGTGATACTTGTCGCCTCACTGGTGGGTGCCCGCCTTTTTTATGTGATCCAGAATTTTTCCCTTTTTTCAGACCATCTTCTGGATATATTTAAAATCTGGAACGGGGGGCTGGTTTTTTATGGGGGATTCATCCTGGCCCTTGTGTCGGCCATGGTCTACGTTAAACACAAAAAATTTGATCTGTGGCCCACCGCTGACCTGCTGGCCCCAGCCATTGCCCTGGGCCATGCCGTGGGACGTCTGGGGTGCCTTTTTGCCGGATGTTGCTATGGTAAAACCTGTGATCTGCCCTGGGCCATCACCTTTTCTGATCCCGATTCCCTGGCCCCCCTGGGCATCCCCCTGCATCCCACCCAGCTCTATGCCGTTTTTTCCAATTTAATTATTTTTGGTCTGCTCCTGGCCATGGATAAAAAATCCGCCTTTAGCGGTCGGCTCTTCTGGCTATACATTCTTTTTTATGGGATTTTTCGTTCTTTGATAGAGTTCTTCCGGGGGGACGAGCGGGGGGAATTTGTTTTGCATGTGATTTCCCCTTCCCAAACCATTGGCGGTATCATGGCCCTGGTGGCCGTGGGGATGCTCTTGTGGCTTTCCCACCAGTCAAGGGCAGGGCGGTGATCTGTGGTGGAGATCAAACATACAGAACTTTCCCAATGGCTTGAAGCCACTTCTTTTGTAGATATGCCATTGGTGTATCTTGTCCATGGCGAATCTTTTTTATGTCGTAAAATGTTTGATCGCATTTTAGAGGGATTGCTCCCCAAAGACCAGCGCAGCCTTGGGTATGATTTTCTGGATGGAGACGATGCCCGGGTGCCGGTGATGGTGCAGCGGTTATCCACATATTCCATGATGCAGGATCGTCTGGTGGTGGCAGCAAAGGAAGTTCCCCTGTTTTCCACGGATCGTCAATCCGGGGTTTTACCCGCAGATCTTGATGCTCTGCAAGCCCTCGTGGAAAAGGGACTCCCCCAGGGGCATTATTTATTGCTCACCACCCCCCAGGCGGACAGACGCCGGACCCTGTTCAAAGCTTTTAGTAAATACGGGTTGGTGGTGGACTGTACCGTGGCCAAGGGTAGTCGTAAGGCTGATAAAACAGAACAGGCGGCTCTGTTGCGTACCCTGATGGAGGAGGTGTTGGGGCCGGTGCAAAAGGGCATTGACGGCCAGGCATTTACCCTGTTGACCGATCGGGTGGGGTTTGATCCTGCCACCCTGGTGGATAATTTGGAAAAACTGGTGGCCTTCATCGGCCCCCGATCGGGGATCACTGCGGCAGATGTGCAATCGGTGGTGGAACGTACCCGCAAAGATGCCATCTTTGAATTTACCAATGCCGTGGCAGATCGCAACGCTCCCTCGGCCCTGTTCTATTTTCATTCCCTTACCCGGGAAGGTGCCCATCCCCTGCAGTTTTTAAAGGCCTTGGCCAACCAGTTACGAAAAATCACCCGGGTAAAGGGGTTTGTGGAGTCCTGCCGAAGCAGAGGAGAGATGGTGTGGTATCCAGGCCAGAGCTATCAGCAGTTCACCCGCACCACCCTCCCGGTCGTGGTCAAAGCCGATGAATTGATGGTAAAAAATCTCACAGCCTGGGAGGATGAACTCCCCTTGATGGATGCACCCAAACCTTCGGGGAAGAAAAAAGCAGCTGCCAAAAAAAAGAAACCCACATCAGACCTTGCCATGGCTCCCAACCCCAAGAATGCCTATCCTGTATATCAGACCTTTTTAAAGTCTGATAACTTTACCCAGAAGGAGCTTATCCATATTCTCATGGCCCTGGGAGATCTGGATTTTCGATTGAAATCCGGTACGGGTCATCCCCATGTTCTTCTGGAAAATTTTATCATTCAAATTTGTACAGGGTTCTCGTCCTGAAAATCTAAGAGAATAGACAGTATCTATCTTTTTGCCTGTTTCACCCAAGTGCTTTCACTGAAAAGGCAAGCTATTCCGTTCAAGTTATAAAATTTGCGGTCCTAAGATATAGATACAAAAAGAAACGGCTCTTCTGAATAGAAGAGCCGCTTTGATGTGCTATAATTTAACTGATGTAATAAATTTTCAGCACTGATATGAACGTTGGGATGTGTGTCAGTCTTTCCCAAGTGTGTATTTTTTAATACTATTCCTGGGAATTTAGTTTACTCAGCACACTCCATTTGGTATTGGGTATGCTGGTGATATTTACAAGATCTGTGTTGGGAATTATCCCAATGTTTGGCGACGCAATGTACACCACCTGGATTTTCCCCGGAGAGGTCTTTGCCTGTCCGCCATCCTGCACTGCGATCAGTCTTCCAATAAATTCTTTTGCCTTGTCGCTTAACGCATCTTCATTCTGGGGCTGATATATGGCTTCATAAAACATGTTGTATCATCCTTTCACGAAATGGTCCTAAAGGGGCACTTTGAGATCCCACCACCTGTGGGGGACGGTAAGGAAAATATAATACCTGTGATAGACAAATGTGTCAATAGAGAATGCAGTCGTGCAGAATTCCAAGGGCGTGTTAAAAGATGTTGAGAATCATCCCTCACGGTAAAGCCACATCAACCCTCCGTTATTTCCGGTCAAACTCGGGATAACTGCCTAAAATTATTGATATCAGTTATTTGAACTTCACGAAAATATTTTGGTAAAAACCAAATAATATCAGGTGGTTTGATGTCGATGGGGAATTGCTGGTCAACCATTATCTTCCCGGCAATGGGGGCACAGTTGGTCTGCCCGGTAGGAACTGCGAACAAAGGGGCCGCTGGCAACGGTTTCAAATCCCTTTGACCGGGCAAACACCTCCAGCTCTTTAAAAGTTTCAGGGGTGTAGTACGCTGCCACGGGCAGGTGGTCTTTGGAGGGTTGGAGATACTGACCAATGGTGAGAATGCTGCACCCATGTTTCTTTAGATCACAGATGGTTTGCTCCAGAGCTTCTCGGGTTTCTCCCAGCCCCACCATGAGGCCTGATTTTACGGGGATTTTATGGTTTTTTTTGCAACGGCTGGAGGCTGTGTGTGAGGCCGTTTCTGTGGTGTTGGTAGACTTGTCAGAGGTATTGCCGGGTGAGGTCAGGTCGCTGGAATGGCTCAATAGGCCATCCTCGTTGCTGACATTTTTTGTCTGGATTTTGTCAGGGTGGTATCTGGATGCCCGTTGCAGCAGGGTCAGGGATTGTTGATATTGCGCTTGGGGGCGGGCTTTCTCATAAAGAGCAGGTACAGTTTCAATGTTGTGGTTGAGCACATGGGGTCGGGCATCCATCACTGTATGCAGGGCCGCTTCATTTCCCTGGAAATCAGGAATGAGCACCTCTACCCGGGTGCCTTGTGGCAGCAGGGCTTTAATTTCACGGATGGTGGCGGCAAAATGACCAGCACCGCCATCTGGCAGATCGTCCCGGGTCACTGAGGTCACCACCACATAGGACAGTCCCAAATCTAGGGCTGCTTGGGCCACCCGTTTGGGCTCTTGGGGGTCAGGTGGTGGCGGGGAGCCGGGTGTGACGTTGCAGAATCGGCAGTTCCGGGTGCACTGGGACCCCAGTATCATGAAGGTGGCCGTTTTTTTGGAGAAACATTCCCACATATTGGGACATTTGGCCTCCTGGCACACGGTGGAGAGTTGGGAGCCCGCCAGCAGACGTCTAACCTTTTCATATTCTGGCCCAGTGGGCAGGGGGCGCCTGAGCCATGCGGGTTTTCTTACCTTGGATAATGGTGCTGCATCCATAAATATCTCTCCTGTAGATTTGGTTCCCAATGTTCCGGGCAGGCCAGCCGTCGGGGGCTCTGCTGTCGGTATCCCCCATAAGCCAGATTCAAAAGCTTGGATCCCATTAAAATAATTAGATAGCATTGGTAAAATGGCGGATAAAGCTATCTTTGACGGTGGGCATGGACACCGTGGCTTCTGGGGATTTTTGTTGTAATTCATTTTCCAGGGAAGTCATGGAAACCCCAGCTAGACCACAGGGGTTCACCCAGGTAAAAGGGGTCAGATCGAGGTTTGCATTCAGGGCCAGGCCGTGGAAGGAGATGCCCCGGGTGATGGAAAGACCGATGGAACCCAGTTTTCTATTTTTCACCCAGATGCCGTGGTTTGCCGCACTTCGCTGGGCTGCCACCCCGGCATCCCCAGCCATCTTAATCATGATCTCTTCCAGAAGATGGACAAAGTCCGCCACCCCCATCCCGGCCCGATCAAGATCCATGATGGGGTACGCCACCAATTGCCCAGGGCTGTGGAAGGTGATATTCCCTCCCCGCCCGGTCTGCACAACAGGCACCCCTTGTTCCTTAAGAAAGGCCTCAGATACCACCAGATTTTCCTGGCCCCCCCGTTTTCCCAGGGTGAACACTGCCGGATGTTCCAGCATTAAAACAACATCCGTCTCCAGGGTCTTGGCTTTTTTTTGTTCCACATATTTCTGTTGCAGATCCAGGGCCTTCTGGTATTCCATCAACCCCAGATCCATAATTTCAAAGGCCATTATATTTTTTCCTATAGTGCCGGTCAATTGAACAGATCTTATTTTTAAACCATAAGGTTCTGATTTTAATATACTTAAGGCTCCGTATTAGTATCAGGTCATGTGCCGGAGCTATAGTTATCTTCAGGTCAGTGTATTGAGGTCATATTTGGCTTATGGGCGTTATTTCTGAAAATACCGACAGCAGAGCCCCCGGCGGCTGGCCTGACCGGAAGATTGGGAACCAAAGGAGAAAAAATACCCCCCGACGTTTCCGTTCCGGTCAGGGTAGTCGTCGGGTGGTATGATACTTTTTTATTGTGAACTAGCCCCTCAGGACCGGTTTTCGGGCAGCGGTAACCTCATCCAGGCGGGAGACTTTGGACAGATGGGGCGCTTTTTTCAGCAGCTCCGGGGTCTCCTTTGCCTCTTTGACTACGGCCTTAAAGGCATCAATGAACTGGTCAATGGTCTCCTTGCTTTCGGTCTCCGTAGGTTCGATCATGATCGCCCCGTGCACCACCAACGGGAAATAAATGGTGGGGGGATGAAATCCATAATCCATGATGCGCTTGGCCATGTCCAGGGTGGTCACCCCATCGTCTACCTGTTTTTTATCGGTGAACACACACTCGTGCATACAGGGCCGGTCATAGGGCAGATCAAGATCATCCCGAAGACCTGCCTTGATGTAGTTGGCATTGAGCACGGCAAATTTGCTTACATCGGTGAGGCCTTTGGCCCCCATGGACCGGATATAGGCATAGGCCCGGATAAGGACACCAAAATGGCCATGAAAGGTGAGCATACGGCCGATGCTGTCCGGATTTGTGTGGACCAGGCGAAAACCATCTTCGGTCTTTTTCACCCGGGGAACCGGCAGAAAGGGTTCAAGTTCCTTGACAACGGAGATGGGGCCGGAACCGGGTCCGCCACCACCATGGGGGGTGGAAAAGGTCTTGTGCAGGTTGAAGTGGATCACGTCAACGCCCAGATCCCCTGGCTTGACAATGCCCATGATGGCGTTCATGTTGGCCCCATCCCCATACACAAGTCCGCCCTTGGCATGCACAATGTCGGCGATTTCTCGTAAGTTTTCTTCAAAGAGTCCCAGGGTGTTGGGGTTGGTGATCATGATACCGGCGGTCTCTTCATCCATGACCGCAGCCACAGCTTCCGGCGTCAAAATACCGTCGGGGCCGGATCGGATGTTCACCGATTCATACCCGCAAAGACTGGCACTGGCAGGATTGGTGCCATGGGCCGTGTCCGGGATGATGATCTTGGAGCGCTGGTGTCCCTGTTTTTCATGGTAGGCGTGGATCACCAGCATACCGGTCAGTTCCCCGTGGGCCCCGGCCGCTGGCTGCAAGGTGGTGGCAGCCATGCCAGTGATCTCTGCCAGGTATTGTTCCAGGTTGTACAAGAGTTCCAGTGCCCCTTGGGAAAGCTCATCGTCAATCATGGGATGGGCTCCGGCAAATCCTGGTCTTGCTGCCTGGACTTCATTGGTCTTGGGGTTGTATTTCATGGTGCAGGACCCCAAAGGATACATGCCTGAGTCCAGGCCAAAGTTCCACTGGGAAAGCCGGGTGTAGTGGCGCACCACATCAAATTCACCCAGTTGGGGTAGGTCCGGGGCATCCCCCACAAGCTCGGGGTCAAGATCCGCAACAGGCACATCTCGGGTGGGGATGGAAAAGGCGCAACGTCCCTCCCGGCTTTTTTCCCACAACAGGGCTTCCTTGAATATCAGACCGCTGGTTCCGGTAACATCAGCCATTCTTCACCTCCTTGGCCAGGTTTTCCATATCTTGCCTGGAAAATACTTCCGTGGCGCAGAACAGGTAGTGGTTTTTAAGGGCAGGGTAGTAGCACTCCAGACTTAATCCGGCCAGAATTCCCTTTTTCTTTAGTTCCTGGCGTTTCACTCCATATCCCTTTGGGGCTTTAAGGGCAAATTCGTTGAAAAAAGGTCGTTCAAAGGCGATTTCAAATCCGGCATCCACCAGTTGATCCCGCAGAAACACAGCCTTGTCATGGTTGATCTGTGCCAGCTCCCGGATACCTTTTTTACCCACGGTGGCCAGATACATGCCTGCCGTGAGTGCGTTAAGACCATTGTTGGAGCAGATGTTAGAGCTTGCCTTTTCCCGTCGGATATGTTGCTCCCTGGTGGACAGGGTGAGCACAAACCCTTCTTCTCCATGGCTGTCTTTGGTGCGTCCCACCAGTCGTCCTGGCAGATCCCGCACATATTTTTTTTGGGCCGTGAGAATACCAAGCCCAGGTCCTCCAAAGGATTGGGGAATGCCAAAACTCTGGCCTTCTCCTGCCACAATGTCGGCACCAAAGCTTCCCGGGTTCTTTAAAAGACCCCAGGCAAGTCCTTCGGTGAAAGAGGTGATGAAAAGGGCTTTTTTGGTATCAGCAATTTCCCTGACCTTGCCCAGATCTTCAATGCAGCCTAAAAAATTGGGGGATTGCACGGCCACGGCGGCGATGCCATCCATGGCGGCAACGGCATCCAGGTCTGTGGTGCCATCAGCAGCCATGGGGATCTCCACCATTTCAAACCCTGCCGGGGCAAAATAGGTGTTGATGATCTGGCGGTGGTGGGGGTGCACCAGGCAGGAGACGGCCACCTTGTTTAATTTTTTCTTTTTCCGCAGGGCAATGAGCAGGGCCTCGGTGAGGGCCGTACCACAATCATAATGGGAGGCTGTGGAGACGTCCGTGCCCAAGAGTTCCGTGATCATGGTCTGGAATTCATAGATGCCCTGGAGGGTGCCCTGGCTGATCTCCGGTTGATAGGGGGTGTAGGCAGTGGCAAATTCTGAACGACCGGCAAGATAAGGAATCAAAGAGGGGATGTAGTGGGGATAGCTGCCAGCACCCAGGAAAATTTTATTTTTGGGAAAGGCGCACATGTCTTGGGAGAGCTCTTCCATGTGGGCATTGAGTTCCCATTCGGTCAATGGCTGGGGAAGATCCATCTTTCCATGGATGTGGAATTTTTCCGGGATGGTCTCAAAAAGATCGTCCATGGTGTCATGGCCGGTCTTTTCCAGCATCTCGGCAATATCCTGTGGGGTATGGGGAAGATAACGCATGGCAATTATCCTTTCAGCATTTCAAGATATGCTGCTTTGTCCATAAGGGTGTCCATTTCTGAGGGATCAGCGATTTTCATTTTCATGATCCAGCCCTTTTCATAGGGGGATTCGTTGACCAGTTCCGGCGCATCTTCCAGATCTTCGTTAATGGCCACCACCTCGCCGGCAATGGGGCAATAGAGTTCAGAAACGGCCTTCACCGACTCCACAGTGCCAAATTCATCTTCTGTTTCAAAGGTGTCACCCACTTCGGGCATTTCCACAAATACCACTTCACCCAACTGATCCTGGGCATAGTCATTAATGCCGATGGTGATGACATCGCCTTCCATACCGGCCCACTCGTGATCCTTGGAATACTTAAAATTCTCCGGCAGATTCAGTTCATTGATCTCTTTCATTTTGTTCCCCTCCGTGTGTGTGGGAGTGATCCCCGTTAAAAAAAAATATTAAAATTTAAAACCTTGCCTCCAGAAAGTCAGTGATTTTCCGCCGGGCCGTACGATGGGGCCGGATATCGGAAACCACGGTGACATTAATTTTTCGCTTTTTTTCCTGGAGTACCAGCCGGGTGCCCACGTCCAGGGGACGATCCACCCGGATAAATCCACAGCTGATACCCCGGGCCTTGAACCCTTCGGGCAGATTGGGCGATGCAATGCTTAAAACAGTGCCTTCGTGGCGACCAATGGCCATGTCTGTGGCACAGGTGAGTACGGTGCCCAGCACCTCTCCCTTTTCATCCAGCACCAGGGAAGCCGGGCCACTGGCCACTTTTTTAAGATTGTCCCCGGCAAAAGGTAGGGTGTAAAAGGTGTCTGTGGGGTCCAAAAGGGCCTTGTCCCCCAGAAAGGATTTGGTAAAGGTCTTGCCATCCGATGACAGGGGTAGGGCAAACATCCAGGGGTGATTCATGAATTTCCAGGGGCCCACATCCTGGTGGGAAAGGGGCAGCACAGACCCGGCCCGAAGGGAATCCCGGGACCCCAGGCCGCAGGCAATGACATTAAAGGGGGCACCTGCCGTGAGAATGGATTCCCACAGGGCCACCACAGAATCGGAGTGGATGAAAATTTCAAATCCGAACTCACCGGTGTACCCCGACCGGGAGAGCAAAATGGGGGTACCGTCTTTTAGCTGCACCCCCTGTGCCAGGGGGCTTTTTTCATCAAAATGCCCCTTAAAAGAGAAATAGGGCATCTTTTCGAAAACGGCATCGGCATTGTCCAGGAGCAGTTGCAGGACTCTTGCAGCATCTTTGCCCTGGATATCCACTTTGCCAAGTTTTCCGGAAAGGTCCTGGATATCCACGCTGGCGGTGCTGTCGTTGGTATCCGTGTCATCTGCTTTTTCTTTTTGAATGGCAGAAAGCTGGGATGCCAGATGATCGGCAATGGCGGTGCCCATGCCGGCATTGATACACACCATGTAATAATCTGCCTGGAAACGATAGACAATGGCATCATCAATGACATGGCCCTGGTCATTGAGTATGGCCCCATACACGCATCGGCCGTCGACCAGGGAGGAGAGATCCCGGGTATGGCAATATTGCAGCAGGTCAAACGCCTGGTGGCCGGTGACCAGCACCGATGCCATGTGGGAGGTGTCAAAGATACCTGCTGACTGAACCACAGCCAGATGTTCCGCCTTTACGCCGGTGTCATACCACAACGGCATGTCAAATCCACCAAAGTTGGCCATGTTGGCCCCGTGGGATCTGTGCCATTGGTTCAAAGGTGTCGTTTTTGTTGTCGTTTCCATATCTTTCCCCTTTTGGGTCAATTTTTAGATTTTTTCTTGTCAGGCTGGTTCCCGGTAAATCAGCTCAATCTGAAAATTGAGTTTTATATACTGTCAGGGCAGCTATAACTGCCCGCAACAAGGATAAAATTGTACATCGCGTAATGCCGCCCCCGGCGCCTGCTCTGCCTGGAACGAGAACGTCAGGGGGTATTTTTTATAAAACATAGGGGACCTTAAGGTTATACGCCTTATATATCACAAAGGTTTCCACTGTGTTTATTCCCTGGACTTTGGAGATCTCGTTGGTGTAAAATTCCAGAAGACCAAATCCCGGTTTGAACAGCACCTGGATGATCAGGTCATATCGTCCTGTGACCACGCTGGCCGAAATCACTCCCATAAGCTTTGATATCTCTTCGCCCTTTTCCACCAGGTTGGCGGCAGAAAGCTTGATACCGATAATAACGCTTTGATGTCCGGGAAGGCAGGCAGGATCAAACAATCCACAGATATCCAGAACCCCTTCTTCCCTGAGCTTGTTCACCCGGGTTCGCACCGTGTTCTCTGTGATGCCCAGCTTGTCTGCTATTTTTTTAAAGGACTGTCTGCCATTGCGCAGTTCTTTGATAATCTCAATATTTACGTCATCAATTTTCATAATTTTTTTAATCTCTGCTCAAAATGAAGGAGAACCTCAATTAACCAGGCCTCAATTTGTTGTTTAATGAATTATTGTGAAAATGTCAATTAAAAATTAAAAAATTTATTTAATCATCAAATTAAAATTTGTATTTTTAGGTTTTACATGTTTTAATCAATTTCAAGCTCTGGACAGGCGATGAAAAAGAGAAGTGGTTTTCTGTTGATTTTGCTGGAGCACCAGTGTTAAATATTACCTGTTATAATTGGGGTCAGGCTTGGCTTATGGGCGTTATTAATCCCAACCTGTGCAAACCGGAAGTTCCCAGAAATAACATCCATGAGCCAAGCCTGACTCCTCCCAATATATCAAAGTAAAAAACGTATTGTAGATAGACTATTAATAAATAAGGTTAATGAATTGGGGAAAAAATAAATTCGATCCTATATTTTTATCAATTCTGTTAATTTTGTAAAGGAGAAAATGAGATGGCGGAAAAAATAGTGGTAATCGGTGCAGGACCCGGTGGATATGTGGCGGCATTAAGAGCTGCTCAACTGGGGGGGGAGGTCACAGTGGTGGAAAAAGAGCACCCCGGCGGTACCTGTCTCAACTGGGGATGTATTCCCTCAAAAATTATGAAAACCTCGGCGGATCTTTTTTTAAAGACCAAGGAGGCAAGGGCCTATGGCATCAAAATAGATGGCAACGTGGCTGTGGACATGGCTGCCATCATGGCCCGGAAACAGCAGATTGTGGAGACCCAGCGCAAGGGCATTCTGGCCTTGCTTAAAAAAAGTAATGTTCAGTTTGAACAGGGCCGGGGTTATATAAAGGAGCAGGGCGTCATCTCTGTGGCGGATGACAATTGCTGGGAAAAGGAGATTCATTACGATCGGCTCATTCTTGCCGTGGGCACCGAGCCTTTGAATATCTCTGATTTCCCCTTTGATGGGGAGCAGATTTTGTCCAGCAATGATCTATTGAATCTTCAAACCCTTCCCCAATCCATGGTCATTGTGGGGGGAGGGGTCATTGGTTGCGAATTTGCCTGTATCTTGTCCGCCCTAGGGGTGGAGGTGACTGTGGTGGAGGCAATGGATCGGTTGTTGCCCCTGCCCTCGGTGGATGAGGCCTGCTCAAAAATTCTCCAGCGGGAGATGAAAAAACGGAAAATTAAATTCATCACCGACCAAGTGGTGGAAAAGGCTGAAAAGACCGGGGCGTCTCTCACCATCACATTAGGGGTTTCTCCCTTTGCCGATGAAAAGCGAAAAGCACGCATTAAACCTGTCACCCTGACAGCGGAAAAGATGGCAGTGTGCATTGGTCGGTCTGCTTTGTCCGGGGATCTGGGATTGGAAAACATCGGGCTTGACCTGGATGACAGGGGCTGGATACCGGTAAACCAAGGCATGGAGACCGGTGTGGATGGGGTCTATGCCATTGGGGATATCCTGGGACCCCGGCACATTATGTTGGCCCATGTGGCCTCCCACGAAGGGATGGTGGCAGCGGTAAGCGCCATGGGAGGGTCTGATGTCATGGATTATACAGCCGTGCCCGGTGCCATTTTTACCATGCCGGAAATCGGCAACGTGGGCATCACCGAGGCCCAGGCCCGGGAACAAGGCCTTTCTGTCACCTGCTCTTCAGTTAATTTCCGGACCCTTGGCAAGGCCCAGGCCATGGGGGAGATCGCAGGAGAGGCCAAAATTGTGGCCGATGCGGATACGGGGAAAGTCCTGGGTGTTCACATCATCGGACCCCATGCCACAGATCTCATTGCCGAGGGTACCCTGGCTGTTACCAAGGGCCTTACCGTCACGGATCTTGCCGACACCATCCACGCCCATCCCACCCTGGCTGAAATCATGTTCGAAGTCTCCCTCTGCGCTGCCGGTACACCCCTCCATAGCTAAGGTTAAAGCAGTGCCCCAACAATATAAAGGATGAACAACAGCACAAAAAAACCGCCCATAACCCGTCCGATGCCCTTACCCCGCCAGCACACCACCTGGAGGAAGAGCACAATAAAAATCATAAAGGGAAATTCAAAGGTTAACAGGGCTTTGTTAATGGTCAGGGGCTGGATCAGCCCCACCAGTCCCATGACCATGCACACATTAAAGATGTTGCTGCCCACCACATTGCCCACGGAGATGTCGCTCTCTCCCTGGGCTGCGGCTACGGCAGAGGTGGCAAGTTCGGGCAAGGAGGTTCCCAATGCCACAATGGAAATGCCAATAAAGGCCTCGGACAACCCGATTTCCCGGGCCATGATGATGGCAGATTGCACCACCATGTCCGCCCCCTTGGCAAGGGCAATCAACCCCCCCACAATCATCACACCATTGCGAAGCAGGGTTTTTCCCGACGGCTTTTCCCGGACAGTGTCACCCCCATTTTTATCCCGGGCTGTCCAGATGCTGTATCCCAAGAATACCACCAGGATGGTAAGCAGCAAGACCCCATCCCCCCACCCGATAACCCCGTCCAGGCAGATAATCCAGAAAAGAACACACACCGTAAGCATAATGGGCATCTCCACCCGGGCAATGTGCCCGCTGATTTCAATGGGGCGGATCAGGGCAGACAGGCCCAATACCAGGGTGATATTAATCACGTTACTTCCCAATATATTACCCACGGAAATATCCCCGGAGCCCTTCACCGATGCCACAAGACTCACCAGAAGTTCAGGTGCGGATGTGGCAAAGGCCACCACCGTAAGGCCTACAATCACCGGCCGTACGGCAAATAATATGGCTGTTGAGGCAGCACCCCTTACCAGGAATTCTGATCCATAATAGAGCAAGGCCAGGCCTGCCACCAACAATAAAAATTCAATGATCACGAGTTCTCCCCTAACGTTTGTTTTAAAAATAACGGGTTCTTAAATCCCAGCAGGAGTACCCCTCAATTGGGTCGAATTGCCAGAATTTGGAACGGGTGTTGATTTAATATGATTCTTGCCTTTGCGTATGAAATATTATATGCGTATAGTTTATCTGATTTATCTGGAAAGAGTCCATCAAAAACAGATTCAGTTTTTGTTGGATCATTGGCCAGCCTGAACAATATAAACATTTTGGGTGCTTATTCAATATAAACTTACATAGCAGATCTATCTGCCACAACGAAAAATACAAACTCTCATGATTCCAGAATTTTGGACGAAATTTCATATAAAAACAAAGGACTAAAAATATGAAAAAAACCATTATTAAAGGCACCGGCCGTGCCCTGCCCCCACGTCTTGTCACCAATGAAGATCTGTCAAAGATCATGGACACCTCAGATGAATGGATACAGCAGCGCACCGGTATTAAGCAGCGGTACTGGGTGCCCGAAGAGGGGCAAATGGGGGCCTCGGATCTGGGCCTCATCGCCAGTCACAAGGCCCTTGAAAAGGCAGGATGGAAACCAGAGGATATTGATTTCATTATTTTTGCCACCCTGAGCCCTGATATCTTTTTCCCGGGGTCTGGATGTCTTCTTGCGGAAAAACTGGGCCTGACCAGCACACCGGCCCTGGATATTCGTCAACAGTGCACAGGCTTTCTATATGGGTTGGCCACGGCCGATTCTTACATTAAAAGTGGTCTGGCCAATAAGATTCTGGTAGTGGGGGGGGAAGTTCACTCCACGGGTCTAGACAAAACCACCCGGGGACGGGATGTGTCCGTTATCTTTGGAGACGCTGCCGCAGCCGTGTGTGTGGAAGGGGTGGAAACAGATGAGAACATAGGGGTTTTAGCTGCTTGCCTCCATGCCGATGGTCGGGGAGCTGATAATCTTATGACGGAGCTTCCCGCTTCCCGGCTTCCGGATCGCCATCCCACGGGCCTGCCCATTGACTCTGAGCGGTATTTCCCCTCCATGAATGGCCCTGCCGTGTTTAAAACCGCTGTGCGCAAATTACCCCAGGTTACCCGGGAAACCCTGGAAAAAGCCAACATTTCCCTGGATGATATTGACATGGTTTTCCCCCACCAGGCCAATCTTCGCATCAACCAGGCCTTTGCCCAGTTCATGAAAATAGATGAGTCCAAAATGTTCAACAATATCCAGAGATATGGCAACACCACTGCTGCCAGTATCCCCCTGGCCCTGGATGAAGCCCTGGAGCAGGGGGTGGTGGG
>Ga0307987_1000764_pt1 | contig 18692 bp, 11 predicted proteins | sample EllFjometagen181_FD_203157 | JGI IMG/M metagenome (GOLD analysis project Ga0307987, IMG submission 203157) | Marine microbial communities from Ellis Fjord, Antarctic Ocean - #181 | ecosystem: Environmental > Aquatic > Marine > Unclassified | place: Southern Ocean | collected 2014-10-08
CCGGTTTCTCCATCTGTAATTGTTTCTTTGAATCCCCCAAGATCTGTTGCGACAATGATTCTTCCCATTGCTTGAGCTTCAATTGCAATCCTCCCAAAGGGTTCTTCTGTTTCTGATGGGGCAACAATTATATCTGAGAGTAAATAAGTAGCGGGCATATCTGAGGATTTGCCCGCAAAAATAACATTATTTTTCAGTCCCAACTTGTCGGCCAATTCAAATAATTCTAGATAGTAATCGTAATTCTTTAGCACGTCACCCACCACCAGACAGCAGAAATCATCTTTATCAAGTAGAGCTAGAGCATTAATTAGCACCTTATGTCCCTTCCATGGAGTAAGACGTCCGGGAATGGTGATAACCAGCTTGCCGTCTGGAAGAGTAATCTTATTCCTTAGAGCTAATAGCCTGTACGGCAAAACCCTATCTGGTGAAAATTGTTCTAAATCTACGCCTCTATGAATCATTGTTATTTTATCTGGGTCTGCTACGTAGTGTTTTGTGATTTGGTCATTTATGAATTTAGAGACAGCTATTGTTTTTTGACCCCTTATCATTATAGAATTATAAAGCTTTTTCAACGGTTTCATTGGTTTAAGGCTGTAGTTCCCATGAAACGTAGTTAAAAATTTACAACCAGTCATTTTATGAGCAAGGAAGGCGCTCCAGGCGGGGGCTCGCGATCGAGCATGAATTATGTCGATCTCCTCTCTTTTAATTAATTTGGCCAGTCTTAAGGCGTTAAGCAGTATGGTAATGGGGTTTTTCGAATCCAGGGGCAGGGTAAAGTGTTCAATGCCGCCTCTTTGTAAACGAAGAACCAAAGGGCCTCCCCCAGAGGCCACTAAAGAGCGGAGATCCTTCCTTTCAAGGGCAAGGGAGATATCCACTACCCCACGTTCAACCCCACCAATTACAAGCCTCGGAATAACTTGTAAAATCGTTAGAGGTTTGATGTAGTCGTCTAAATATTCTTCTTGCATAACTTTATATAAATTATATCAGTATAGCGTATAAACGTTAAAGTAGTAAATCAAGAGAAGAATTAAAACAAATGTAAAAAATATGGATTCACGACAACAAATCAGCTTTTTGAAGAAACTACTTCAATGCAGGTCAATTACTCCAAAGACTGAGAGGCCAATAGATTTGATAATACAAAAGTTATCGGACGCAGGATTTAGCTGTGAAAAGCTTGTCTTCGCTGATGACGCGGGTAATAAGGTGACAAATCTATACGCCCATTATGGGATGGGAGAAAAGAATCTGTGTTTTGCTGGGCACGCAGATGTTGTTCCTCCTGGAAATCAGCAATTATGGCATGCTCCTCCATTTAGAGGAATAGAAAAAGATGGAAAAATTTATGGCCGTGGAGCTGTTGATATGAAGGGTGGAATTGCTTCATTTGTTGCGGCCGCCCTTCAATACATTAAGAAAAACTCCGCCACATCACACAGAAGTCCATTTAAGCTCGGCTTTCTAATAAGTGGCGATGAAGAGTGGGAGTCAAAGCATGGCATGATAAAGCTACTAGGCTGGTTAACACAAAAGCATCACAAAATAACGGCTTGCCTTGTGGGGGAGCCAACCAGCAAAGATAAGATTGGAGATACAATAAAAATTGGAAGTCGTGGCAGTTTTTTATTTGATCTTACCGTAAGGGGCACTCAAGGGCATGTAGCACATCACAAACATGCCAAAAATCCCTTGACGGCACTTATCAATATTCTCCATGCCCTGAAGAAACTTAAGCTAGACGATGGCACCAAATTTTTTGAACCATCAAACTTGGAGATAACAAATCTGGACGTGAACAATCCAACAACAAACATTATTCCAGCGCAGGCCAGAGCTCAATTCTGTATCAGATTCAATGATATGCATTCACAAACAACTTTAAGCAAGCTTGTCCATACTGTGATAAAAACACACACGAATGACTATTCGCTCCTTGAAACGTTGTCCGGAGAAGCATATAGGGTAACTGGCAACTTGCTAATTGATGCGGCTCAAAAATCAATTATGGAAACACAAGGCTTTGAGTCAAAATTAAGCACTGAAGGCGCAACTTCTGATGCAAGATTTATAAAGAGCATCTGCCCAGCAATCGAACTTGGTCCACTGATCGAGACGGCCCATAAGCGCAACGAGCACATAGCGCTTGATGATTTATTGGCGCTTACAAAGATATATTACGGTATTATAGAAAATTTTTTTAAGAAATAATACGGCGTGACATTCTTAACACACTGCGTCGCTGTTTTTATACAGATCCATTCTCAACAAGAAAATCTGAGACCAGAAATAGAGAGCCAGTGATTAAAATCCTACTGGCAGCGTCTTTTTGCGCTGTTTGTATAATGCTGAGGGCTTCGGGTAAAGTTGTTGCGTGGGTTGCGATATTTTTTAATTCGCTGTCGTTAATCAATGTGGGGATCCTTTCGCCCGGATAACTTAGTGGCTCACAATAAACATTTACACAAATTATTTTGTAAGCCAGCCCTTTGAAGTGTTTCAAGAATTTATTAACGTCTCTGTTTTTTGTCATGCCAAGGATTAAAAACGTCTCTTTTTTGGGTTGATCGGCAAGCCAAGCGGCAATTGCTTGTGCGCCGTTCTCGTTATGCGCTCCATCTAGCCATAATTCGAAGCTTCTCGGAAGTGTATTAAAAAGCGCTCCATGTGCCACCTTTTCCAACCTACCCTGCCATCTAGCGCTTGTTATGCCGGCTCTAAAAATTTCGTCTGAGAAAGAATGACAATTACTTACTGCGGCAATGGCGGTCGCAGCATTTATATATTGGTGATAGCCGGCTAGGGAAGGGGCGGGGGTTGCAATATTACAGCTGCCGGATTTATATTCCAAATTTCCCGCTTCTGTAATTGAAACACCAAAATCACATTCGAATTGAATGAGCGGAGCTTTGATCTTTTGCGCATGCGCTGAAAGCACGCCATAGACCCCCCGTGTTTGCATGCCCACAACGCAAGGACGGCCCGGCTTCATTATACATGCTTTTTCATAAGCGATTTGTTCAAGGGTGCAACCCAATATCTTCTCGTGATCATATGAAATAGGAGTTATGACAGACATTAAAGGGCTTTCGATTACATTGGTGGCGTCAAGCCTTCCACCCAAGCCAACTTCTAAAAGTAAAATTTCTGCCTTGATGCGGGAAAAAGCAAGAAAGGCTGCGGCCGTAACACCTTCGAAAAAGGAAACGACGATATTGTGTTGTTCTGATATAATTCTGCATTCTTCTAAAATAGAGAATAAATAATCATCTTGAATTTCCTGTCCTGCAAGCAAGATTCTTTCGTTGAAGCTGATTATATGTGGAGATGTATACCTATGAACCCTTAACCCCGCAGCCTCAAATATTGATTGTATAAATGCAACAGTAGAACCCTTCCCATTTGTTCCTGCAATATGGACGGTGGGTGGAAGTTTTAAATGTGGAGAACCCGCCGCCTTTAATAGCGTTATGATTCTTGACAGCCCTAGGGTTGTGGGTAACCCTGGATGAAATTTTGGCCAGTGTGGCAACCAAACCATATTCTCTCTTTGTTAGTATTAATTTGCATAAACTATACTTGTTTTTAAAAAAAATGCACATAAATTGATAGCTGCATCAGAGGCGTTAATCTTTATTTAACCCCCCAAGGCTATAATTTTATAAAACGCTATTATTTTATTGAAAAAAAATGTCTTCAACTTCTCTTGTACAGGCGGGTGATACCCCATTAAAAACGGCGCTTAAGGACTGCAGACTCGCCTTTGTGGTTACATTTGTCCTCTCTCTAGGTGCAAACGTTCTAACGTTGATATCTGCATTTTATGTATTACAAGTTTTGGATAGGGTTTTGGGGAGCAATAATTTAACAACCCTGACGATGCTAACGATACTGGTAGCGTGCATTTATATAACTACCCACCTTATACAAGTAGCTCGATCATTTACTCTAATTAAAATAGGAGAATGGTTGGATGACAAAATCACCCCAACATTATTTTCTCATGCTGTTAAAGGGGCTGCAACGAGACAATCTATGGGCGCTAGCCAAAGTATACGAGAATTCTCTAATATAAGATCGTTTTTAACAAGCGTTGGAATTAATAGTCTGTTTGATGCTCCCTGGTCAATTATTTATATCGTTGTGGGTTTTTTGATTCATCCTACTATAGGGTACTTAATTATAGTGGGAGCCTTGCTCATGTTGCTTATGGGATGTATAAATGCCTATTCGGTAAATTCCTCGCTAGCACAGTCTAATGAATTTAATATAAAAAGCCTCTACATGGCAGATATCGCCACAAGGAATGCCGAAACCGTTCAAGCCATGGGATTAATGAAGAATGTTCGTGAACGGTGGTCAGATTTAAATGATAAGGCTTTAGAAACGCAGTCTGTAGCAAGCTATAGAAACGGCATAATATCAAATGCGACAAGACTGTTTAGACAACTATTAAGTATGATTATGACGGCAATTGGGGCATGGATTGTTGTGACGAGCCATCACCAAGAGATGTCAAGCGGAAGTATGATTTTGGCCTCTATAATTACGAGTAAAGCCCTTGCGCCATTTGATCAAGCAATAGAGGTTTGGAAACAAATTACCTCTGCAATGAAATCTTATACCAAGATTAATTCTCTATTTGAAAAAGAGGTCGGACAAAAAGAAGGGATCTCCATTCCTAACCCAACTGGAAGAATTTCGGTCGAGAATGTTTTCTTTGCTCCTCCAATTTCTAATCCAGGTGAACAGCCAAAGTATACGTTAAAGGGCTTAAATTTTGTTTTGGAGCCAGGTACCTCGCTTGCTATCATTGGATCTAATGCGGCGGGAAAATCTACATTGGCAAGAGTGCTTGTCGGAGCTTGGAAGCCAACGGCTGGGAACGTCCGATTTGATGAAATAGATGTGTCTTCTTGGGACAGAGAAGCTTTCGGAAAGCAAGTGGGCTACTTATCTCAAGCTGTCGAATTATTTTTGGGATCAATAAAGGAAAATATTGGCCGAATGGATAAACATGCAAAGCCCGAAAAAGTAATAGAAGCAGCCCAGGTTTCCGGGTCACATGAAATGATTTCTCGTTTAGCCCAAGGTTATGAAACGGATATAGGACTAGCTGGTTCGCTTTTATCTGGAGGGCAAAAACAAAGAGTGGGGATTGCAAGGGCTTTTTTTGGAGATCCAAAACTTATTGTTTTAGATGAGCCCAATTCTAACCTTGATGACAAGGGAGAGCAGGCCCTAATCGGTGCAATAACTGGTGCCACAAAAAAGGGAAGTTCTGTGGTTGTCATATCGCATAAGCCAGCAATTCTTGCTTTTGTAGATAGAATAATGGTTTTGCAAGATGGAATGATTGCTGCTTATGGACCCAGGGAAGAAATTATGGCAAAACTTAAGGCGGGACAACAACAAGCACAGGGGCAGTCTAAGGGATAAAAATTTAAGATAATTTGGAAATAGAATGACTAAAAAAACAGAAAAAAAGGAAAAACAGGAAGAGAAGGGCCCTGTAAAGCACGAACAGGTAGAGAGAGTAAAAGCTGAAAAAGTAGAAGACGTGAAAGCTGAAACAACAAAAGCAAATAGCTCCTCTACAAAATACCATCTCTCAATGAAAATCAGTTCGGGCACGTCGGGGGCAACGGCAGGAGCAACAAGTTCAGTTGAGAAGAAAACAGATTCCTTCGGTGGTCCAGAATCGCACTCTAAAGATCAAAGGGAGGATAAAAAAGAAAGTAATGATAGCAAAAAGCAGACTTCGCAAACTAACTTTGGCAAAGCAAAAGAACCCATTCATGAGGCAGAAACTCTCAAAAAAGAAGATGTAAGACACATAAAACATTCTGGTCAACACAAGACTCAGGCCTCGCAAGCGAAATGTGCTGGTCAAAAGAAAGATTCCGATTGTTCGAAAATGCCTTTAAGCTCTGGGCAATGTTGTGCTCCCCCTAAATTATCTCCTAAAGTAGAGGAGCTAAAGCCGTCTATCGAGAAACTTAAGGCCGATCCAAAGGCATTCAAAGAGTTGCAACATTTTGTAAGACCATCCTTGATCAGTAAGGCGGGAAGGGGGTTAGTAAAAAGCGTAAATCCTAAGTATTGGGCTGGTTTCTTAATGGGTACCTTGAAAGCAACAGACTCGCTCATTTCATATATAACCATCGATCGTGGAGAGGGAAGAAATGAAGCCCTTCAAAAGGCTAGATCTCCTATTCTATTTGGCATGTGGGTGTTGTTTTTATTTTTTGTTGTGGGGGGCACATGGGCAGGGATTGCCCCCCTTGATAAAGCGATCGCAGCGCAAGGTTTTATTGTTTCGTCGTCACACAAACAAATAATTCAGTCTAAGGAAGGTGGAATTATTGAGGCTATCTATGCAAAAGAGGGAGATCATATAAAGGCTGGACAGCCTCTAATCAAGTTAGAAAACAAACGGTTGAATTTTTCATTGGAATCTGCTCTTGAACAGAAAAAAAGTAATGAAAAGAATCTGGAGATAACACAAGAGCAATTAAAGTCATATAGAGAGCTTGCTGAAAAAGGTTTTCTTCCTAAAAATAGAGTTAGTGAATATGAGGCGCGGGAGGCGTCTTTAAAGGGAGAGTTGAGTAGAGCAAGGGAACAACTATTGACCGTAGAAGAGTCCATAGCTAAATTAACTTTAAAATCTCCCGTAGATGGAATTGTAACTCAGATAGCTTTTGATACGATAGGAGGAGTGGTCGGTCAGGGTACCCATCTTATTACTGTTACCCCCTCAGCAAGTGATCTAATTTTAGAAGTATATGTTCAACCTAAAGATAGAGAGGCGGTCCGTATTGGATTGAAGGCAAGGGTTATGGTATCTGCATTTCACGCCAAAACTACGGCGCATATGGAGGGAGTTGTTACGTATATTTCTCCAGATACTGTGGAGATGCTTCAGCAGCAAGGAAGGCAATCTTCCGATAATCAGGCGCTACAAAGAGCTGGTGGCGTTGCTTATAAAGCTAAAATATCAATAGATAAAGCGCAATTGAAAAAAATATCCAAATACAAAGATTATGAGCTGATTCCGGGAATGGATGCATCTATTCAAATCTCAATAGGTGAGAGAACCTTAATTGAGTATTTACTAGAACCAATTATGGCGGGATTCTGGCATGCGTTTATTGAGAAATAATGCTAATTTTTGGGCAATGTGAAATTTTGAAAATTGCTTAATTTTTCTCTAAAATCTCTTGCACTTTCGTTATTAATGTATTTAGCGTAAAGGGTTTGGGGAGGAAATTAAGTTGCTTTGTGGTTTGCAGATAAGAAGAAAGGTTTTCTTCTGTATATCCCGATATAAATAAGACTTTCATATCGGGGTACGTCTTCTGTATCTCCATTACGAGAGAGGGGCCATTAAGGCCAGGCATTATTGCATCTGTTATAATTAGATCGATTTCTTTACCGTGTTCTTGTACTTTTTTTAAACCCTCTTCTCCATCTGCGGCCTCTAACACCCTATATCCTTTTCTAGAAAGGGCATGGATGCCAAAAATTCGCACAGACCTTTCGTCTTCTACAAACAAAATTGTTGCGGTCCCTGTAAAATCTTTTTTCAATAGTTTATTTTCAACTTCTTCGCACAATTCTGTTTTTTCGGGCTTTTCATCTTTTGTGGCTCTAAAGTATATGTAAAACTTTGTTCCCTTTCCTTCTTTCGAGTCTATATAGAGATATCCATTTACTTGGTGTATTATCCCATGCGTTGTAGACAGACCAAGACCAGTTCCTTCCCCCGGAGCTTTTGTGGAGAAGAAGGGTGCAAAGATCTTGTTTGTGATTTTTTCAGGTATACCCCCCCCATTATCTGCCACCTCAACTAAAACATATTCCCCTGGAGGCATTAGAGCTATTCCGGGAGGAGAGACAAACTTTTTTTCGAGCTGTCCCGGAACCGTAATTGAAGAGTTCTTAAGTGAGATAGATATTAGCCCTCCTTCTTTTTTTGTCTCGACAATTGCATCGCGCGCATTAACCGCCAAATTTATCAGTATCTGCTCAAACTGTCCCTGATCCATCTTTATCTTTTGTAAGTCTTTTTCACAATATATTTTGACCTCTATGTTTTCGCGGACCAGTCGTCGTATTAGACTTTTTAAGTCTGACATAGTTGCCGCGAGATCGATGGGTCTTGAAACTAACATCTGCTTCCTGGAAATTGTAAGCAGTTGCTTTACTAGGCTTGTGGCCCGTATTGAATTTTGTTTTATTTGCATAATTTCTGAAAAAGAGGGGTCTCCGACAGAGTGTTTAAATAAAAGTAAGTCGCAGAATCCCAAGATAGCGGTAAGAAGGTTATTAAAGTCGTGAGCGACTCCTCCAGCGAGCTGGCCGATTGCCTGCATTTTTTGGGAATGAATGAGGTTCATTTCTAATTGTTTATATCGCATTATGTCTAGAAAATAACAATGAAAAAGATCCTTATCATCATGGGCGATTTTTACTAAATAAATTAGCCTATTATCTGTGACGCACACTTCGACGCTTTGAAAGCCTTTTATTTCGGTTGAGCATAAGGCGTTTTTAAATTCTACAATGTTCTGCTTGTCGATTATGTCAAATAGATTCAAAGAGTTTTTTTTTGTGAGTTCATTGCTATAAAGCGTTTTGACAAACAGATCATTATGCCAAATAATTTCTCCCTTAACGTTTATGATTACATAAGGCAATGGGACGATTTTATGTGCGGTTTCTTTTTTTATTAAATAGTATTCAACTTCGTGTCCTACAATTTTTTCCATCAAATAATAGTCATCGTTTATCTTAACAAAAGTCTTTTTTTGCTCTTTTATTAAGGAGATCCAGGTTTCTAGAAAATTGGAAAATAATTTAACGAACTGTTCGTTTTTGTAGAATATCTGGGAATTTTTAATCCCAATGATGGGTAAAGAAAGCGTGTTAAAGAACTGTTCTGCCCGGACGGTCTCTTCGTCTTTATTAAGCAGCTTTTCTATTTTGTTTTTGATTTTATCAAGCATTTTCGGCTTCCCCCATAAGTTTTAATAACATGATTCCATCTAAAAAGGAATATATTTTTATTGTATTGCATGAGTTCATAACATATGGGGCTATTAAGCCGTCAGAGATAGTTGATAAGCGCACTCATAGGGGGAGCCCCTTCCCCTCCCGCATAAAATTATTTAAACGACGCTAAAGGGGTGTCGCCTGTCCTAATGTTGCGATGGAGATAGCATTAGTTGATTCCTTTGGTTTTGCGAATGTAGATCTCTCTGTCCCTAGTTCGAAACGGGCTCTGTTTGTAAATATGGAGACAAGTATTTCCCGGTCAGGCTTTCTTTGTCTTTTGCGATAAGTTGTGGGGGGCCGAAAGCTATAATTTTTCCACCACGGTCTCCACCTTCTGGGCCAACATCTATAATATAATCTGAGGTTTTTATTACGTGTAGGTTGTGCTCGATCACAATCGCCGTATTTCCCAAGTCAACGAGCGTATGTAAGACTTTCAGTAGTTTTTTTATATCGTCAATATGTAGGCCGGTAGTTGGTTCGTCTAGAATGTAGAGGGTCTTTCCGGCAGATCTTTTTGACAATTCTTTGGCGAGCTTTACGCGCTGTGCTTCTCCACCCGAAAGCGACGTTGCAGATTGACCTATCTTGATATAACCAAGTCCAACGTCTACTAGCGCCTGCATCTTTTCCCTTATTGCTGGAATTTTATTAAAGAACTCAAGAGCGTCTTCTCCTGTCATTTCTAATACATCGGAGATAGACTTGTCTTTATATTTTATTTCAAGGGTTTCTTTGTTATATCGTCTTCCTTGGCACTCTTCACAGCTTACATAAACGTCGGGCAAGAAGTGCATTTCTATTTTTATCAGTCCATCTCCCTGACAAGTTTCACATCTACCTCCCCTCACATTAAATGAAAAGCGGGAAAGGCTATATCCTCTTGCTTTAGATTCGGGAAGGTTTGCAAACCACTCTCTTATGGGAGAGAAAGCCCCAATATATGTTGCGGGGTTGGACCTTGGTGTTCGGCCTATTGGAGACTGATTTATATCAATTACCCTATCGATATATTCGACTCCCGATATGCTTTCATATTCTCCGGGAGTAACAGAGGTTCTGTCCAGCTTTTTCACGATTGCCTTATAAAGAGTATCGAGTATTAAACTAGACTTGCCACTACCAGATACTCCAGTTACAGCCGTAAAGGTGCCAAGCATGATCTCTATCGAAACGTTCTTTAAATTATTTGTTTTGGCACCAGTTAGTTTTATTTTTTTGCTGTGATTGCCTTTCCTCCATACCTTTGGGATTGAAATTGATTTCTCTCCGTTTAGATATTGGCCGGTTATGCTTTGCTTGCTTTTCAAAATATCTTGCACGGTACCTTGAGCCATGATCTCTCCTCCGTGAATGCCAGCTCCTGGCCCTATATCGACAACGTGCTCTGCCGACATGATGGTTTCTTCGTCATGCTCTACAACTATTACTGTATTTCCAAGAGCAACTAGTTTTTTCAGGGTGGTAATTAGTTTTATGTTATCTCTTTGGTGCAGGCCGATTGAGGGTTCGTCTAATACATATAAAACCCCGCTCAATCCGGATCCTATTTGTGACGCAAGTCTGATCCGCTGGCCCTCTCCTCCAGAGATAGAATCTGTTTTTCGAGAGAGGGTTAGATAATCCAATCCAACATTTAATAAAAACGTTAGTCTGTTTGTGATCTCTCTTATTATCTTTTCCCCTATTGTATTATGTTTTTTATTCAAATTTTTTGGAAGATTTTCAAACCAATGCAGACATTCTCTTATTGGCAGGTTAGAGACCTCTCCTATGTGTTTTCCCAGGATCTTTATGCATAATGGCTCCTGCTTCAATCTATAGCCATTACAAGTTCTGCACGGCCTCAGTCCTTGAAATTTAGATGCAAGGTCCTGACCTCTAAAGTCTAACTCGTCTTTTAGTCTATGCTCAAGATCGGGAATAATTCCATTAAATATTTTGTATGTTTTTTTTGCATGCATCCCATCAAAATAATTAATCTCTATCTCTTCTCCCTTTGATCCATGCAAAAGAATTTCAAGGATTTCTTTTGGCAAGTCTTCGACCGGCCAATCAAGGTTAAATTTATAATGTAGGCTTAGTGCTCGCAGCATATTTTGCTGGTCTCGAGATTTAAAGACCTCCCACGGGACAATCGCCCCCTCGTTCAAAGATAATTTTGGATCGGTAATGATCAGTTGGGAGCTCAGAAATCTTTCAATGCCAAGTCCATGGCAGTTTTGACAAGCTCCAAATGGACTGTTGAAAGAAAAGATTCTTGGTTCAATTTCTTCTATTTGAAAGCCAGAGATCGGACAACAAAATTTTTCTGAAAATATTAGGGTGGTTGATTCTTTTTTCCGATCTTGATTCTCCACTTCCACAAAGACAATCCTGTTGCCGTATCTGAGTGCCATCTCAATGCTTTCGGCTAGTCTATTGCCCATATCATCAGATATGACCAGCCTATCTACAATTAGCTCTATTGTATGTCTTTTATTTTTGTCTATTTGCGGTAATTCATCAAAGGTATAGATTATGCCGTCTATTTTTAAACGTTGAAAGCCGTGTCTTTTTAGGGACATTAATTCTTTTTGATGCCCGCCCTTTTCTCCCCTGATTATTGGAGCAAGAATTGTAATGTTTGTACCTTTTTGTAAGTCTTTTACTTTTTGTGTGATTTGAGAGGCAGATTGACTTTCAATTGGTTTTCCTGTTGTTGGAGAATACGGGACGCCTATCCTAGCGTACAGCAGTCGCAGGTAATCGTATATTTCTGTTGCTGTGCCCACGGTTGATCTTGGATTTTTGGAGAGAGTTTTTTGGTTGATTGCGATGGCCGGAGAGAGGCCAGTTATCTTTTCTACGCTTGGCTTATTCTGTAATTGTAAGAATTGTCGTGCATATGCTGACAAGCTTTCCACATATCTTCTTTGTCCCTCGGCATAAAGCGTATCGAAGGCTAAAGAAGACTTGCCAGAGCCGCTTATTCCGGTAAAGACTATCAGCTTGTTCTTGGGAACCTTTAGGCTGATACCTTTTAGGTTATTCTCGCTGGCATTTGTTATTTCTATGAAATCAGAATACATTGCTAGACATTAAAAATTTTTTCAGTAATATTTTCTCTTGATTACTATCTCACTTTTGAAATAGACGAGATAGACATTATAACTTTATTAACTAGAATGTAAAACAGTTTATTAATTCAATAAGGAAAGATTATGACAAAAACTATGAATAAAGTTTGTTTACTGGGGCGAGCGGGGCAAAATCCAGAAATCAGAGCCATGCAAGATGGCAAGGAGATGGCCAGTTTCAGCATAGCCACATCTGAGGTCTGGAAAGGAAAGGGCACGAATGAACCTAAAAAAAAGACCGAGTGGCATAAAATAGCAGTGTTTTCGAGCGGCCTTGTAGGGGTTGTAAAGGCTTACGTAAAAAAGGGAACAAAAATGTATATTGAGGGCAGCCTGCAAACACGAAAATGGACGGGAACGGATGGCCTTGAAAGAGTTACAACTGAAGTTGTAATGCAAGGATTTAATACCGAGCTAATTCTTCTAGATGGAGGGGGAGCTACTGAGAGCCTAGAATACGAGCCCATTGAGCCAGCAAAAAAGGGATTTGAAGAGGGGGTTAAAGACGTGGGAAAACAATTGAAAAACCCTTCTTCTCCCGAAAAATTGGAACTGGCAGAAGAGCTAGACGACGAAGTGCCGTTCTAGGTCTTCTGCCAGACTCTATTTCTAACCGTTGTTCGTCCCATACCCACTTGGACTAGGCGTCGTTCCTCTTGCCTTGCATTGTTTATATCTGGATCTCCGCAGATGAGAGTGCGGCGTCTGGGATTTGGTATTACTCTGGTAGTGACAAAGAAAACTTTTACAAACAGAAGATTCTCAGCTATATTTGCTGCTGGACACCGATAGCGGAGGGATGGCCGAGCGGTTTAAGGCGCACGCTTGGAAAGCGTGTGGGCAGCAATGTCCCGGGGGTTCGAATCCCTCTCCCTCCGCCAAACAACTTAAAAACTTTTTGTGCGGGGCCTTGTGAATGTCAAATTCAGTAATACAGCGGCATATGTGTTTTATGCTCGACGGATTTCAAGAATCGACTTCCTTGCTTTTAAAACTATGCGATACTCCTGCGGATCTGAGCTGCCTAGTTATCTACGCACGAATACGCTCTGCTGCTCGCTTTCAAAGGTCCTTGTTCTTCATGAAATCCATTTTCGTCTAATGGGGCTCTTGAGGTGTGATTAGTATATCAAAACTTCCTTGTTATTGTGTTATAACAGATCTTGCTTGAATTAAGATTTCTATTACTTTTAGAGCTTCTTCGCCGTTTGTGATTGGAGTTTGATTGTGTTCGATGCAGTCTATGAAATGTTTGCATTCATTTTTTAGGGGCTCGGATTGCTCAACCTCTATGAATTGCGGGGGATTTTTTTCAGTAACAATGGAGTCCGGAGAGAGCTCTACCCGGTGGCTGTAGAGGGCTAGTTTTTTATTCCATTCAGCTTGCGTGTCATCAAAAACTGCCATGCCTTGACTGCCAATTACCGTCAGTTTATGTTCTTTAAATGGATTAAGCCAAGATACAAAGAGATGTGCCTTTGCTTTGTTTGGGAAATTCATATGCAGTGTTGCGAAATCTGGGATTCCATCTCTAAGATTACAACTACTTGTGGCGCTTATTTTTGTCGGAGTTGCCTGCATAAGGCTTAGCATCATTGAGAGATCGTGTGGCGCCAAATTCCATAGAACATCTTTTTTGGGATAAATTTTCCCACAATCTAGTCTGTTTGAATATAAATACTGTATTTGCCCAAGCTTCCCTTCGTGTGCAAGTCTTTTTAATTTTATAAATATGGGGTGGTATTGGAGTAAATGACCAACCATTAGTTTTTTTTGCTTTAGAGCTGCTAGTCTGCAAAGATCTTTTGCGTGGTTTAAATCTAAAGTCATTGGTTTTTCTACGAAGACATGCTTATTTGCATCTAAACTTCTTCTCGCCAGGTCAAAATGGGTAACGGCTGGCGTGGCAATCGCTACCGCTGAAATTGATTGATCTTGGAAGAGTTGTTCTGGGCTAAGAATAGGAACTCCGTACCGATCTGCAACGGTTCTGGCAGATTCTATATTATGATCGCATACACAGTAAAGGGCTCCAAGTTCTGAAAAATTTCTTGCAAGATTTCTCCCCCAATACCCTGTACCAATTAATGCAACGTTCATTTTACTATAATTGCTCTGTTTTTTGCTATTAAAGCTTAAGTGGCGGGAGTGACGGGACTTGAACCCGCGGCCTCCTGCGTGACAGGCAGGCGCTCTAACCAAGCTGAGCTACACCCCCAATGTTTTTGACCCCTCAAGTGGGGTTTCAAAAGCAAATAAGTTAACGAAGTATATTTTTATAATATTTGTCGGCATTAGTAAAGCCTAATCCTTCTCGTGCAGTAGTTCATAACATTAGAGATGTTTGCTATAAATGGTTAGAACGGCATTTAAAATAAAAAAAGGCGACCCGAAGCCGCCTTTTTTTTTAAAAGTTTCTAGTAATTGCTATATTAGAAGCCCATTCCGCCGCCCATACCCATAGCATCCATACCAGCATGCTGAGGAGCGCCTGCGCCACGAGATTCTTTCGCTTCCTCTGGTTTGTCCGTAATTATAGCTTCGGTTGTAACCAGTAGCCCGGCTACAGAAGAAGCGTCCTGTAAAGTAGCGCGAACCACCTTAGTTGGATCTATAATTCCAGCATTGAACATGTTTGTATATTCTAATTTCTGAGCATCGAATCCAAAATCACGGTCTTTGCCGCCCAGTAATTTAGCTACGACAATCGCGCCGTCAATTCCAGCATTTTCAGCGATTTGACGGATTGGAGCCTGTAGAGCATGTCTTACGATGTCTACTCCAGCGCCTTGATCACGATTTTCAACTTTTACGTCATTCAAAGCTTCAGAAGCATAGAAAAGAGCAACTCCGCCGCCGGCAACTATGCCTTCTTCCACAGCAGCTCTTGTGGCGTTAAGTGCGTCTTCAACGCGGTCTTTCTTTTCTTTTACTTCAACTTCGGATGCTCCGCCGACTTTTAGAACAGCGACACCACCTGATAGTTTAGCAAGTCTTTCTTGCAATTTTTCTTTATCGTAATCAGATGTAGTTTCTTTAATCTGCTCACGAATTTGTTTGCAACGAGCTTCCACTGCGTCTTTCGACCCAGCGCCATCAACAATGGTGGTTTCTTCCTTTTTGATAGTAATTTTTTTAGCTGTGCCAAGCATTTCAAGAGTAACTGTCTCTAACTTCATGCCTAGATCTTCGCTAATTACCTGACCATCAGTTAAGATTGCAAGGTCGTCAAGCATTGATTTTCTTCTGTCACCAAACCCTGGAGCTTTCACAGCGCAAACTCTTAAACCACCACGAAGTTTGTTGACGACAAGTGTAGCTAATGCTTCACCTTCAACATCCTCTGCAATGATGAGTAACGGGCGAGATGCCTGTACAATCGCTTCAAGTAAAGGAACCATTGGTTGCAGACTTGTTAGTTTTTTCTCGAATATCAAGATGTATGGGTTTTCAAGATCGCAGATCATTTTATCTGAATTCGTGACAAAGTAAGGAGAGAGAAATCCACGATCGAACATCATTCCACGCACGACTTCCATTTCAGACTCAATTCCCTTCGCTTCTTCAACGGTGATTACGCCTTCATGGCCGACTTCTTTCATTGCTTGTGCAATTTTTTCTCCAGTTTCTTTATCGCCATTTGCGGCAATGGTAGCTACTTGAGCAATTTCTTGCGGAGAGCTGATCTTACGGCTTATTTTTTTTAGATGAGCAACGACTGTTGCTGTAGCCAAATCAATCCCACGTTTTAAATCCATTGGATTTGATCCTGCTGCAACGACTTTTCCACCGCCCTTTACGATTGCTTGAGCAAGAACAGTCGCTGTGGTTGTTCCGTCTCCAGCAATATCGTTCGTTTTGCTTGCAACGGACTTCATCAACTGAGCTCCGACGTTTTGGTATTTATTAGATAAATCTATTTCTTTTGCAACGGTTACTCCATCTTTCGTGATTCTTGGAGCTCCGAAACTTTTTTCTATAGCAACGTTTCTTCCTTTAGGGCCTAAAGTTACTTTTACTGCATTTGCAAGTATGTTAACCCCTTGCATCATAAGTTCACGAGCTTTTGCTCCATGTTCTATTTGTTTTGCTGACATCTTTTTTACCTTTTTATTAAATTGATTGATTTAAGAGATTTATTTTGATATTAAGCCAAGAGTCCCATAACGTCAGATTCTTTCATAATAAGCAATTTTTTGCCATTAACCTCAACTTCAGTACCGGACCATTTTCCGTAAAGAATCAAGTCTCCTATCTTGAGATCCATAGGGATTCTTTTTCCTTGTTCATCTTTTGCTCCGTCACCAATGGCAACAATCTTACCCTGCATGGGTTTTTCTTTTGCGGTTTCTGGGATGATGATTCCGCCGGCTGTTTTTTCTTCCTGATCCACGGCTTCAACTGCAACGCGGTCGTGCAATGGCTTAAATTTTATCATTGTGGTGGTTGTCATTGTCTTACCTTATTTGATTTAAATTAAAAACTAGTATCCTGAATGTATACTCACATCCCCCAAATTTCAAGGGTTAACACTTTATATTATTTCACCGAAATATTCCGAGATACTATGAACAGCCTCTTGATTTGAGATTATATGATTGAATTTCATTCTGAACTTTGCAGAATTTGGCAGACCTGCTGTATACCATCCAATATGTTTTCTCGCGATACGCACCCCCACTAACTCTCCATAACAATTCAAGATGTCGTTATAGTGATCGAGTGTTATGGTTAATTTTTCGGACAAAGAGGGCTCCGGAACTTTTTTGTTGGTTAAGAGATATTCTATTATCTGGTTTGGCAGCCATGGCCTTCCATAAACGCCTCTACCTATCATCACGCCATCGGCATTGGAAGTCTGAAGACATGCAGCGGCATCTTCCGGCGATTTTATATCGCCATTTGCAATGACAGGCACCCGAACTGCCTCCTTTACCTTGCTAATAAATTCCCAATCCGCATTGCCTTTGTACATTTGAGCTCGAGTTCTACCATGTACCGTTATCATTTTAACGCCGAGATCCTCTGCAATTTTTGCAAGCTCTGGTGCATTCTTATTGTTTTCATCCCAGCCAAGCCTCATCTTAATTGTAACGGGCACCTTTACGGCATTTACTACTGCCGCTATAATCTGAGATGCCAATTTCTCGTCTTTCATAAGGGCGGAGCCAGAATTGCCACCTACAACCTTTTTAACCGGACAACCGAAGTTTAAATCAATAATATTTGCTCCCAATCCCTCGTTTAGTTTTGCCGCCTCTGCCATAATGGTTGGGTCATAGCCGGCTATTTGAATCACTGAGAGATCTTCTGCTTCAGAAAAAGAGGCTTTCTGCAAAGAATCCCGAGTTTTTAGAATTGTAGCTCGGCTCGCTATCATTTCAGAAACCGTAAGGCCCACTCCAAATTTCTTGACTATTCGTCTAAATGGCGCGTCCGTTACTCCAGCCATAGGTGCAAGTATCACTGGGATTATAATGTGCTCTCCTATCTTTATTTCTTTTAAACGCGAGTTATTCATTTATCATTTCATTGTACAAGCTATAGCTGCCGTTTATCTGATGGAAACCTCAAAAGTCGAACAGGATCAAAAGTTTTTTGAATCCCTACAAGAATTAAAAGCCTTTTATACCGGCTTTTATCAAGTATTGGACGAGAAATTTTACAGTTTTTCCAGTAAATATCAAGTCGTTTGGCGGCATGGGAATACTCGGCTCTTAAGGTTTCTACCGCTTTGTCCTTCCCAAGACTTGAAATCCAATCCAATTTTATTTATCCCATCTCTCATAAATCATGGCTATATATTGGACGTAATGGAGGGTTATAGCCTTGTAAGCAGATTGCTCGCTGCGGGGTTTCCTTGTTATTTGCTCGATTGGGGAGATCCAACATTGGCAGAAGCAAATTATAAACTTGAGGATTATTACATTAATAAAATAGCCAAGGCTCTGGCCCTTGTAAACGAAAGGCATGCGCACCCAATAACTTTAATAGGGCATTGTCTGGGAGGTGTACTGTCTGTGTTAAGCTCGGCACTTAGTGGCGGAATGATACATAAGTTAGTGCTGCTTTCGTGTCCCTGGGACTTCTCTTATTATCGAGATAAAGTTTCGCTTTTGAAAGACTCGATAGGTTCTCTGCTAGAGACACAGCAGTTAATCTCTTCGCATTTTATTAGAAACTTTTTTCTGTCATTCATACCTGCAGAGAAATTTTATAAGAAATTCGTTGAGTTTTCTTCGTTGGATCTAGCCAGTTCAAGACGAGAGCTTTTTCTGCGTGTAGAGAAATGGTCGTTGGATAACATGTGTATTTCAAGAGGAATATTGAAAGAGGTTATGGACGACCTTGCTTCGAAAAATGTCTTGTTGAACAAAGCCTGTCCACTTAAGAAAATAAAGGCGAAATGCTTTGTTGTTTCTGGCGCAACTGATGCAGTAGTCCCATATAGATCAACCCAACCGCTTATTAATCAGCTCAAAAACAAACATGCTATCT
>Ga0307987_1000765_pt1 | contig 18680 bp, 17 predicted proteins | sample EllFjometagen181_FD_203157 | JGI IMG/M metagenome (GOLD analysis project Ga0307987, IMG submission 203157) | Marine microbial communities from Ellis Fjord, Antarctic Ocean - #181 | ecosystem: Environmental > Aquatic > Marine > Unclassified | place: Southern Ocean | collected 2014-10-08
GCTCGCTCCCCATGTCCCGCATGGAACGGGAGTGGCTGGTCCAGGAGATCCTCAATGAGGTGTTGGGCTACGGCCCCCTCGAGCCGCTGCTCAAAGACCCCGACATCAGCGACATCCTCATCAACGGTTACGACAAGGTCTGGGTCGAGCGCAAGGGCAAGCTCGAGCGCATCCAGCTGCGCTTCCGCAACGACGCTCACCTGCTGCAGATCATCGACCGCATCGTGTCATCGGTGGGGCGTCGCATCGACGAGACCAACCCCATGGTGGACGCCCGCCTGGCCGACGGCTCTCGCGTCAACGCCATCATCCCTCCCCTGGCCCTGGACGGGCCCTCGCTGTCCATCCGGCGCTTCGGCACCGTGCCCATCACCGCCGCGAACCTCATCGCCTACGGCTCGGTGCCCCGGGAGATCATGGACGTGCTGCGCAGCTGCGTCACCAGCAAGCTCAATGTGCTGGTCAGCGGCGGCACCGGCTCCGGCAAGACCACCCTGCTCAACGTGCTGAGTTCCTTCATCCCCGAAGACGAGCGCATCGTCACCATCGAGGACTCCGCCGAGCTCCAGATGCAGCAGGAGCACGTGGTGCGCCTCGAGACCCGCCCCCCAAACCTCGAGGGCCGCGGGCAGGTCACCCAGCGCGATCTGGTGCGCAACGCACTGCGCATGAGACCCGATCGCGTGGTGCTGGGCGAGGTGCGCGGCGAAGAGGCCATGGACATGCTCCAGGCCATGAACACCGGCCACGACGGCTCCATCTCCACCATCCACGCCAACAGCGCCCGCGACGCTGTGGGGCGGCTCGAGTCCATGGTCAGCATGGGCATGCCCAACATGAGCGACAAGAGCATTCGGCTGACCATCGCCCGCGCCCTTGACGTGATCATCCAGCTCGACCGCCTGATCGACGGCAAGCGCCGCCTGATCACGGTCAGCGAGGTCACGGGCATGGAAGGCGAGGTGGTGAGCATGCAGGACATCTTCCGCTTCGATCAGAAGGGGGTGGACCCGCAGGGCAACGTCCTGGGCACCTTCTACGCCACGGGCACCCGGCCTCGTTTCTCCGAGCGCATCCGGGCCTATGGCATCGAGATGCCGTCCGAGCTGTTCCGCTTCCGCATGGAGGTCGAGCCTTGACACGGCTGTCACTGATCCTCGTGCTGACCTTCGTCTTCGTGGCAGTGCTGCTGTTCTTCCAGGGCATCTACTGGGCCTGGCGCATCCGCCAGAACGAACGCGGCAAGGATCTCTCCCGACGCATTGGTGTGGTGGCCGCCGATGGCGACGAGCAGTCGAAGCTCCTGCGACAGGACTCCCGTGACCCCTTCTCCCGTCAGCTCGGCTCCGCAGGCGCCTGGATGCAGAGCGTCAACCTGCAGGCCGGGCGACCCACCACCGTCCGCGCCCTGCTGCTGCGCTCCATGGGCCTGGCCGCGCTGGGTGTCGGCGTGCTGTTCCCTCTCCTGGGCAGCGGCCTGGCTGCCGTGGGCGTCGTCCTGGGCTTCATCCCACTGGTGCTGCTGGCCCGACAGGCCGAGAAGCGCTCCCTGCTCATCAGCGAGCAGCTCCCCGACGCCCTGGACCTCATCGCTCGCTCACTCCAGGCTGGCTACGGCCTGAGCGAAGCCCTGCGGGTGGTCGCCATGGAGTCGCCTCTACCTCTGGCCCAAGAGTTCGGCCGCGTCTACGAAGAACACAACCTGGGTCGGGAGTTTCGCGCGTGCATCGAGAACCTCATGCGCCGCAACCCGCGCAACTTCGACCTGCGCATCTTCTCCGCCTCGGTGCTCCTGCAGCGCGAGACCGGCGGTAACCTCATCGAGGTGGTGGCCAACATCGCCCACACCATCCGCGCCCGCTTCACCCTCAAGGCCAAGATTCGGGCCCTTACGTCCGAGGCCCGCCTGTCGTCCTACATCCTGGGCAGCCTGCCCTTCTGTGTGTCGCTGCTCATCATCGTGGTCCGCCCCAACTACCTGCTGCCCTTGGTCCAGGACCCCCTGGGCCACATGCTGCTGGGCTACGCCTTCACCAGCTATGCCGTGGGCATTCTGGTCATGAAGGCGCTGTCCGAAGTGGAGACCTGAGTGGACCCCATCGTCGCCGCTGCTGCAGCCCTCGCGGGCGTCGCGTTCGTGGGTATCGGCGTGGGCGCCTGGTTCCTGTCCAACCCCTACGCCACCCCCAAGGATAGGCTCCGCAGCGCCTCCGATGCGGCGGAGAAGATCCGCCCCAAGGCCGGCCCCGCCGACCCCATCCTTCGGCGCAAGTCCGAAGTCCCGACCCTGCTCCGACGGGTCGTGGCGCTGGCAGAACCCGCCAAGCCCGAAGAGATCTCCCTGCTGCGCCAGTCCATGCTGCAGGCTGGCTTCAAGAGCGCCAACGCGCTCGAGTTCTACCTGATGGCAAGGGTGCTGCTGGCCCTCAGCCTGCCGCTGTTCGTGGGCCTGCTGATGCCCGAGACACAGCTGGCGGTGCTGGCCCTGGCCCTGCTGGCGGCGGCATCCACCGGCTACTATCTGCCATGGATCGTGGTCAACCAGCAGTATCAGCGCCGCAAACAGTCCATCAGCCGCGCCCTCCCCGACGGGCTGGATCTGATGGTTTCCTGCACCGAGGCCGGGCTTGCGCTGGACAGCGCGTTCGACCGCGTCGCGCAGAACATGGAAGATGCCGCGCCCGAGCTGTCCCACGAGCTGCAGCTGGTCACGGTCGAAGTCGCCGCCGGGATGTCCCGTCAGGAAGCCCTGCGTCGCCTCGAGCAGCGCACTGGCGTTCCCGAGCTGGGATCGCTGGTCAACGTGCTCATCCAAGCGGATCGCCTGGGCACCCCCGTGGCCCAGGCCCTGCGCGTGTACGCCAGCACCACCCGCACCCGCCGCATGTTGAAGGCCGAAGAAAAGGCCGCCGCCATCTCCCCCAAGCTCACCGTCGCCATGGTGCTGTTCCTGCTCCCCTCGCTGTTCGTGGTGATCCTCGGGCCCGCCATGATCAACATCATCGTGGACGTGCTCCCCTCCCTGGTGGCTCCATGACCCGCCACCTCTGCGTCATGCTCACCCTCGGTCTGGTCGTGGGCTGTGCCGCCAGGACCGACCGGTCGCCCGCCTCGGCGGTCGAGCCTACGCCCGACTGGAGCACCGCCAAGGGCCGCCACGGCACCCAGCTCCAGCTGGCGGAGAGCCTCATCGATCTCGGGCGCACCCGCGAGGCCATGACCCTGCTGGCCACCCTTCGCCAAGACAGCGACAAGCCCGAGCTCGAGGTAGACGTGCTGTACGCGCGAGCGACCCTGAAGATGGGCATGGCCGGAGAATCCGCGGCGATCCTCGAGCCCTGGCTGGACCATCCGCCACGGGACGCGGACTTCCACGCTCTGCTGGGCCTGGTGCGCTTCGATCAGGCGCAGCTCGACGATGCCGAGGTCGCCTTCGTCCGAGCCATCGAGCTGGATGCCGGCCACTTCGACGCCCACAACAACCTTGGCTTCCTGCTGCTGGGAAGCGACCGACCGCAGCCGGCTATCCAACACTTCAGGTCCGCCCTCGCGGTGCGTCCCAACGACCCAAGAGCCCGCAACAACCTGGGCTTCGCCTTGGCCGCTGCGGGCAAAGAACGCGAAGCCCTCGAGGTCTTCCGCGCCATCAACCCGGAGTCCCAGGCGCTGTCCAACATGGGCCTGGCCTGCGAGCGCGGGGGCGAACTCGACGATGCCATCGCCTGGTACAACAGAGCCCTCGAGCGAGACCCCGCGCACGCCACCGCCGCCGCCGCCATCCAACGTCTACAGGCCAGCTCAGAAGGAGCCACCCCACCATGAACTACGCCCTCACCCTGTGCCTTCTCAGCGCCTGCGGCGGCCAGCTGCACCACCAGTACGACCACGGCCGCGCCTACACCGAGACATTCCAGACCCAGAGCGATCTCGACCGCGAGAGCGCCGAGGGCCACGACTACCCCCTGTCGGGCCAAGAAGGCATCCTGCTGCGCGAAAACGCCGAGGTCGCCGCCACCAACCAGGAAGAGACCCTCACGGTCGAAGAGACCGAGTAGGCACGACAGCCGCGCTATCCCCGGACCAACACCCACAGGGCCAGGGCGATGATCAGCGCCGCCACCAGGATGCTCAGGCCGGTCCAGCTGAACAGCTTCTCGCGCACGGCGGACGACGCGGACGGCTCCCGCGGCTGATACACCGGCGCGTTCAGGGGAGCGGCGTCCTTCACGGGGCGTCCGGGGGCCCAGGAGGGTCGGGAACGGATCACCTGTGGGGGCTTGCCGGACCGGGGATCCGACACCGGCTCTTCGTCCTGTTCCGGTGTCTCTTCAGGAGGGTCGGGCTCGGGCGTTGACGCACCACCGGGGCGCGACCACACCTGGGGCGGCGGGGGTGGAGGCCCTGGATCGAGCTGTGGTTCCGGTTCCGGTTCCGGTTCCGGTTCCGGGGGCTCCAGCTGCCTACGGTGCAGGTGCAGCGGCTCGCGGGCGAGGGACGGCTGGAGGGACAGGGGCGGTAGGCCTGCGCTCACCAGCTCGTCCAGGTCTTCCGACGAGAACTCTTCGTCGTCGGGGTCGGCGAAGGTGTCCGGGAACTCGACGGGGGAGTCGTCATCTTCCTCGACGGATGCTTGGTCGTCGAAGCGATCGAAGTACACCGGGTCGGGCGCCTCCAGGGAGATGGAGAAGGGTACGTCGAGCCCTTCGATGGCCAGCGAGGGTTCCGACGCCTCGTCGGCGTCGAGCAGCATGTTCGACGAGGCCTCTTCGTCGTCATCGTCCGCTGAGGACCCCATACGGAAGGGCACGCGGTCTTCGGGGCGCGGCAGCCGAAGCTCGGCCACGAAGAAGTCGTCGTCGCCCACGAGGAACTCATCCTCGTCCTCATCGCCAGGCTGCGGCTGGGACGCGACGGAAGCGCCACGTTGCCCCATGCCCACGAACAAGCGCGCGGGCTGAGTGCCAAGCTCCTCGGGCTCGTCCAGAACGTCGTCGAAGGACGGGAGCCCGTGCTCGTCCAGCTGCTCCGCTGGGTCCTCTTCCTCGAGAGGGATGTCCGGCGGCGGAGGCAGCGTGATGTTCGCAACCCACTCATCCACCTGCAGCGCGTCGGGCCGGCTGCGAAACAGCGGTGACCGTCGAGCACGGCTGGGGGGGGGGGTGTCGTCGAACTGGCTCATCCTGATGATAGTGGCCCATGACCCGCCGTGCCGCAAGAGCCCGGAGCGACATGGGCCAGGTTGCAGCTTGAACCTGGCGGGATCACCGCGGTATCCTGGCAGGGATGAATACACTCCCCGCCCTCGACGCGCGACCCGGTACACGACACGCCGGTCGGTGCGGCTCCACCCATACCGAATACGTACTCATCGCTGCTGTGGTCTCGGTGTCCTTGATCGTGGCGGTGCTGGCCATCGGTGGCAGCCTCTCGGACATCCTCACGGCCATCTCCGAAGTGCTGGGGGTATTTTGAAGCCAGGGCTCCACCCAGCTGGAGTACGTGCTCATCGCCGCCGTGGTCAGCATCACCGGCCTCGCCAGGTTCTGATCCGGGGCGCACCATCAGCGGGATAGGCCTCAGACAGGAGGCCCGCATGAGTCCCTTCATCGTCTTGGCGCTGCTTAGCGCCCACGCCAGCATGGCCGCGCAGGCCCCTGCCCTCATCGAGCAGGACGCCACCTGGGCCGCTGCGGACAGCCCGTGGGAGGTCTTCGAGACCGTCACCGTGGCCCAGGGCGCCACCCTCACCATCGAACCCGGTGTGACCGTGCTGTTCGACGAAGGGACCGGCATCACCGTGCAGGGCGCCCTGGTGGCCAGCGGCGACGCCAGCCAGACGGTGATCTTCACCCGGGCCGGCGACCACGAGGGTGAAGGTACCTGGGCGGGCATCACCTTCGCCGAAGGCAGCGAAGACGCCAGCTTCACGGACGTCCACAGCTGGGCGGGGGGCTCCAAACTCGAGGGCTGCGAGCTTCGCTACGGCGCCCGGGCGGTGTTGATCGACGGCGCCTCGCCCTTCATCCACGGCAGCCTCTTCGAGCACAACAGCTTCGAGCCCGAAGGCTCCGACAGCCAGGGCGGAGCAGCCATCCGCGTCATCGGCGGCTCCCGCTCCCGCATCGAGGGCAACAGCTTCGAAGGCAACCACGTCGGCGGCTGGGGCTACGGCGGCGCCATCGAGGTCCTCGAAGCCGAGCCCGTCATCCACAGCAACAGCTTCGTGGGCAACAGCTCGGTCTACGGCGGCGCCCTGTGTGTACAGACCTCCCAGACCCCGGTGGTGGGCAACCACTTCGAGGGCAACACCGTCGAGGGCGAGGGCGGCGCGGTGGCCCTGTACTCCGCCGCTGGGGCCTTCATGGACAACACGGTCATCGGCAACGAGTCGGTCTTCGACGGCGGCGGCGTACACGTCTGCGTGGACTGCAAGCCCCACGCCGCCCCGTGGGTGATGGACAACGTCATCACCGACAACCTCGCCCGGGCCATCGGCGCCGGTGGCTTCGGGGCGGCCTGGATCCGCGGCCTTTCGTGGAACGACATCCACGGAAACCTGCGCGCAGAAGAACCCGCCGACCTGCTGTGGTCCAACGAAGAGCAGGACGCCTACCCCGCCTGGGTCCACAGCCCGGCCATGCCTCACAACTGGTGGGGCACCACCGACCCCGACGCCATCGAAGAGACCATCGTGGATGGCGCAGACGACGACGAGTACGGCGTGGTGGACTGGCAGCCCGCCGCCGAGGGGCCCATCGCTACGCCGACCCCCAGGGCGGTGATCACCACCCCCATGCTGCGCTACGACCACGCCGACCACACCATGACCAGCAACCTGGTGCTGTACAACCCAGGCGAGGCCCGAACGCTCGAGCTGCGGCTGTTCGTGCGCATCAACGAGGCCCAGCTGGTGCCCTACACCGCGGATCTCGGCGTTCCCGAGCTCACGGCCAGCGGCGACGCCTGGTCGGTGAGCATGCCCGCTGGCTCCCTCATCTTCGCCACCATCGCCGAACCCGTCCGGGGAACTCGAGACATGCCACCCACCGCTGCGTGGGTCGCCACCCTGCACGACCCCGCCACCGGCGTTCTCATCGGGGACGCCCTCGAGACCCCCGTAGCGCTGTGGTCGGGAGGTGCACGATGACCGCCCGCACCACCATCCTGGCGCTGCTGGGCCTCGGCCTGGGCGCCTGCAAGAACAACGATCTCTGCACCCTGGACGCCGACATCACCGGGGGCTGCGGCCTGGTGATGGCCGACGGCGATCTGCGCCTGGGCGACACCCTCGAGGCCATGGCCGAAGCCCACGGCGAACCCAGCTGGGTGGATCTGGGCAGCGCCGGCCGCCGCTTCGACTACGGCGACCAGGGCGTCGCCGGCGTATCGAGTGACGGCCTGACCGTGAGCTCGCTGCTGGTGACCGACCCCTGGCAGGGCTCCACCATCGACGGCCTGACCCTGGGGGTCGAAGAGCTCGAGGTCCCCCGCACCATCAGCGCGGGCAATGGCTCACCCTTCCTTCCCATCCTCTGGTTCCCGGAGCTGGGCATCGGCTTCGAGAGCACCAGCGGCGCGGTGACACGCATGCACATCTTCACTCCCCAGGAGACCTGGTAGCCATCATGCTGACCGACATCTGGACCCACATCGTCCAAGCCGTGCCCCCCGAGGCCGCTTGGTTGTTCGCCATCGCACTGCTGATCTCCGCCCTGGGCTTCTTCCGGGTCGTGTGGTTCGTCAGCCTGGGCTACGCCGGCTCGATCTCGGCCATCGCCCTGGTCTCCGCATGGCTGTTCCGGGATGCCCTCACGCCCTGGTCGGCGCTCCACGGGCTGCTCTTGGTGATCTACGGCGTGCGCCTGGGCTCCTATCTGGTGCGCCGGGAGATCCTACCGGCCTACGCCCCAGCCCGCGAGGACGCCAAGCAGCGCGGGGTCGGCGTGAAGCTGTACATCAAGCCCCTGATCTGGATCTCGGTGGCCCTGCTCTACGTGATGATGACCGCCCCCTTCCTGCTCATCGTCACCGAAGCACGGGCCGCGGCCCCCGCTGGGCTGCTCATCAGCCAGATGGTCGGCATCGCCATCGCCGCGAGCGGGCTGGGCCTCGAGGCCTGGGCTGACCACCAAAAGTCTTCCTACAAGGCGAAGAACCCCAAGCGCTGGTGCGACGTGGGGCTGTACCGCTGGGTGCGCTGCCCCAACTACCTGGGCGAGATGATCTTCTGGATCGGAAGCTTCGTGGCCGGCATGTCCGCCTACGACCACTGGCTGCACTGGGTGGCGGTGGTGGCGGGCCTGATCTGCATCGAGCTGATCATGATGGGCTCCACCAAGCGCCTCGAGTCGGGCCAGCTCGAGCGCTACGGTCAGCACGAGGACTATGTGCGCTACATCGGCTCGGTGCCGGTGCTGTTCCCCTTCGTGCCGATCTACACCCTGAAGAACATCAAGGTCTACCTGGAGTAGTGAGCGGCGACATGACCCCCTCCAAGAAGACCAAGCTCCTACGCTTCGGCGGGCTGCTCCTGCTGCTGGCCTTGCTGTACGTGGCCGGCTCGGCCTCGGGGCTGATGGACGTTGTGAGCCTGGAGTGGATCCGGGCCCAGGTCGAGGCGGCCGGCGCCTGGGGAATCCTGGTCTACCTGGGCATCTTCTGCGGCGCCGTGCTGCTGTGGGTTCCCGGTCTGCTCTTCGCGGTGGCAGGCATCGTGATCTACGGCCCGTGGCTGGGGGCGCCCCTGGCGCTGCTGGGCATGTGCCTGTCCAGCTCCATCCAGGTGGTGGTCTTCCGCCAGGTAGGCGGCGATCTGTTGCTGGACTCCCAGCGCCCCCTGCTACAGCGTTCCATGGCCCGGCTGCACGACCAGCCGCTGCGCAGCATCGCGCTGCTGCGGCTGTTCCTGGCCGTGAACCCACCCCTGAACACAGCCCTGGCCATGTCTGGGGTGAGCTTCCGACACAACTTCCTGGGGACCGCTGTGGGCATGGTGCCCATGACCATCGTGATAGCGACGGCGGTGGAGCCGATCCTGCTGTGGATAGCCGGGAGGGCCTAGGGGTCACAAAGACGTGCCAGTCGTGGCAGCACGTCTCGGGCCCCCCCCCCTTTCGATGTTGCCTAGTCCCAGCCCGGCGAACGCCTCGACGGTGCTGTCCCTCCACTGGTCCACTGACCGTGCTGATTGGAGTGCGCCCCGCCAAGCATCACGAGCGTAGTCCGGGCGGCCCCCGGAGGTGCACACACAGTGCACACAAACTGCGGGTCCGCTCGGTGCAAGTCCTCATATGCGCTTCCTGGCAAGCCCCCACCAGCGCCTCCCCGGCAGCCACAACGTACTAGGGGCGAAGTAAATCCAACCCAGCGCCAACGACAGGCAGCAGCACCCACTCACAGCCACCACGTCAGAGCGCACCTAGTACGCTTCTGCCTGTCGAGACCCGTGGGGCGGGCACCGTGGATTATTTCCAGCGTCCCCACCACCACGTCCCGACGCCTGCTGCGCTCGATGGAGAGCCACATCAGAAGCGTGCTTCCCGCAGCCGGTGACCGCTGGCCACAGCGGTGGGAACGAACCAGCAGTGGATGACAACCAGGCTTCTAAATCAGCGGCCACCAACACCGACCCTGATCGTAGCTCCCACCGTAGACTTCCCGGCGGCGCTGGCCCTGCTTGTCCCAGTAGAACCAGCGACCCACCTTCTCGCCGTCGACATAGGCGCCCTTGGCGGCGCGCTGGCCGTTGTTGTGCCAGGCCTTGGAGCAGCCCACGGGTTCGTCGGCGAGGTAGTCGCCCCGCTCTCGGGACTCGCCATCGTCGTAGTAGAAGTACCAGGAGTCCACCTTCATGCCCTGGTCGAAGTAGCCGTAGGCCTGCAGCTCGCCGTTGTCGTACCAGGCCTTGTACTTGCCATCTGGCTTGCCTGCGTCGAACTCCACCTGCCACTGCTTCTGGCCGTTTTGGTGCCAGATGACCCAGTCGTCCACGGCGACGCCGTCGGAGCAATAGCCCTTGAGCATCTTGTTGCCGTTGGTCCAGGACTTGACCAGCTTGCCCTCGCCGGTGCCGCCGGGGCAGCTGGCGACCTGGTAGGGCTTGTGTACGGGCAAGCCCCAGCCGTCGATGATCAGGAAGGGTGATCCGGACGCGCTGAAGGAGATCAGGCCGGCCAGGCCGACGGCGCCGAAGATGAGAGCTTTGCGCATGGGAGGTCCAGGTAGGGGGAGAAGTTCGTAAGAGACGGGATCATAGCAGCTTTCGCCGTATTCGTTACAGGCGAATCAGCGGCTCTTGGCTTGGGCCTCGGCGATCAGGCGCTCGCTCTGGACCTTGGCAGCGTCCACCAGGGCGTCGCCCTTTTCTTCGGCCTCGCTCACCAGCTTCTTGGCGGCCTGGCGGGCTTCTTTCTTGGCCAGCTTGGCGGCTTCATTGGCTGCGATTTCCTGCAGGGGCTTGCCCTCGGCTGCGTCCTCGAGCTTCTGGGCCTGAGCCTTGGCTTCTTCCTTCAGGCGCGCGCCCGAAGTCTCGGCGGCAGCTACCAACTGGTCTCGTCGCTTCTCGGCTTCTGCTACCAGGGCCTCACCGGCGGCACGGGCTTCGTCGATGAACGCGCTGGTCAGCTCGCCCACCCGGGCCTGGACCTCTTCGGTGACCGCGTCTCGCACGGCATCAACAAGGCCGGGGGCGCCGATGGCGACGGTGGGCTTGTCGAAGGTTCCGCCCACCTTGATCTGCACATCCACCTTGCCGCCCTTGGACGCGCCGATCTGCTCGAGCAAGCCCGAGGCCTGGATGTTTCGGGTGGGGACCCCGAGCTCCAGGAGCAGATCGAGGCTCTTGTCCAGCACGCCGGTGCTGCCACTCAGGGTGCCCTTGCTGCCCCCTACCGAGACGGCAAAGGGCTGGATCTGCGCCCGCCCGTTGCGGATGTTGAAGCCCATCTGGCCCTTCTCGAGGTCGATGCTGGCGAAGCGCTCGTTGCCCAGCTTGCTGCCCACCTTCTCCATGAATGCGGGCTGCAGCACGAGGGAACGGCTGGAGAGCAGGCCCGCGGAGATGAGGGTGGGCAGGTCGGGGGTGAGGTCCGAACCCAGGGTGGTGGCCAGCTCGAAGTCGGTGCTGAAGCGGCCGGTGGCTCGCTCGGCGATGGGAGCGATGATCCGCAGGGTCTCGAAAGAAGAGGCCACGCGGCCGACATCGAAGTCCACCATGTCCACCTTCAGCTCCACGTCGGCCTGCTGGTCGGTGGGGGCCACGTAGGCACCACTCATGCTGATCCGGCCCCCCAGCAGGGTGAAGTCCAGATCCTGGATGCGGGCAGCGCCGCCGCTGAGCAGCACCTCGCCCTGCAGGTCGGTGAGCTCGAGATCTTCGTAGATCACCGTGTCGAAGTCGGCGGTGACGGTGAGGTCCAGATCGCTGGGCACCACCACCAGGCTCGAGGCGTCGGGATCGGCTGCTCCCGGGTCGGCTTCGTCGTCTTCCAGCCAGGGGTTGGTGTCGAAGCGGGAGGACTCGAGGGCGAGCTGTCCCCCCAGGGGGGTGTCGTCGAAGAACCAGGGCACGAGGTCGTCCAGGCGCCCGGTGCCAGACAGATCCGAGTCTCCCATGGTCATGGACAGGGATCGGATGGTGGTGGTGCGGGGGCTGATGGAGCCAGCGAACAGGGACACCTGCACGGGCACCGGCAGGTCCTCGTCGCGATAGACCGCATCGGCCAGGGTGAAGCTGCCCTCGGCCCGCACGCCCGTGGCGCGCCCACCCTCGAACTGGGACATACGCCCCGCTACGGCCATGTCCAGATCGAGCCGGCCGCTGTACTCCACCCCCTCGAGGGGCAGGGCCTGGTGGAGCTTCGCCAGGTCCAAGCCGCCCTGGATCTTCATGTCCACATCCGGGTCGCTCATGGGCTGACGCAGCCGCAAGCTGCCGGTGACCGGGCTGCCGGCCACGGACATGGAGAAACGGTTGAGGTCGAGAGTGATGAGATCCGGGTCGCCGCCGGGGTGACCCACGGCGAGGTCGAGCTCGATGGCGTCCACGCCGGTGGGCAGGTCGGGCATACGCACGCTGGCGTCGACGACCTTGGCCTCGACGGCGAAGCCGGGCAGGTCGTCACCTTCGGCAGGGAGCACCCCCACCACGCTGCCGGCCACCGAGAACGTGCCTTCGGTTTCCACCTCGGAGAATGCGGAGCTGTACAGGCCAGGCACCAGGGACAGCAGGCTGCGGAAGCTGTTGTCGACGGCTTGGAAGCTCACGTCCAGGGCCAGGTCGTCACCCTGGGGGGTCACGCTACCCCTGAAGCCCATGGCCAGCTCGTTGAGCACCAGGTGGGACTCGCCCAGGGTGATCTGGCCGCTGTCGTCCCGGTACTCGAGGGGCAGCTCGGCCACCACCATGACGTCCTTCAGCCAGGTGATGGGGCCGTCCCGATAGGTCAGCGCGGCGATGCGAGCGCTGTTGTCCATGGCTGTCAGGGGACCGGAGACGCTGGCGTCGCCGTGGTAGGCCAGCCCGTCGATGTCCACCAGGGTGTAGCTCTGCTGGTCGTTGTAGCGGAGGTCCAGGTTCTCGAGGACGATGTCCTGCAGCTCGATGGCGAAGGGGGCGTCGTCGCTGGGGGATACCCCTGCCTCGTCGGCCGGCAGAACATCCCAGTTGGCCAGGCCATCGGGGTTCACCACGAAGTCGAAGCTCGAGCCCTTGACCACCAGCCGCCGGACCTCGGGAGCATCGCCCAACAAGCTGGCCAGGCCCACTGAAAGCTGCAGCTCGTCGATGCTGGCCAGGGGCACGCCCTCGAAGCTCCCCTGCCCCACCACGCTGATGCCGTGCAGGCCCACGCTGGGGTTGGGGAAGCTGCGGAACAACGAAATGCTGGCGTGGTCGATGGCCACGGTGGCCTCGAGCTGTTCGTTGGCGGCATCGACAGCCATGTCCAGCACCCGTCCGGCGAAGAGCATGGGGACCACGAGCAGGGCGAGGACCAACAGGACCAGAGTGACGGCCAGGCCGAAAAGCAGCTTGCGCATAGGGGAGCCTCCGTGGCGTTCCTGGACTCCTAGCCCCTCAACGGTGTGGCGCCATCCCATGGGGCCAACCAGGACGGCGGCCTCCAGGTCGTCCACAGCCGGCGCCTGGCCGGGATGGCCTCGTCAGCCAGGATCAAGGCCACCAGCAGAGCGCTGCCCACGCCAGGGCAGATCCAGGACACCAGCACCAGCGCTCCCAGCCCGAAGGAGCCCAGCAGCAGCCCGCCCTCGGAAGGGTCGCCGATCTGGAACAGGATGCTGATGGCGCGAAAGCCGTGCCAGGCCCCCCGCTCGAGGAATACGAAAATGGGAAGCAGCAGGAGGGTTGCGGATGGGGGGGGGGTCGCGCGGAGGGAGCAGCACGCCGCAGAGCTCAGCAGCCCTAGCGCGGAAGCCCGGTCATCACCCACACGCTATATATGCGACAACCCCAAGGAGAAATCCGATGATCACCGCCCTGTCCCTGTTGCTCATCGCCGCCGCCCCCGCCGGTTCCACCGACGGCCTCTTCACCTGGGGAAACGGCAACGGCTCCGTACGGCGTACAGCCGAAGGCTACTTGATCGTCGAGGATGAGGTCTGGAAGGGTGCGCTGACCAGCTCGGACAGCAAGGGGGTGATCGGCACCATCCTGTACTCGCCCGACAGCGGCATACTCTACGCCCACGGCGGCGACACGGACACCAGCTGGGCCATCGCCGGCAACTGTCCCGATGTGAACGACTGGAGCACCTGCCAGCTCGATATCGTCGCGCTGGGCGACGACAGCTGCCAGGCCATGGTGACCAGCGCTTCACTCGAGGGGCAGGATCTCCAGTTCGACGGGCTCGAGCGGTCGTTCAAGGTGGAATGGGGCGGCGTGAACCTGGGCTGGATCACCCTGACCAGCGTGGACCTGCACAACAGCAGCCACGACGACGGCGACGTGGACAGCCAGGGCACCATGTTCGGCATGTACGACAGCGAGACCAATGTGCTGTCTCTCTCCTGGTGGAACGACCGCCTCTGCGATGGCTTCGTGATCCAGCAACAAGCAGACTGCAGCACCACCGGCAGCGGTCGCCTACAGTGCCGCGGCGACGCCGATGTGTGGGTCAACCGCACGAGCACCACCACCAGCCTGTCGTTCTGGGGCTACGAGCACATGACCACTGTGAAGGGCTTCTCGGTACCCATCGAAGTGACCCTGCCCCACACAGACCGAGAATAGCGCTGGGGCCACGACCTGCGGCGGTCGAGCGCAATCCGGCACCGACCATTTCCACCGACAGTGTCGGCGGAAATGACGGCACCGCTTTCTTTGGGGGGAAGACAGATTCTTCCCCCCCATCTTCGCCGCTTGATGAGCGGCGCGAGGCTGCGTCCGCAGCCCCGATGACGAGCCATCTCGGCTTGTCGAACTGTCGGCGAACTGGGCTCATTCCGATCGGTGCCCGCAATCCCATACGGCGCTACGTCCTGCCCATGTCCTCCCCTCCCCTCGAGCTCTTCGTCCCCGGCCGGGTGTGCCTGTTCGGCGAACACAGCGACTGGGCGGGTGCTTGGCGCAAGTCCCACCCGGCCATCTCCCCAGGGCGGGCCGTGCTGGTGGGCACCAACCAGGGGCTGTACGCACGGGTGGGTCAGCTGGCGCAGACGCTGCGGCTGCAGGCCACGGACGAGCGAGGGCTGCGCGACGGGGTGTACGAGATCCCCATGCAGCCCGGGGCTCTGCTGGCGGCGGCCCAAGCGGGTGGCTTCGACAGCTATGTCGCCGGCACGGCCTACCGGGTGCTGGAGCGCTTCCCCCACATCGGCGGCCTGTACATCGACAACCACCGCACCGACCTGCCGGTGAAGAAGGGCCTGTCTTCGAGCGCTGCCAGCTGCGTGCTCACGGTTCGGGCGCTGTCGCGCCTGTACGGCCTGGACCTCTCCATCCGAGACGAGCTGGAGCTGGCCTACCTGGGGGAGACCACCACCGGCAGCCAGTGTGGGCGCCTGGACCAGGGCTGCGCCTACGGCAGCCAGCCCATCGCCATGGGCTTCGACGGTGATGGCTTGACCGTCGAGCCCCTGGGGGTGGGCGCGACCCTACACCTGGTGCTGGTGGATCTACGGGCCAGTAAAGACACCCGCCGTATCCTGCGGGATCTCAACGCTTGCTACCCCGACGGGGGCGGCGCCATCGCCCGTGGCGTGCAGCGCGCCCTGGGGCCGGAGAACCTGCGCATCACCGCCGCCGCCATCGCGGCCCTCGAGGTCGGGGACGTCGCGGGGCTCGGGGCGTTGATGGTCGAAGCCCAGGCCGTGTTCGATAGGTGGGTGGCCCCGGCCTGTCCCGCCCAGCTCGAGGCCCCGGTGTTGCACGGCCTGCTGGCCCACCCCGCGCTGGCGCCCTGGGTGCTGGGGGGCAAGGGCGTGGGCAGCCAGGGGGACGGGACGGCCCAGCTGCTGTGCCGGGATGCCGGGTCACAGCAGCGGGTGGTGGGGATCGTGGAGGACGAGCTGGGGATGGGGGCGCTGGAGCTGACGGTGCCGGCGAGGATCTGACGCTGCCGGCCTCAGGTCATGGGGAGTTCGACCCAGAACACGCTGCCCTGGTCCGGAGCGTTCTCCACGCCGATGCACCCGCCGTGCGCGTGTACCGCGAGCTTGCAGAAGCTCAAGCCCAACCCGGTCGAGAGGTGCTTGCCCTTGCGGTGGCCTTCGACACGCGTGAACTTGTCGAAGATGGTCTCGCGGTATTCGGGGGGAATTCCGGGCCCATGGTCGCGCACACGAAGCGTCACCGTCGTCTCGGTCGCGCTGAGCTCCAGCCGAACCTCGGAGCCCGCCTGGGTGTACCTCAGCGCGTTGCTCGTGAGGTTGGTGATCACCCTGCCTATCAGGTCGCGATCGCAGCGAATGACGAGACCCTGCGGCGGTGGATCGAACACCAAGCGCGCGTCGATGGCCAAGGCACGCATGGGCGTCATCGCTTCTTTGACCAGCGCGGCCAGGTCGCACTCCACCTTCTCGACGGGCATCCGGTCCTGTTCCATGCGGCTGATGTCCAGCAACGACCGAACCATGTCCAGGAGCTGATCGGTAGACCAACGGGAGTCGTCCAGGCACCCCTGCAACGAGGGGTCCAGCAGAGGCCGGGCTTCGTCGTGCAGAAACTCGAGGTTCACACCGATCACCGACAGCGGGCTCTTCATGTCGTGCACCACCAGGTGCAGCAGATCGTCCCGAAGCGTTTCCAATGCCTGCAGGCGCTCGAAGCTGTCACGGACCCGGTCGTAGAGCCGCTTGGTGCGCACGGCATTGCGGACCCGCAGCTGGACCTCTTGGGCGTCGACGGGCTTTGTGAGGAAGTCATCCGCGCCAGCTTGCATGCCGCGAATACGGTCCTGGCGCTCGCTGAGGGATGTCACCATCAAGACCGGGATGGCCGCCCAGCGTTCGTCCGCCTTGAGGCGTCTACAGACCTCGTGGCCATCCATCTTGGGCATCATCACGTCCAGCAAGACAACGTCGAAGTCATCCGCAGCCATCGCCTGTAGCGCCAGCAGCCCGTCGGCGGCGGTCTGCACCCGGTGCCCATGGACGGTCAGCAGGTCGTGCAGCAGGCGCCGGTTACGCTCGTCGTCGTCCACCACGAGAATGTGAGCCCCGCCGTCGGCAATACCGCTGCTGTGGCTGTCATCCATCGCCGTTCTCCGGGTGGGTGTCGGGCTCATCAAGACCCGTGTAGCGGGCCACCGTAGCGAGAAACTCCAGAACATCGATGGGCTTGGATAGGTGGTCGTTGCAGCCGGCCCCGAAAGCATCGCTGCGGTGCGGTGGCAACACGGACGAAGTGAACGCCAACACCGCGATGTCGCGGGTGGCTCGATGGGCCTTGAGAAGACGGGTCGCCTCGTAGCCGTCCATCACAGGCATGTTGAGATCCATGATGATGAGGTCGGGCGGCTCGGCGATGGCGAGATCCACGCCTTGTTTCCCGTCGGGGGCTGTCACCACGCGGTAGCCGTTCACTTCGAGTAGGTCTGCCACCAAGCGGCGACTCTTGGGATCGTCTTCGACCACCAGGACCGTCTTCGAGTTCGATGCGCTCATGAGTTCATCCGCCTTCTTGCTGCACGGTGACTGGGACCACCGGAATCCAGAACGTAAACCGAGACCCCTGTCCAGGTCCCGCGCTTTGCACGGTGATCTGGCCACCGTGCGCCTGCACAAATCGTTGGGTGAGCGAGAGCCCCAGCCCGGTGCCAGGCGTCTTGTCCGCAGCGCCGCCCTTGACCTGCTCGAAGGTCTCGAAGATCCGACCCTGATCTTTCTCGTCGATGCCCACGCCATCGTCCTGCACAAACACCAACCATCGATCCGGCGAGGGTAGCGTCACACCGACGGTGATGTGCCCACCGTCCGGCGTGAACTTGGTGGCGTTCGACAGCAGGTTGAACATGATCTGCTTCAGCATGCGTTGGTCGACCATCGTGACCATAGATGCGACCTGGTCGTCGATCTCCAAGCTGACTTCGATGCTGTGGGTGTGGGCCTTTTCCCGGATCATCACCAGGCAGGATTCCACCAGGTCAGCCATCGCCAAGGCGGAGGGTACCAGCTCCATTTTCCCGGCTTCGACCTTGGACAAGTCCAAGATGTCGTTGATCAGTGAGAGCAGATGCTCGCCGCTTCCCAGGATGTCATGCACGTACTCGGCCTGCTTGGCGTTCAAGGGCCCGAAATACTCTTCACGCAACATCTGGGAGAAGCCGATGACGGCATTGAGCGGCGTTCGTAGCTCGTGGCTCATGCTGGCCACGAAGTCGCTCTTGGCCACGCTCGCGGCCTCTGCTCGGTCCTTGGCCTGCAACAGGGACCGCTCCAGAGCTTTGCGCTCGCTCATGTCCGTGATGACAGCAGCGATGAAGAGCGGTGCACCTTGGCTGTCCGAGACCAAGTAGAAGTTTTCGAGTGTAGGAAGTTCGCCACCCAAGCGGCTTCGCAGGGCAAGCTCGCCCTTCCATTGTCCGTGCTCCATGACCGCAGGAAGCACCTCGGTCCGCATCTTCTCGGCGGCCCACGAGGGATAGTGGTCGAAGAACCTATCGTTGAGAGCCTGGCCCAAAGAGTCGATACCGAGGTAGCCCATCAGCGTGGGGTTCATGTAGCGTACGCTGCCGTCCAAGCCCGCCATGCCGATGCCCTGGCCTGCCGCCTCGGCGAGCCGCCTGAAAGAGTTCAGGTCCTGGTTGGCCTCTTCGAGCTGGGAGGTCCTGGCTCGAACCGTCTCTGTGAGCTGCTCTCTGTGCTCCTGCAGGGCCTTTTCGGCGGCTTGGCGCTCGGTGATGTCGATGGTCGTGAGGATGTGTAGGTCCATGCCGTGCAACGCAACGGGCTCGAGGAAGATGAGGCCAACCAAGGGGTCGCCGCCCCGTGTCACAATCGGGACCTCGACCCCGGAGACGCTGTTGCCGTGCGCCAAGGAGTCCAACACCTCGGCGAAGAGAGCGCTGTCCGCGCAGGCGTGTCCGAACATTCCTGGGACGTGCTTATCCGGTTGACTCAGGTACGCCTCGCCGCGTAGCCTCCCTCCATGCCCACCACTCCTCTACCCCCTGACCTCCCTCGCCCGCGAACGATCCTCGACTTCGCGCGCATGTTCCCAGACG
>Ga0307987_1000767_pt1 | contig 18672 bp, 20 predicted proteins | sample EllFjometagen181_FD_203157 | JGI IMG/M metagenome (GOLD analysis project Ga0307987, IMG submission 203157) | Marine microbial communities from Ellis Fjord, Antarctic Ocean - #181 | ecosystem: Environmental > Aquatic > Marine > Unclassified | place: Southern Ocean | collected 2014-10-08
TCCCCGCCTCAATTTATGCCGATCTTCGAAATGCCTGGTGGCGGTTTGGTCATACATAAGTATCTGATTTTTTAAATTGAAAAATAGATCAATTCCATAAATATTTTTCAGGATACCGAAATGTAAGCTACAAGGGTTATAACCTTTGCGGCCTTTTTTTGTTTCGTTGGGAATCTGGTCTATTTAGGAATTTTAGATGCGCTTTATTAGCATTGGGCTAACAGTCTAAAATATTCTTCTCTTGACATTTCGGCAGTCTTCATATTCGATTTTATTATATCCCTGTCTATTTCTTTATATTCCGGGATGATAATCGGCCGTAAAATATTTTCCTTAACATAGACCCTGTGTGAGCCTTTTTTACGATCAAATATGAAACCCGCTTTTTGAAAAATGCATTCGAGCTTTTTCCAGTGTATTGGGATTATGCGTGGCAATGGTTTTCTCTTGTGTCGGATGACAATAAATAAAACGGAATATTTATATAATCTTTTTTATTGCTTTTTGGTTTGTCTTTAATTGTGTCTATAGATGTTATTCCACATTCTTTAAAAACCGTTTCCAGCGTGTTCCTCTCAAAGCACGAGGTTAAAAATAAAGTCAATGCTTCGACCAGGTTCTTTTTCGCTTCTTTTTTTGTTCTGCCTTGTGTGACAACATTTAAATCAGGACATGAAGCGATAAACCATTTTTCTTTTTTTTTAACCTCGGCTGGAAGTCTTATCTCTATTTTTATATCTGACATTAAAGGCTCCCCCCTGATTCTTTTTGTTTGTGTATTTTTTATGATTCGGATTTTTTTTCAATGTTCTCAGAGATATAAAGCCCAACGCGCTCTCAATACCTGTTTATTCGTTGCGTTGGAGACCCCACAAAATCAGGAAGATCAACATGTGAAACCGGAGCAATATTGAAAATGCTTCCCATTTCTTTTAAAAAGTTCCTATCCAATTATTCATAATTCGGCCCTTTTTTTTACAACACATTGTTCTTCTGGTTCCCCCAAAATTAACCCGTATCGGGTTTGGCCGGTTTGCCAGCGCCGCTGGATAAATGCTCCACCCTGGCCGAACCGATGCATCCGTAGAGACAAGGCATGCCTTGTCTCTACAGCCCACCACCGCGCCATTCTTTGCTGGATCGGCATCCCAATTTGGCGTCATTGTCCTTTGATTTTTATTTTTTTGCCGATTCAACCAAAAGACTGAATTAATGCCCCGCCGCCACGCTAACCAAATACATCGTTTATCTGTGTTCTTGCAACGGACCAACTGACTACGGACAACGGACCAATCTCCCCTTCATTAGCGGGTCAACGTTCGTACTAAAAATCCTATTTATGGAAAAATAACAGAGGAATGGTCTCAATCCCCTTCATTAGCGGGTCAACGTTCGTACCAAATGGATAAACTGAGGGTTAAGTCGCTGGCGTCTCAATCCCCTTCACTATCGGGTCAACGTTCGTACGTGTTAGATAAACCAGTAGAGGCTAGTGCCTTTGGTCTCAATCCCCTTCACTATCGGGTCAACGTTCGTACTTTCTTGAAAGAATGGATCAATCGGCAATTAAAAAAGTCTCAATCCCCTTCACTATCGGGTCAACGTTCGTACACAAATAAAAGATGTGATACTGTCTTTTGATTCTAAGTCTCAATCCCCTTCACTATCGGGTCAACGTTCGTACAGTTATAAACTTGCTCTTAAGGTTCAAGAAAAACATTTTGTCTCAATCCCCTTCACTATCGGGTCAACGTTCGTACAAAAGATGTAATGGAAAAGAGTGCTGGGTCACAGTCTCAATCCCCTTCACTATCGGGTCAACGTTCGTACGTTACCGCGGCTGCTGGCACGGAGTTAGCCGGTGCTGTCTCAATCCCCTTCACTATCGGGTCAACGTTCGTACCCCGGCCGAAAAATTATTCCATATAAAAACAGTAGGTTAAGGCCTGCTTTTTTTCGGCCGATTTTTCGCCAAAAAATTTAGCTGCAATTGCAATAATGGCGCCATCATCTTTGACGGGTTTTTCAAATTTGCCCTCCTTTCATCATTTTACACAACATATAGTATAAATATAAAAAGCTAACCCAGCATATTGGGGCCAAAATTTTTCATTTTTTTTAGCCCCACCATTTTCAGGCTTTCAAAAACGCTCATTTTGGGCCATGTCCGAGAACGCTAGCTTTTTTAAAAACAGAATGTCATACATAATTGATTATATTGATAAAAAGATAACTCGTAGTCACTTTTTTTGCCCACTGGAGAAACATTTTAAAAACCCCGAAATATCCATTTTTTATCCATATTTTTAACGCGACGCCATGCTCCCAAAATAAACCCTATGGGCGCGCTCTGGAAAAATTGAAATTTGAAAAATTCGACAGATATAATTCAATAGATATAAATCGTGACTTTAGCTACTTTAGGCCCGATTTTAGTTACTTTAGGATGGTGCCGAAGGGGAGACTCGAACTCCCACGGAGATACCCCCACTAGACCCTGAACCTAGCGCGTCTACCAATTCCGCCACTTCGGCATGTAAGAAACAGGCAACCTTTTTAAATTTTCAGAAGATGCCTTTAAAAAGAAATTGTGGCATTTCCACTAAAAAGATTGATTTAATAGAATAGTTGAATTACATATTCTGATTTACCATTCTTGTCAAGATTATAATTAATGAACGCATAAAAAAATGTTGGATGGTCAAACCCACACATTCGAGGCGCCAGGCGCGGCGGTTTTTTGTCAGCCAGGCCATGCATACGCGGGGGGAAACCCCCGGAACCCAGGGGATCAGGGGATCGAATGTCAGGCGAGGCCGAAAGTCATGAAGGATTTTTAAAAAGGTTATGCAGGTTTTTGAAAATATAGAAGAGATCAAACATCCATTTGAAAATGGGGTGGTGGCCATCGGAAATTTTGACGGCGTCCACAAGGGGCATCAGGCTCTGTTTAAAAAGGTGATTGAAAAGGCTAAACTTATGGGGGGGACATCCATTGTGATGACGTTTACGCCCCATCCCACGCAAGTTCTGACCGGAAAAAAGAAATCGCCCCTGATCACCTCCTATGAACGGAAAAAGGAGCTGATCGAACAGTCGGGAATGGATGCTCTGGTTTGCGCGCGCTTCACCAAAGAATTCGCCTCATTGGGCGCCGAGGCATTTGTCCGGGATATTCTTGTGGGGAAAATCGGCGTAAAATTGGTGGTGGTGGGGAAAGATTACACCTTCGGAAAAAAACGGGAAGGGGACGTCGCCCTTTTGAAAACATACGCTGAAAAGTTCGGATTTCAAGTGGAAATAGCGGATTGGATTCCCATTCCAGGGGATGCCGACGGAAAAATCAGCAGCACCCAGATACGCAAGCTCATCGCGGCTGGAAATATCGTGGACGCCAACGCGTTGCTGGGCCGGAATTACCAGGTTCGGGGAACGGTCGTCAAGGGGCGAAACCGGGGGGGCAAGCTGCTCGGTTTTCCCACGGCGAATATTGACATCCAAAACGCGCTCTGCCCCCGGACCGGCGTGTACGCTGTGTTTGTCAACGTGGATGGGAAGCGGTTTTTTGGCGCGGCCAACATCGGGGTCAGCCCGACCTTTGACGACCACATGTTCACGGCGGAGGTGTATATTCTCGATTTTGATCAGACTATTTATGGCCGAGAAATCAGCGCCGATTTTGTTGAAAAAATAAGGGATGAAAAAAAATTCGCGGATATTTCATCGCTTTCCGATCAGATCAAAAAAGACGTCGAAAAAGCGCGGGATATTTTATCCGCCGCGCAGGTAAAACAATGAAAAAAAAAATAGCGGCGTCATTGATTTTCAGCGTGGCCATATCGGCCGCGGCGCTTTTTTTCGCCTTTAGAAACGTGCCGCTTCCAGATCTCGTGAATTATATCGGGTCCATTGACTGGGCATGGACCGGTTTTTCCCTTGTTTTTCTCGGGGGCAGCTTTTTAATTCGCGTCTTTCGCTGGCAGACCATCATCCAATCGGCCGGGCCGTTGAGCTTTTGGAAAGCGTTTCATCCACTGATGATCGGATTCGCCGTAAATTGCATCCTTCCCGGAAGGGTCGGAGAATTGGCCAGGCCCATCATTGTGGCTCAAAAAGAAAAGATACCGTTTGCCACGACCTTGGGAACCGTGGCCGTGGAGCGGCTGTTTGACGTCCTTTTTTTATGCCTTTGCCTGGCCGCTCTTTTTTTCACCGTGGAGATGGACCCGGCCTTAGACATCCCCTTTGGCCCCTACCATCTGAATCGGGATGTTCTGGAAATCCTCGGCATGGGAATGATCAAGCTGGTGGCATTGATTTTTCTGGGGATGGCGCTTATTATAATTAAAAGAACTCGGGCCATGATATCCGGCGCGATCCAGGGTCTGCTGACGCCGATTTTTTTTCTGTTCCCCGGCGCTAAGAAAAAAGCCCCCGCCGGTTTAAAACCCGGCATTGTCGACAACCTGGCTCAGGGTTTCGCCATGGTCAAGTCGGTGAAAAAAATAGGCGTCTGCGTCATGCACACCGCCATGATCTGGCTCTGCTCCGCGTTGTCCCTCTATGTGATGTCAAAGGGGAGTCCGGGCATTCATCTCTCTTTTTTAGAGATGTCCGCCGTTTTGGTGATCATCTGTTTTTTCATCGCATTGCCATCTGTGCCCGGTTTTTGGGGCATATGGGAGGCGGGAGGCGTTTTTGGCCTCTCTCTTTTCGGCGTCCCGCCCATCGAGGCCGCCGGATTCATCCTGGTGAATCATGCGGTTCAGATATTTCCGGTCATCCTGGTCGGTCTTGTTTCCGCCCTGATCACCGGCGTCAATATATTGAGAACGTTTTACACAAAAAAGGAAATGGGCCATGGCTCTGCTTGATATTTTAACATACCCCGATCCGTTTCTTGCGCTTCCGGCCACACCCGTGGAAAAAGTCGATGACTCCATTCGCAAACTGATCGACGACATGGCGGAAACCATGTTTGCGGCGCCGGGCATCGGTCTGGCGGCCCCCCAGGTCCGTTGCGGCAAACAGGTGATCGTTTACGCCGAGCCGAAGGAAGATAGAAAAACCCCCTTTGACGTGTTGATCAATCCCGTGATTGTTTTTAGCTCCGGACAGATCAACTCCGAAAAGGAGGGGTGCTTGAGCGTCCCTGAATTAAACGCCAATGTGAGGCGGGCGGAATCCATCGTGGTCACGGGCTTGGACAGGCGTGGAAAATCGCTAAAAATAGAGACGGACGGTTTGCTCTCCATCATCCTGCAACATGAAACGGATCATTTGCATGGAGTTTTGTTCATAGACAGAATCAGCGCCTTGAAACGAGGGTTCTACAAAAAACGGGTTCAAAAAAGAATTAAAAATGAAAAAAAAGCCTAAAATCGTTTTTATGGGGTCTCCTGATTTTGCGGTTCCCACGTTGCGCGCCCTGGAGGAAAACGGGTATGACATCAGAGGTGTGGTCACTCAACCGGACAGGAAACGGGGGCGGGGCCGAAAGCCGTCCCCCACCCCGGTGAAAATGGAGGCCCTCAAGTCGGGGCGGGAGGTCATGCAGCCCGTCTCGGTCCGCTCGGACGACTTCAGAGAGGCGATCCGCCGCATCGCCCCGGATTTTTTGGTTGTGGTGGCCTATGGCGCCATTTTGCCGCCGGAGATACTCGCCATACCCTCCAGGGGGAGCCTGAACGCCCACGCGTCCCTCCTTCCGAAATACCGGGGTCCGGCTCCCATACAATGGGCCGTGATCAATGGGGAGACCGAAACCGGCGTCACCATCATGTCGATGGACAAAGGGCTGGACACCGGAGACATTCTGCTCTCCCTTAAAACCCCCATCGGGCCGGATGACACCTCCCAGACCCTTCACGACCGACTGGCGGATATTGGCGCCGAAGGTATGATCCGGGCCTTGGCGGGGATGGAGCAAAACCATCTTGTCGCCACGCCCCAGGATCATTTGGCGGCCACCGACGCCCCGTTGCTTAAAAAAGAAGATGGCCGCATGGATTGGAAAAAATCGGCCCGGGAGCTTGAGACATTTATTCGCGGCATGACGCCGTGGCCCGGGGCCTTTTCCTTTTGCGACGGGAAACGGTTTAAAATTTTCAAAGCGACCCCCCTGAATATGGATGCGGACATGGACATGGAAATGGATATGGAGCTTCCGGGTCCTCCCGGCTCCATCTTTATAGATCTCCCGGACCGGTTGATGGTCAAAACCGGGGACGGGGCGCTCCTGTTGCTGGAAATACAGTCTGAATCGGGAAAACGGTTGCCTGTGAAAACATTTTTGAGCGGCTGGAACGTTGGCGAAGGAGCCATCTTTATATGAGATCTCCACGCACAGGACCCTCCCATATGAACGACCCCCGAAAAAAAGCCCTCCATGTTTTGAACCGGCTTGATTCAACGGGAAAAACCCTTGACATCATTATGGAAGAGGCCGACGCGACCGGTTTTATGGAGAGCCGGGACCGAGCCTTTCTAAACGCTCTGGTTTATGGAACTCTGAGGTGGCGGGGCCGTCTGGACGCCATCATCGCTCAGTTTTCAAAGATTCCCCTTGAAAAAATAGATCCCCGCGCTTTAAACGTTTTGAGAATGGGGGTTTTTCAGACCGAACACATGGACGGGGTTCCGGTCTCTGCGGCGGTGAACACCTCTGTGGAGCTTGTGAAATCATTTTCCGGGTCCTGGGTCGCCAATTTTGTGAACGCGGTGTTAAGAAACGCCCACAGAAAGCGAGACCAGATTCGCTTTCCAGACATTGAAACCGATCCGGCGGGGGCGCTGGCCGCCCAAAAATCGTTTCCCCAATGGCTGATCAAACGATGGCTGAAGCGCTTTGGCATAGAAGAGACCCAGGCCCTTTGCGACGCCATCAATGGCATTCCGCCCATGGTCATACGAACCAACCGACTGGCGGCGGACCCAAGCGATCTCATCCGCGCCTTAAAATCGGAACACATGGATGCGGCAAAGACCCCTTTTTCGCCGACAGGGGTTGCGATCAACGGACCGGCTCCAGGCCTTTTCACCTCCAAACCCTTTCAGGAGGGATGGTTTCAGGTTCAAGATGAGGCCGCGCAACTGGTGACCTGGATGATGGGCCTGGCCCCTGGCGACAACGCGCTGGACGCATGCGCGGGCCTTGGAGGCAAAACCGGACACATGGCGCAATTGATGGAAAACAAAGGATCTGTTTTGGCCATGGACCACCATTCGAAAAAACTGGAAAAACTGGACCGGGAGATGGAGCGCCTGGGTGTTCGGGTAGTGAAAACCGCCTGGGGCGACATCTCAAAAAAAAGGGAAACTCCGGAGATGTTTGACAAGGTCATGCTCGACGCGCCCTGTTCGGGACTGGGGGTTTTGCGGAGAAACCCGGACGCAAAATGGTCAATGACCGAACAAAGACTGAAACGGCGCTCCAAGCGACAGTCATTGTTTCTGGATCATGTCGCGGATTGCGTCAAACCGTCCGGCTCCCTGACGTATGTGGTGTGCAGCATGGAACCCGAAGAGAATGAGGCTGTGGTGAAAAAATTTTTAGAGAGGCGCCCTGAATTCAGGCTGGACAAAACCGTTTCCGGGTTTCCTGAAAACGCCCGTCATCTGATCCGACCTTCCGGTTTTTTTAAATCGTATCCCCATCGTCATCAAATGGATGGTTTTTTTGCGGCATGCTTTAAAAAAAAATGCCCATGACTATTTACAATAAATTAAATATCGAATACTATAAAAAGAATAAATATTCAGATGGTGCGACCCATCATTAAAAATTACAAAAAAAAGATTGATTTGTTAAAAAAATAAAATGCCAGTCTTCGAATACGCCGCCTTGACCAAAAAGGGGAAAAAAAAAACCGGGATCATCGACGCCGATGGCGCGTCTGGAGCCCGACAGAAACTTCGGGATTCCGAAATTTATCCCATATCCTTAAAGGAATTGTCAGGATCGGTTTCCAAGGGGGAAAAAAGGACCGTAACACTGGACATAGGGCGTCGATTGGCCCGCCGCCTGAGTCGGGTCAAGCCTTCGGATATCGCGGTGATGACACGGCAACTCTCCACCCTTTTATGGGCCGGGCTTCCCCTGGTCTCGGCGCTGGAGTCCCTGATTCCGCAGACCCGATCCACCCGGTTTAAAAAAATACTGGCCCAGGTCAAAAACGCCATTGTGGAAGGGAGCGGCTTCGCCCAGTCATTGTCTATGTATTCCGGTGTCTTTTCCGCCCTTTACATCAACATGATCCGCGCCGGGGAGACCGCCGGAACCCTGGAAATCGTCCTTGAGCGTCTGGCCGATTTAATGGAGAAACAAAACGCCTTGGCCTCCCGAATCAAGGGAGCCTTGTACTATCCTGTTTTCATGGCTGCGGTCGGGTCTCTGGTCCTTTTTGCCCTCATGGGTTATGTGGTTCCCAAAATTACCTCCATCTTCACGGACTTGAGCCAGACGCTTCCTCTCCCAACGATTTTTTTGATCGCCGCAAGCGGGTTCATCAAAGGATATTGGTGGCTTTTTATGATTCTGACCGGGGGCCTTGCCTATGGCGCCCGTCTTTTTATCCATACGAAAAAGGGCCGATATTCCTTTGACAAGATGAAGCTCTCCCTTCCCATTGCCGGGAATATGATCAAAAAATTGTCCGCGTCCAGATTTTTCAGAACCCTGGCCTCTCTCCTCGATAACGGGGTCTCCATGTTGAAGGCCCTGGAGATTGTAAAAAATATCGCCGGGAATGTCCTGTTTGCCGACGCCCTGGAAAATGTCGCGGAAGAGGTGGGCAAAGGCCGGGGGCTGGCTGAATCCATATCCGAGCAAAATATTTTTCCGGCGTTGTCCGTCCAGATGATCCAGGTGGGGGAACAGAGCGGGGAGTTGGAAGCCATGCTTTCCAAAGTGGCTGAAATTTATGAAAAAGAGGTGGAAAACGCCATAACGGGAATGACATCGCTCTTGGAACCGGTCATGATTCTTTTCATGGCGGTGATCATTGGCTTTATTGTGGTGGCCATCGCCCTTCCCATTATTGAGATGAATCAAATCCAGATGTAATGGTTCGCTAAAAAATATAGACTCGCCATCTTCTTTGGGAGTTGAGCGGCCGGCATGACCAGTCATAAAAAAAATGGAGGAATGATTTAAAATGAACAACGAGCATAACACCCTGAAACCATCCACGCCACGGCGGGAGGCGGGGTTCACACTGATTGAGTTGATGGTGGTGGTCATTATTTTGGGTCTGCTGGCCGGTTTTGTGGCCCCGAAACTGATGGGACGGCCCGAGGAAGCCAGACGAACCAAGGCGATCGTTCAAATCTCAAGCTTTGAGACGGCGTTGAAACTGTATAAACTCGATCATGGCTCCTACCCCACGACCGACCCGGGACTCCAGGCGCTGGTGGCGGGCGGTGGCCCTGAGTCAGGCGGCGAAGCCTCTTCGTCCCGAGGATACCTGGAAAAAAGAACCGTCCCCAAAGACCCCTGGGGAAACGACTTTGTGTATCAATCCCCAGGCGCGAACCATTACGAGTACACCATCAGCTCATACGGCCCGGACAAGGCGCCTGGAGGCCAGGGCAAAAATAAGGATATCAACAGCTGGGAAATCGAATGACATCACAAATGGCCCTCTGCTTTCCCGGAGAGAGTTTGGAAAAAACGGCCAACGGATTCACCCTGATCGAACTGGTGGTGGTGGTCGCCCTGATGGGGCTGTTTCTCACCCTGGCGATTCCGGGTTTTCGCCAGGCCGTGTTTGTGGATGACGCCCAAAAAAACAGCCGTTTTTTCGTGGGCATGGCACGCAAACTGAAATATGACGCCATTAAAAAGTCAGAGCGCCACATGCTGAACATCAGCGTTGAAAACCAGTGGGTCTGGGAAACCCGGGAGTCCATGACCGAAGAACAACGGGAGAACGCCCGTGAAAATGGGACCCCCATTCCCGGAGGCATCCGGGCGGTGGGTGTGGAGCGCCCCAAAAAAGGGAGGGTATCCACCGATCCGGCGGTCATCCATTTTTATCCCGAAGGCTATTCGGACATGGTTTTAATCCATTTTACGGACAAAGGGAATCAAGACGCCTCCATACTCATGGAGCCTTTTTTGTCGGGCGCCAAGGTGTATGACAGGCATGTGGGATTTCAATAAACCGGGCGGTTAAAAGAACAGGCGAAATGAACCAAAAAGGATTCACATTAATTGAAGCCGTGGTGGCCATGTCCATCGCGGCCATCGCCATAGTGGCTCTGTTTAAATTGAATCTGCAGACCATCTCTGCGGCTGAAAAAACAAAGTTTTACGCCACAGCGCCCATGCTGGCGAAGATCAAACTGGCGGAATTAAAAATGAAGTCTCCCCGTGACGCGACGGATTTTTCGGGAAATTTTGGCGAGGATTTTCCTGGATATCAATGGACGGTGGAGGTCGCCGAAGTCGTTTCCGACATCGTAACCAATATGGCTGAAAGCCATGACCTGGATGCCACGGTGAAAAGTTTAAGGGAGTTATCAGACAGACTCAAACATTTAAAACGGATTGATATAAAAATATCTGGATTTAATTCATCGAGTTACAAACTAAGGACATACCTGTTTCTGTATGAAAAGGCCAAAAAAAGAAGCCAGTGATCCGGGATTCACGCTGATTGAGGTGGTTCTGGCGATTTTGATATTCGGAATACTTTCCAGCGCGGTATTGACATCCTTCAACGCATTGTTTTCAAGCTCTCAGAGGCTTGAGAGGGACATCGCCCTGATGGAGATGGGGCACAAATGTTTAAATCGAATGATCTCAGACATCTCCGCCGCGCATATATCCCTTCCTCCGGCCTATGCCATCCCCCAGGTCAGCGCGATTGATTCCGAAAAAAAGGCCGACCCGTTTCGCATTGTTGGCGACGCCGGGGGCGCCGGATTCCCGCAACTGAGATTCGCCTCCAGGGCCCATCTGCCCATTGACGGAAATTCGGGAAAGGGCGTGGCAAGAATCGTCTATTATGTCGCGGAAAATCAAGATCAGGGTTTTTCCTTAAAGCGGGCCGACGACCTTAATCTAAAGGCGTCCTTTGAAGAAAACCGGAATGACCCCGTGTTGTGCGAGGAGGTGATCTCCCTTGCGTTTGCGTATCACTGGCAGGAGGATGACGTCAAAGAGGCATGGGACTCCGAGGCCCGGGAGTATGGATACGCCACCCCCCAGGCGATTTCCATACGACTTGAAATCGGCGACGCCCAAAAAAAAAAGGTTCTAAAAACCACGGCGATCCCGCCCGCTTACAGGGGAAAAAAATAACCGCGTCATGATGAAAAAAAACAACCGGGGAATGGCGTTGATTATCACGCTGACGATGATCATGACGATGGTGTCTCTGGGGCTGGCCTTAAATAAAAAGGCGGGCCAGTTTGTGGAAACCGTCACATTGACCCGGGACAAAGCGATTCTTTTGGGCATGGCTGAATCGGGGGTGAACATCGCCATGGCCATGTTGATCAAAGACGGAATCGACGGCGGCACAGACACATTATGCGATATTTGGGCCATACCGGAATATATGGAGGCGCTGGTGACGCAAATCCCCTTTGAAAAAGGGGCGTTAAGCGTTAAAGTAACCGATGAGCAAAGCCGAATACAGGTCAACGCGCTGGTCAAATTTCCCGAAGGCCGACGCCCGGTAAGCGATCAAATGCGCCTCTGGCGACGATTTTTAAGAAATTATCTGGAGGGTCGGGACCAGCGGTCTTCTGAATCTGAAAAAATAGATGATTTTGAAAAAAACGACGCCATAAACCAATTTCTCTATTCCGCCATCGACTGGCTGGATTCCGGGGATGACGACGCTGTGTCTGGAACCGAAATATCGTCTTACGGGGCGGAGTCGGAATTTTACCAGGGACTGGATCCTCCGTATGAATGCCGCAACGGCCCCTTTTCCTTTCCAGAAGAGCCGACTCTGGTCAAAGGGCATGATTTTTTCGCGCCGCCTGAAACCATTGAAGAGTCGCCTGAACCCATTGAAGAGTCGATGGAAACGGTTGAAGAGTCGATGGAAGCGCCCAAAGAAAAAAAGTTTCTTGACCTGGAAGTCGGCGCGGACGACTCGGGTTTTGGACCCAATTCAAGCATTTTTGACCACATGACCATCCATGGGATTTCCAAATCAAAAAAGCGGTTTGGCTATAAAGGAAAAATTAACATCAACACCGCCGGGCTTCCCGTTCTTCTGGCGATGTTTTCCAAGGAGAATGAAGACGTGGCGCGCAGTCTGTATGCCATTCGACAGGAAGAGATCAAACGGCGCGGGACCTTGGCCTCTTTTGTCAAGGGCGATGACATGGAAAGCGGATACACGTTAAGAACCGGAAATATTGATCTTAAAAAGAAAGACTGGCACACATCCGCCGTTGGATGGGGCTCGTTGACCGGCGGGGAAAAAAAATTTTTCAACTCCATCGCCACGACGTCCAGCGATATATTCAGAGTGGAATCCACCGCCCGGCTGAATGGTTTGACATACACCGCCACAGCCATTGTCAAACGGAAAAAGGCGAACACGAAAAAATGTTCCTGCTATATCTTGAATATTTACTTTAAATAATATATTCAAGGAACGCGCGTTTGACTTTGGGTGGGGCATCGGCCATATAAGGGGTAGCACGCTGAAATATAAAGAAAAAATAAAATAATGAGGAAGCGTTAATATTGGCGCAAATAGACATTTATGGGCTTGCATAGGTATCAATTAGCGCTAAATTAGCACTGTAAATGGCACCGAAAAACAACTATAGCTCTTAGCAGATGAATTGATACTCTTTTTACCTTTATTAATAATGAAATCGTATCAATTCATTCGCTACAATCTATAATCATTATGGCCATCATCGAAACAAGAAAACGGAAACACGGAACAAAATATTGTGCCCGTGTAAGGATCAAAGGGCAGAGCGTGTCCCAAACGTTCTGGAGGAAATCAGACGCCCAGAGATGGGCAGAGGATACCGAGGCCGCCCTTCGTTCTGGAATCGCATATGTGGAAGACGCGCCTCCAGGGGACATGCTCTTTAAGACGGCGCTGGAACGGTATATGGATGACGTGTCGGCGCACAAAAAACCCACCACACATGTCAAAGAGGAATCGAATGCTCGGCGGTTAATCTCTTTTTTTGGCCATATGACTTTGGGCCGCATTTTGTCGGCGAATGTCGCCCAATATCGCGACCAGCGGGCCGCGACGGTAGGCGGCGGCGCTCAGGTGGGAAAACGTGGACATGGGGCGGCGGATACATCAGTCTGCACGAAACAAAGACTGGAGAGAGCCGGGGTATCCCCATGACCACCCAGATTATTAAGACACTGAAGGGGATGGAGGTTCGCCCGGACGGGTTTATTTTCCTTCCTGAGTCAAATCTCTAAATATACCCGGAGAAATCCGAACGTACACTTCAGGACGGCGTTTAAAAATGCTGTACAGCGGGCGGGGATTGAAGACTTTCACATGCATGATCTCAGGCACACGGCGGCCGCTTATCTGCTCATGAGCGGTTGTGATCTTCGCTCCCTGGCGGAAATTTTGGGCCACAAGACCATGCAGATGGTCCAGCGATATACCCACTTATTGGATGAACATAAAATCAAAGCGATTGAAAAAATCGGCGGACTTTGGAAATAAAAGAATGAATGGAGGGGATGGAGAGGAATAAAAAAACGCCGTGGCTATGGAATGCCGCCAGAGCGTTTTTATTGGAATCCGAAAAGAAAATATTTATGTTTCAATTCCAAACCTCTCGACGAATCGTCCCGTCGGAATCTTCGGCCGTCCGGCTCCGTCAAATTTTTTATCTTTAGCCATGTCCCACGTGACCATGACCCCTGAAAAAGCACACTTACCTCCAGATTTTTTAAGGCCACACTGGTTGCCGCCAAAAACATGGGAGCCGTCCACGCAATCCGGTTCTATCCCTGTCTTCTCTTCCCATTCTGAACGGTTCATGATATCAATCCTTTTAATCGTCATAAAAAAAGTCGGTGTCGCGGCCATTACTCCATTCGCCCTTATCAATTCCATTTTTGTGGGCGATCAACGTTCCGGGAACCCCGCCACTTTCAATTTCATATCCCTCGTATTATTTCCATCATTTGACATAATCATCCATTATCGGACGCAAATTGATTATAAGATCACTTATCTTTTCTCAAACGCTCAAATCTTGCTCTATGAGACCGGTTAATTTTTTTTATATCCAAAGCTTCACGATAACATGGATGTATTTCCCATTTTACACTAAAATCATCATCAGTTCTTGATGACAAAAAATCTGTCATTTGATCGAATGAGTAGTGTTCATAATGTTCTCCATCCTCATTATCACTTCTTGCTACAATAAACCCAATTTTAAACAAAAAACGTGCGACATCACGGTTGTTTGGAACCTGTTCTCCTTCAATTACTGGCGTTAAATGAGTTAATATTCTGTTATTAATCCACTTAAACAATTCACCTCTTGTCAGTAATCGATTGCATCCCCGAAATGAGTTCAGTAGTTCTTCGATTTGATCGCACTGATGCTTATGTTCAGAAATTAAATCATCAATTCTTTTCTTGCCATACTCACCCCATATGTCATTTATGTGTGTTCTATTAATTTTATTAGACTGTAATCTTGTTGCCCTTTCCTGAGACAATTTGCACAATTGAATAAACCACCTTGGCCGCTCATATGATAAGGTATATAAAACTTTATATGTATAAATATTTTTGTCGCCCCATTCCATTTTTGGGACAAAGATATGATTTATAAAGTATTCATCTTTTTCTTCAGTGCTAAAAAATTTTTTTGGTTTATTAATTGGGTAATTTAATTGATTTATTTGAGATTCAATCCTTTTAGATAATAACTTTCTGAAATCAGACTGATACCACAAAATATCATTTACATACTGGTCCATTTTATCCAATGACTCATCAAAACGACGAATCACCGACCAAACATCAGTTCTCATGGTTATTCTAAAATGTATATCATTCAAATCTTGAGTCAAATATCGACACGCTGAAAAGAAAGTGGCAAGCTCTAATAAGGCCTCGCGGGTCGTCTGGAAGGTTGCATCTAAATCATCTATGAAAATCCACAATTTTTTTTCAGTAGTTCTTTTGAGTATTTCTAATTCATCTTTTATTGTTTTTTTTTCTGTGGATAGGATACCCTTTTTATGAAACCTATCAATAAGGCAACCAACAAGATTTCTTGATTTATATCCCTCAATTTCAGCACATTCGATTAGGGTAATTTTATCGTCTGTTAGTGCGATTTTGAAATAAGATGCGAGGGTTCGATTTACAAGACTACAAATTCTAACCATCCAATCCCTAATATAATCGTTTGGGGTTTGTAAGGGGGTGTTTAAATGAAATCTTTGCCTAACCAAATCAGCTCCTCGTGCATTAATAACGATTGCTTTTCTATCACTTTTTGATACATTATATTTCGTCCATTTTAAGAGAGCTGATTTTCCAATTCCCTTTTTCCCAGTTGCAACTAATATTCTATTTTTTGGATCTAAAAATTTATTAAATAAAGGTTGAACAATGAAAAATTTATCCAACTCTTCGGAGTCTATATCGTCGGCTGCTTCATTTCCAAAATCTATCTTCTTAAGTAAATCGGACATATTAAATTTCCCCTTGCATATTTTTTACCTTTATAGCTACTTTATTTTCAAGCTCTTTTGTGGCCTTGATTAATTTATTTATTTCATCTAAATAGTGTGACACCCTTTTCTTATTTTTAACAGAGCCTTCTTCATATCTATCTCTAAATTCTTCTCTCACACCTAACACTTTAGCGTTAATATGAACAAGTGCACTTATATGCTCGGATAAAGTTGGAAAATATATATCAACAATCATATTCATACGTTCGGGGTCATAATTTTGCTTTTCACCAGATTTAATTGTCATATAAAGAGCATCGCTATAGCTAAGTTGCCCTTTCATCGCCCGAACATAAGGAAAGTGGTCAGAAACTACTCGCTTACAAAACTTTTTTACAATAACGTATAGTTCTTCGCCTCGTTTCCTGACAATCTCATCATGACGTAGTTTTCGTTCATGCTCATGTTGAGATTGCATTCTCCTGTTATTTTCCCTATTGGTATAAGCGATACTAATATATGCAACCCCTGAAGTCATAATAGCCGTGACTATTGCTGTCCAAGCAGTTGCTGGCACTTTACTCAATATCTCTATGACAGATTCCATATTCTTGACTTCTATTTATGTATAACAAGTGATTGTATAGTTCCAACAATGCGAGATTATGTCATTAACGCCCATATAAATTGCGGAAAAAAGCGTAGCTTTTTGGAGTCGATTTGATATGTTTGTTAGTCATTATTTTTAAACAATGCTCTGATTGTCTTTTTATCAATTTTGTCTTTATCATCAATGTTCAAATCAAGGTTCTCATATAACTCTTGGGAATTTTTAATTATATGAGGATATCTATCATCACGCCCTTGACGTTTTATCCAACCTCCAAGCGCGATAAGATTTGTCGAGGACTTCCTAATATTTTCAATTTTAGGAAGTCCGAAAATAACATGAACAAAACTATAAAAAGGAATCAGGTTGGCGCTTGACAGCAATTCTGCAGATAAAGCTCTAACAGCCCCAAACACCTCTTCTATATCTTGTTCGTTGCTTACATCCGTATACATGAGGTGTGCGAAAAAAGTCATGTTGTATTGAACCTTTGAAATTGTCCTTTTTAGTTCTGCAATTGGATCTACAAACATTTTCAATATAATTTGACCGACTACATATACACTAACACCACAAAAAATTGTTATGAATACTTTATCCACGAATCGCTCCTATTGATGACTAACAAGTGGTTGTATAGTTCCGAATACCACACAAAATTTCACGGTATCCAGATAAAAGCATTTTGGAGCCCAATTATTTTTAAATTTTACATCTATCACATCCCCGTCCAATTTTGCAAAGAAATTTTTGGAACCACAAAATTTCTAATTGCTTGGCAAAAACCATCCACTAAAAACGTCCGTTAAAAGCATAAGGTTTTGATCTCTGAAAACGGTTGATTTTTAATATATAATTTCGTACACGTAAAAACAACTTTGAGGTTTTTAAGAGAATTTGGCGTGCGGCCGGGCAAGGTCGCATATTTTAGCGGGTGAGATGCCCGCCCCGGAAGGCTGGCCAGCCACCGGGTAGTGAGTCCTTGGATCAACGGGAGTAATCCCCGAGATTAAGCGTAGGACAGCGAGACGGCAGGCCGTAAGCCGTAAGGTTGAAGGGATTGAGCCTCGAAATATCTAGTTGAGAGGGACGACGTATTACCAATTACGGAAGTCAACATGTCCACTGGCGGATGGCAAGTCAGTGGCGCCTCTCCGGGGTCGGAGACCATGGCATGTCGGATATTGCGAATATGTGGCAACCCGGGAGGTCCTCTGTTCTCTTGCGAAAGCGAGTATGCCGGACAACCGATAATAAAGGAAGAAAGGCAAATGGGGCAGAAGGAAGTCGGATGGCGTCATAGTACCAATGAAGGCGGGTAATTCCGCTGGAGGAAAGGACGTCACATGAGCAACAGTGTTGTGAGGGGACATCATCTATGCCCAGCAATAGAGAAATGGTGGCAACAAAATCACAACGCATAGCGGAATAATTGTGAAGCGTGCTCATGAGGAGCCGTGTGCGTAAATAGCGCAAGCACGGTTCTGGGAGGGGCCGGGGCCAACAAGTAATCACGGTGATGTGAACTTATGATATGTAGTAGCCGCGTGCGGCAAGGCGTAGTCTAAGACGCTTCACGAGCTGTTACTTGAAGAAACCGGTCTACTCGACAAAAAGGTTAAAATCAAAGCATGAAAAAAAATGAGAGCGGATCAAAAACTTTCGCCTACCTTAGAATTTCAACAGGCACGCAGGATTTGAAAAAATCAGCGGCTTGAGTTGCACGAGTATGCCAGAAAAAATGGGCTTAAAATTGATGAGTTTATCGAAGTCGAAATCTCATCGCGCAAAACATCTGAAGCCCGAAAAATTGATGTCCTCCTGAAGAAACTTAACATAGGTGATTTATTTCTGGTCAGCGAATTATCACGGCTTGGCAGAAGCGTTAGTCAGGTCATTCAGATCGTGGATGCCCTGATAAAAGAGCAGGTCGGTTTTGTGGCGGTCAAAGAAAATATACGGTTGAACGGCAAACACAATATTCAAAGCAAGACGATGGTCACGCTGTTTGGATTGTTCGTTGAGATCGAGCGAGATTTAATTTCAGAGCGGACAAAACAGGGGCTAATCGCGGCATGCGAAAAGGTAAACAACTGGGTAGGCCGAAGGGGAGCGGGAAATTTAAGTTGGATATATTTAAGTCCGAGAGTGAGGCTCTTTTGAAAAATGGGAGTACTAAGACTTTTGTTGCGAAACGGTATGGGACTTCGATCAGTAATTTTTATAAGTGGATGGGGAAACAAATTTTTTAATAATTTTTTTTCCCAGTATAACTATCTGTGCGGCCGGGCAAGGTCGCATATTTTAGCGGGTGAGATGCCCGTCCCGGAAGGTTGGCCAGCCACCGGGTAGCGAGTCCTTGGATCAACGGGAGTAATCCCCGAGATTAAGCGTAGGACAG
>Ga0307987_1000768_pt1 | contig 18668 bp, 13 predicted proteins | sample EllFjometagen181_FD_203157 | JGI IMG/M metagenome (GOLD analysis project Ga0307987, IMG submission 203157) | Marine microbial communities from Ellis Fjord, Antarctic Ocean - #181 | ecosystem: Environmental > Aquatic > Marine > Unclassified | place: Southern Ocean | collected 2014-10-08
GACTTAATATTATAGGATATTGCAGCTGAGCTTTTCCACCCTTCCATGTCGCCAATATTAATAAAATCTCCAGTAGCATCCTTTTCAATACTATTCTTCCAGACAATTTCGTTTCTATCGAGCGATACTGAAACTATCTCAAATCCCATCTCACCATCATCAAATTCAATATCTTTATATTCATTAAAAATATTAAGTAATTCGGGCGATTTTTTACGGCATGGTGCACACCATGAAGCCCAGAAGTTTACAAGAATAATCTTATCATTAACTTCCGATAGTTTTATTACATCACCAACAACATTTGGAAGTTCAATTTCGGGTGCAGCATTGCCAATTTCAATTCCCTCTAAGTTTGCCTTTTTTTGGGCAAACATGCTATTTGCTAGAATAAAAAATAAGATAGTTATTATGAATAATGTTTTTTTCATACTAGTTTAAATCTGAAATTGTTTACTGCCAATAGATTAAAAACAATGTTTACACAATTATTGAACCATCCTATATTTTTTAAGGATATTTCAAAAAAATTGCTACAATTCATCAACAATACTCAACAGTACATTTACCACCGACTCTCCTAATTTAATAGACCGTTCAGATGACCATCCTGTTATTTCGTCGGGGATATTATCATTTTGCTTAAAGGGCATTTCTAAAGTTTGGCTAAGGCATTGGAATTCTTCACCAAGGTTTTTAGAACAAATATTCAGGTTGGCCTTACCAGGCTCATTCTTTGGGTAACCATGATCATCCTGCATATCAGGACTGATTGCTTTCCAGTTGTTTATAAAGTCATCGGTGAGCTTTTTGAGTTTTTTATCGAATGACGGAATACCTTCAATTCCAGATATAAAGTTATAAGGCAGTCCTTCATCACCATGAACATCCAGATTGAAATCCATTCCGATTTCCTTCATTTTTTCCTTAACAAAATACACTTCCGGACTGTCTTCAATGCTTGGCTTAGCCCATTCTCTGTTGAGGTTAACTCCTTTGGCATTTACTCTTAAATTGCCCTGAATACTTCCATCAATATTCATATTAGGAATAAAATAAAGATTAGCTTTTTCCAGTAGCGAAATGGAAGTGGCATCTTCCTCATCTAGTATACGGTCAATAAGTCCAAGCATAAACCATTCAGCCATAGTTTCACCAGGATGCTGACGAGCTATTACCCAAAGGTTTTTCTTTTTAGTATCATCATCGCCAATTCTCAGTAAATCAATCGGCCTTCCTTGTGTAGTTTCTCCAATGGTTTCCAAAGTACATAGCCAAGATTGTTGAGCAGAATTTATTAAATCCAGATGCTGTTCGTAGGAGAAAGGTGCAAAATATGCAAAGTAAATCGAATCAAATTCAGGAATGAAGTCCAAACTTAATATGCCATTATTATATTTTGTTGGTATTTGAAACCACGTAACACGATCGTAAGATGCACGTGCCTGATAATTTTCCCAACCTTCAGGATATGCGGCATCACCGGCATTTACTATGTTTAGCTTACAATCCAGACTTTTGGCTCCCTGTAATCTAAAATAAAACCATTGCAAAAAATCAGAATTGGTATCTTTTTCAATTTTTAGTTGAATATTTTCATGATTATCAGCAGCGATAACTTCTATGTTTCCAGCATCAAATGTGGATGATATGGTTAGTTTCATAATTATGGTGTTAAATGTGACTAGCAAAATTAGAATAATTTTATAGTTTTAATCTTTTTTGGTGTATTATCGCAAACAATAAAAATTCCTTCATTATAATCGCACATAACCTGATATATCATTGGCAATGAAATTATCTAGTCTTTGCAAGAAAACGCCAAATACTGCGTTACTCTCGTTTTGAAAACAGTCATTTACAAAAGTAAACTCCTTGATTTTCAAAACTTCGAAAGCCTTGTCTTTGACGTATTCTTATCAAAGACATGTAAAAAGAGGTGTTTTCTTGCAGGCACTATCTAAGACTTCGCTAACAGCAAATATCATATCAGAATCAGGAACTAGGTCACCACTCATTTGAAAATAATGAGCAAGGCTGTAGATATATTTATTTGTTTACATTAATGATAGTAAACTTTCGGAGGCTAGTGTAATTTACTGTTATACTATTTCTTTACCAATTTACGTAAAGCAACCCATTGCTTAAGCGTTTCTCGAGCATCCTGCGCTGGGTATCCCAATACAGTTTTACCGGCAGGAATATCATTCATAACCCCAGACCCGGCACCAACTTTTGCTCCAGCATGAACAATAGTATGTTCTTTAATTGAAACACCTCCACCAATAAGAGCTCCATCACCGATAATAGCAGAACCGGCAACTCCACTAGTCCCAGCAATAATAACCGACCTCCCTAATACACAATTATGGGCAATTTGCACAAGATTATCAATTTTACAACCATCACCAATTATTGTTGAACTAAATTTACCTCTATCAACACAAGTATTAGCACCTATTTCAACACCGTTTCCAATAACTACATTACCTATTTGAGGGATTTTAACAAGACTTCTGCCATCCTCACTTGGGTGAAAACCAAAACCATCAGCCCCTATGCTTACATTAGTATGAAAAATACAATATTGACCAATTTCAGTGCGTTCACGAATTACCGTACCCGGCCAAATAACAGTACCACTTCCTATTTTACTTTCATCAAGAATTGTAACATTTGGAAATATTGTAACTGAATCACCCAAAACGGTATCTTTTCCAATAAAACTACCGGCACCAACTCTACAATTATTGCCCAAAACAACCGACTCATGTACAACGGCGGTGGGATGAATATCTACCTCGAAATGAGGCAACCCAGAATCAAATATTTGCAATAATTTTGTCATAGCAAAATCTGCATTCTTAACCTTTATCAATGCTCTGTTATTGCCAGGCTCAATTTCTAATTTCTCATCAACTATTGCTGCACAAGCATTAGATTTTTCCCAAAGAGCCACATACTTTTGGCTTACAACGAAAGAAATGTGATTCATTTCAGCTTTGTCTAATTGTTCAGGTCCAATAATCTTTTGATCAGTATTTCCCACCAAATTACCTGATAGGATTTGATTAATTTCTTGTATTGTAAATGATTTCATTATAAATTATTATTTGTTACTTTAATTATTACTTAGTATCTGTCCATAAAGTCGAAAGTTTGAATTCAAGGCGTGAGATAAATTCAAACCATAGAATACTGGCGTATTTGAGGATTTGGATTTTGAGCAACAACGCAGAAGTCGGACTTTATAGACGAACTTTACTTAGTATGCTTGCAATCTTCTTTATACTCATACCCTGTTTTAAATAAATCTGTTTTTAAATTCACTTTATCACCTCTTTCTTCCAAAAAATTAACCTTAGTATCAACAAGTTTTTTATAAAGTTCAGGTCTGCGATCTTTAAGGTAATAATAATTGGGAGCAGGATGCGTCATTCCATAATAAGCAGGTACACAATCAGCAATGAGTAGTGTATTTTGCTCATGATTTGCATTAACAATTATATCTCCATGAGGCCCACATATAATACTATTACCAGCATAATGCCACTGATCATCGCCTCTTTTTTCATATCCAACACGATTAGAGTATGCAAAGAAAATATTATTTGCATATGCATTTGCCGGAATAAGTAATTCCGAAATATCAGGATATGGAACAGCGCTTCTATTACCATCAGGTAACCTATAATAGCTGTCGGCAGCAGTTGGGCCAACAATTAATTTAGCTCCATTTAACGCAAGTATACGCTGTAACTCAGGGAATTCGCATTCGTAACAATTAAGAACTCCAACTGGAAAGTCAAATATATTATACACAGGATAATCACTTGTTCCACAGCTCCAGTTATCCCTCTCTTGTTGTCCGTATAAATGTGTTTTTTGATAACTATTAAGTAATTCACCTGTTTCTTTAATCACTGCAATTGCATCATAATATCTGGTTACTCCATCGGGTTCATCTACTTTCTCAGCATAAGGCACAATTAATGCAATATTAAATTTCTTGGCAAGTTCACATGCCTTTGAAATACTTGGACCATCTTTAAATTCGGCTACCTGTTTGGCATCATCCGGACTTAAAGTATAACCTGTAACATAAAGTTCAGGGAATGAAAGTAGCTGAACATCAAACTTTTTAGCCTGTTTAATAGCTTCTTCCAGTAGTTCCATATTTTTTACGGTAGCACCATCTGCACAAGCTGCTTCTATTTGATAAATTCCAAGGCGAATACCAGAACCAGACTCAGGCACATCTCCATAAATTGACATTTTATACTGTAACTTCCGATAACTTTCCTGTACACTTAATTTATAATCTGGAGTACCATCGTTTGATGCAGCAATTTGAGCATCTAGTTTTTGTAACTTCTGCTGGTTATCTAAACTAGAATTTTGCTGTGAAAACACAAGCGTTGAAATAAATACAAAGGAAATTAGTAAGGTTAGATTTTTCATAGTAGTATGTTTTAAGTAATAAAAATGAATTTAAGAAAAGAACAGTGTAACTATATTACAAATGTAAGATATTTAAGATTAGCGTAATACTCTTTTGTTAAATACTTGTTATTATTGTAAGTATACTAAAACCATCACGACTTTTCAATAAAGTCATCACAATGAAAAAAGCAATAATATTTTTCTTACTAGTAGGATACATACTTCATGGATGTTCGAAACAAGACAAATATTCCCCACCGGTTGGTTCCATTAACGAACTCGAAAATGGGTGGGCTGTTCCATTGGATCAGTTAGTTATATCCCTACTTCCGGCGGATAGGATAAAATCAATTGATACTCCAACTTTTGAGATTGTGGCCAATAGTAACTTAAGATCTAACGATGCAGTATATGCATATCGTTATGCTGACACTGTTAAGATTTATCCACAAAGAATATTAAGTAAGCACGAAATAGTAAACGACCGCATTGGTAATCACTATTTTGCAATTACATATTGCCCTCTCACCGGAAGTGCAATTGCATGGAACAGAGAAATAAATGGAGAAGTGAGTGAGTTTGGAGTTTCTGGGCACCTTTACAATGAAAACCTTATTGCATATGATAGAAACGGCAACAGCTATTGGTCGCAAATGTTACTAGAGGGTATTAAAGGGAATAGTGAAGGAGACAACCTCAAGAATAGTATGTTGCTTTTTACATCAGGTGAAACCATAAAAAAATCATATCCTGATGCCCTGATTTTGGTTGATTCAACAGACAGCATATGTAACGACTCTATTTGCGGTTTTAAACAAGGTTCTGATTATGGAAATCCTGATGAAAATGAAATTACTAACCTTCTAACCGGTGGTAATTATTTTGGGGTTGTAAACACTGGTATTTTAAATGGTGGCCAAGGTGCATTACTCTTTAGTTATGATGATTTTAATGATTCTATAAGTATCTATCAAACAAATTATAAAAATTCAAGGTTAATTGTGATAGGTAGTAGTTCATTACAATTTATTGTTGCATTTATAGATAAAAGCAGCAATTCTGAAATCCATTTTAATGCGATTCAGAATTCACTTCCAACTATTTTTGAAGATAACCAAGGGAATAATTATGATATCACAGGATTGATAATTTCCGGACCTTCGGCAGGAATCCAACTACCATCACCAATTGCATATACTGCCAATAGTTATGCATGGGAATTATTCTTTGGAAATGGTATTCAAGTTTTCAAAAACTAGGTATTATTTTTCTGGAGGTTTCATAAATTTATAAAATACCCACACAAATCCACCTATTAAGTGTATAATCACTATGCTAAATATAATATAAGCTAAAGTCATACTAATATAATTGAGTCCACTCCGAAAAGTATAAAAACAAAAAAATGCCACTAAGACTCAAAGGCTCTAAGATACACAAAGAACAGATAACCAGTAAAGTAAAGCTTTGTGAATTCTTTGTGTTTTTGTGCCTTTGTGGCAAAATTGACTTTTCGGAGTGGACTCATAATTAAAACAAATAAGAAACGCCTCCTGTTATAGATAAAACTCCAATATGAGCCTCTTGGTTAATCTCACTACTATTACGTTTATAAGTGAAATTAAATGTTGAGCCGATATAAGAAGCATTAAGATGTATATTAAAATGCTCATTAACTACACCCCTTACTCCACCAGAACCATAAATTGCAAATACGGTTTCGTTTGTACTCGACTCATAATAATTAACCGTAGAAAAAACAGTTGTTGAATTTATTAATGCCGCAGGTTTATACACATTATATAAGCCTCCCAGCATTTTAAAAGTGAACGAAAAATATTTATTTACAGGTATATCAAAAACCATCCCAACTAGCCCTGAAATACCACGAAATGATTCACTTTCGGCACTTACTGTTTTAAATGCGGGGCTAGAGTCCAGGTAACCCTGCGCTAAGCGCACATTGTCAACAGGGTTAACACTATAATTAAATAAAAATGCTACGCCGGCATGCCATGAATAAAAATATGCAATTTCTGCGTTAATATTTGTTCCAACTGTAGCATAGCTACTTACATCTATTCCACTTGCACTACCCAACTCATATGCAGGAATAGCCACACCCATTGATAGAGTTGCCATGCCATGTTTATAGATATATTCTTGAGCATCTGCAATTTTAATAACAGAAGAAAGGAGAAATAATATTACAAATACATGTTTCAACCAAATAGTTTTATTAACAGGATAATTTACAAAAGATACTACCAGTCATTACTAGAAAGTATTTGTTAATCGTGCTGCAGCATCAATAATAACAGAACGAGGAGCAGCTAAATTAATTCTTTGGAAACCCTCCCCTCCTATTCCAAAAGTAGAGCCTGGGCTCAATCCTAATAATGCATTATTAACTAACTCTTGCTTTATTTGCTTATCACTATAACCTGTATCTCTAAAATCGAGCCACCCTAAATAAGTTGCCTCAGGATTGATGAGCTTAATTTTAGATTTACTTTTCAATAACGCTTGTTCTAGACTACTAAAATTTTCGCTAATATAACACATTAACTCATCAACCCAAGTATGACCATAGGTATATCCGGCTTCTGATGCTACCGCACCAAATAAATTACCACCAGAAAGGTGAAATCTATTAATAATTTGCTCCAATTTTTCTCTTAAATTTGAATTTGATATAATCACTGATGAAGTTGCCAAACCCGCAATATTAAAAGTTTTGCTCGGAGCTATACAGGTAATAGTAATATCGGCAATTTCGGGTGATATTGATGCCATCGGAATATGATTATTCCCTGGTAGAATTAAATCGCTATGAATTTCGTCAGAAATAATGACAACATTATTTCTGACACATATTTCACCTAATCTTGTAAGTTCTTCTATTGTCCATACTCTCCCCACAGGATTATGAGGGCTAGACAGAAAAAACATGCTAGCATTTTGTGCCTTTTTTTCAAAGTCGTCAAAATCAATAATATACCTACCTTCATCCAGTAATAAATTATTGTTTAACTGAACTCTTTTATTGTCAGTAACTGCACTAAAAAACGGAAAGTATACTGGAGGTTGAACAATAACCCCATCTCCTTCTAGTGAATAAGCTAATGTTGAAAAATTAAGTGCAGGAACTACACCAGGACTAAAAACAATCCATCTACTATCAATTTCCCAATTGTGCCGCTTATGAATCCAATTTACTATTGACTCATGATACGATTTTGTACGAAAAGAATACCCATAAATAGAATGATTTGCGCGGTTTATTATGGCATCTTTAATAAACGAAGGGGTTTCAAAATCCATATCAGCAACCCACATTGGCAGAACATCATCTTTTCCAAATATTTTAGCCCTTAAATCATATTTAATATTTGCTGTAGATTCTCTATTTATTACCTTATCAAAATTATACATAATAACTGTATTATGGAATAGTTACATTAATTACACCAATCAATAACAATACCTAAATTGGTTAAGGATATCTACTACATATAGCAACAGAATGAAAAATAATCCCAATAAAAAAAGATGTAAGTTGCTATTGCGTAAGCATTACAGGCATTATCAGCATCAAAATATCTTCAGGATCATCATCATCCCTTTCCGAAATAATAATACCAGCTCTATTAGGTGCTGATAATTCAATTATTATTCGTTCAGGCTCCAATGTATTAAGCATTTCTTGAATAAATCGTGAATTAAACCCAATCTCGATATCATCGCCCTCATAGCTACAAGTAAGCCTTTCCTTAGCTTCACTTGCAAAATCCAAATCTTCGGCAGTTAATAATAATTCTTTTCCTGATATTTTGAACCTAACCTGATGTGTTGATTTACTTCCGAATATTGATACCCTTCTAATTGCATTGAGTAAACTTTTACGATCGATTGATAAATTATACGGGTTTTGCGTTGGAATAACAGCTTCATAGTTAGGGTACTTACCATCAATAAGTCTGCAAATCAAAACAATATCACCAAATTCAAGTCTGGCATTTGTATCATTAAAATCAAACTTAACAGCAACTTCCTCATCTTCAGTCATTATATTTTTAAGATGACTAAGTGGTTTTTTTGGTAGTATGATTGATGCAGGTGTATCTGATTTAATATCATGCCTACGATATCTAACAAGTTTATGAGCATCGGTTGCAACAAAAGTTAAACTTTCTTCGGTAACCTCAAAAAGCACACCTGACATAACAGGGCGTAATTCATCGTTTCCGGTTGCAAAAAGTGTTTTGTTAAAAGCGTTAACCAATAATGCCGAATTCAACTCCAATGTAGTTGGGTTATCCATTTCTGGTATCTGCGGGAACTCATCACTACGGTGTCCAATTAACTTATACTTACCTTCTCCGGCAAATATTTCAATACTAGTATCAGCTATAGATATTGTTACCGGCACGTTTGGAAGTGATTTCATAATATCCAAAAGCATTTTTGCAGGAATTGCAATTACACCCGAATCTTCTGACATATCAGTAGTTAACACAACAGATATGGTTGTTTCCAAATCAGAAGCCGTAATACGTAGTGTATTGTTGTTTAGTTCAAACAAAAAGTCTTCGAGGATGGGCAATGTATTATTAGTTCCCAATACGCCACTTACTTTTTGCAGCCCCCGTAGCAAGGTTGTACTTGATATAATAAATTTCATTTCTAAATAGAATTAATTATTATGAAAATATTTTTCTGTCATTATAAAGTTGAAATCATACTATTTTATTGCATAATCTATCAGTATATTTGCTCTAAAAAGTAAATTCCACAATCGCGAGTAAAATTATGAAAAAAAATGACAACTAATAATTGTTATCCTTATAAATTTATTTGGCTTTCATCTTCCTCATGAAATCAACACTTTTCCGACGTGTAGAAGTTACATATTCGTAGTATTCGGTATCACTATCAGGATTTAATATTCGCTTTTCGGGCTTTATTGTTTCAATTCTTTCGTTGAAAGCATTATCAGAAGATAACACCTGCATTATTCCATTCTTATAGTTAAAGAAATACCAAGAATTTTCGGTAGGTTTCAAGTATATAGAAATACTACTGCCAGTTCTTCCTTTTTCTATTTGAACCCATCCATCAACATACTTATTAACCAAATCACCACCAATATAGCCAATACCAATTTTACCTTTAGAGATATATGACCTTGTGGATGCATCCCAATATAAATTTAGATCACTAAAAATAATCTTATGACTAATTTGAGTTGGCATTTTACGCAACTGCCCATATAATGATATTTCGTTAATGCTTTTTTTAGCAATATCTTTAGGTAGATTTTTATGCAAAAACAGAGGAAACAATCCTTCGGACATATTACCACCATCAACATAACTTAACCTCAAGCTATCAGCCATCATTTTCATTACCTTTTCATCAAAATAAAAATCAAGTAATAATACGGTATTAATATATGTTGAATCAGCAACAATTATATGCTCAAAAGTACCCGATGATCTAAGAGTTAGCATGTTAAAATTTAACCCAAGATTAAAATTTCCATCCCCACTAAGTACACATTTGGTATTATCAAGAGACACAAAATTGCTTTGCATATTTCCATTTATGAATCTGCTTTCAGTACCAACTGCAAACGCATTACTTACCGTATCAAATAACATCCGCCCGGTTGCATTCAAAAATAATAAATCCTGCGGACTATTTGTTGGTTCTAAAATTAGGGGGTAGAACTTTCTGTTTTCGTCAGAATAAGCAAGTCCGTAGTAAGCAGGGCTACCCTTTGAATCTACAGTTAGAGTACTTACATCAAAAAATATTTGCTTGGAGTTAAGTACCTGATTGAATGACACCCAGTTATCAACATTCGCTACACACTCCTCGTTTAGCTTATAACCACCATTAAATCTAAAATCCTTACGTGAGCCAAGCAAACTAATCTCACCTTTAAAGTAATATTGAGGACTAAGGAAGAAAATCTCACCTTCAGAAGTTTGTCCAAACCCAGCTGTTACACCATCTGCATTTGCAGAAATACTACTTAAAAACAAAGGCTGCTTCATCCCATTTCTATCCTCATAATCCGTCCATCCTACTGCAGTATATTGTTTTTTACTAAAAATATTTACCTCTGCATCATAAATACTATGATAAGCATTAGTTGTATCAGCAATAATTAAAACATTTGTAAGGGTTTCAATTTGCGCATCACGCAATATTTTAACCGATTCATTATTGGGGAAAATTGCAGCATCAGCAACTTTAATAAGTTTAACTTTTTCAGCATCAATAGTATAATCTCGCAGACTATATGTTGCATTTCCTGCGAAAAACCGGAGTGAGTCCTGGTCTTTTTTAATTGAAATAAATTCAGAGCCATATCCTTTATAATCAATTAATTGTAATGGAGTTAAGCTATCAAGTCCGTTGTAGTTGTCTTCTAGATTACTACTCAATATCAATTTATCATCATTCATAACCCACTCTACTTCATCAAGTGTTGAAATATAATTATTAAACGGGAACTCCAAGAAGGAATTTTTATGAATATGGCTAAACCAGCCCAACTGTTTCTCAAAATCAATTTTAGCAAAGTAATCTCTTGCATCAAATACAAGGGCATCATTTAAACTATTCTTCAAAAAGAAATTGGCAGTATCAGCTGTAAGCTCACTATATTTAAATAGTATGTTATTAGATACTATCTCTGACTGATCAAAAATAAACGACCCATCACCACGCATATAATCAGGGTTTAAATATAAGTCTCCTTTCAACCACGAATTATCATAAACAATAAAAGGCCCAGCATCACTGCTTAACTTCATAATATTAGTATGTATAACCCACTGAACATTAACTGTATCGCCCTGAGCAGATGGGAAATTATACTTGTCGGGGCTATTCATAACTCTAAAATCATTGGTAATTCCGATAAGTGAATCAGGATAAAAAACATATTCAATTGAAGAGGAATATGAAGATAAGTACTCCAAATTTCCATCACCTTTAAAGCCTTCGTTACTCAACGATATTTGAGAGCTAAATTTTCCTAAACCCCCATAAAGTTTATAACCTGAATCCTTAGTATCGTGTGTAAATCCAAATGAATAATCAGAAATAACAACAAGGGGCTCATTAATAATTGGAAAAATCCCAGAAGAGGTAAGGCTACCTTCAAACGACAATCCTTCGGTTGAAAATGTTGAAATACTATCAAAAACAAAAGGATCAACAGAATAATAAAAACTCTCAGGAACTAGTGTGCTATCTTGAATCGATTTCCGGTTATAATATACATAACTAACATCATCACTAACAAATGTAGGAAATTCAAAATTCTTTTTTAATCCGGATTTATTATTGGGCTTATCTATATAAATTGTTCCAACCATATCCTCAATAACATTGTCAACCTTAACCAATGAATCCTTTAACATTAAAATATCATCATATTTTATTTTAAAAGCTAAAGAATCAACATAATTCATTTTCAGCATAAAACTATCGTAAACAAACGTGCTATTACGCGAATAAAAATCAAGTAGCCCCATGTGAATATGACCATCAAATGTAAAATCTCTATTTTTTTTAATTGAAATAGTTTTATCATATGGATAGATATACACTTCCTGCGAATCACTAATACTAACTTCAGGCACGCCCATAACAACTAAATCCAAAGTATTAAGATTTATTGTGGCATTTGCACTAGCCTTTACTTTTGATGTAAGTTTAATCACATCATAATCAATTTTTCCACCTTTAGCATCCAAAAAGTACATCAACCTATCTTTAACAATAGCCTTTTTACTATGCGAATCATACAATAAAAACCCCTTATTCGACAAATCTATTAACATAGCTGACACCTGATCAGGCGATTTTTGCATAAACTGAGAAAGAGAATTGAGTTTAATTTCATTGTCATCGTATAATTTCATGTAATTTTGAATAATATACAGAGGATTAATATCATCAATACCTTGTAGTCGATAAAAATCATTTTGAGAAAAATAGTTACTTGACACAAATCGAGCAATATTTCTATTTTTCACACTCTTAATTCGTTTAAAAACCAACTCAGAATCTTCCATCTTCCAAAATAATGCCTGCACATAAATATCTAGTTCATGATATGAATCGAAAAAGGGTATCATTCCAGTTGTTTTTTTACCCGTGTACAATACAAATTGTTTATTTTTACTCAAATACTTAACACTTAAAGAAGGATGATATAGCGAATCAGAAATAAAATAAAAAATAAACTCTGCTTTATTAGCAATTATTTCATCATCAGCTAAACGAAACTTATCAGCTTTTAATTTTGCAAAAATGCTATCACTTCTTGAAAGTTGTAAAACAGCCTTCGATTTACCGTCACCAATACCATACAGCTTAAGGCCTTCCATTTGCATACCACCAAAAAAACTTATACCATCATAAATATCATATAGTTCAAAATCATCAAAATAAGCACTAAAACGCGGAAATGAAGTTTTTTTTGTTGGAGGGCTAGATGTAATTCTTTCTGAAATCTGCCCCAGTACCGGATTATTAAAGAACCTCTTATAATGGAATATTACCGAATCAATTGTATACGAAGGCAGAGTAACATCAATACTATAAGAATTAATATCTGCATATATTTCTTCTGCTTTTTCTTCACCAAATCTCGACCATTTTAATATGCCTGTTTCACCATTCCACCTCTTAAGCTCATAGTTGTATATACCCTTTGTATCTAAAATAACTGAACTATCTTTCTTAGTTGCACATACAAAATCCCCCTTTTTAAATATAACAAGAAAATTAGTGTCAAGAAAAAAACTAAATCTTGAATTACGCTGATACCACGACAAATTATTTTTTTTATGAAAGCGCTCGTTCTCCAACAAATCATCTGTAAAATCAAGAAATTTAGCAAATGGAGTGCTCTTTTTATTGTCCAAAAGTTTTGCAGCATATGCATGCCACGAAATTATACTTTTTGGTAGTTGCTGCGATTCGGCTATGTTTGTAAGGGCATATATATAATCGTACAGGTACGGGTAGGTGCGCATTTTTTTTGTGCGCATTTTTTCAATTAAGTTTCTAATCTCCGTTTTTTCTTGTTTATTGAACCTCCCTATACTCCACCGCTGATGAAACCTTTGAAGTAATAACTCTGATTTCTTTTTATACGTTTTTGATTCCGTATTCAATAAAATTGATGAAATTTGAGTAAAAAATACCTCAGAATTTACTGATAACGAGTCAGATTGCTGGGAGCTAGCACTAAATGCTATAAAAAAAAATAAAGAAAAAATAAATCCTCGTAATACAATATTCAGAACTGCAATTGTTTTGAAGAAACCATGTAACAAGATACACGAAGAATCGGAAACAGGTTTCTTGTAATTATCAAACACATGGTATTTTAACGGCAACATTTATCTTTTTTGCTTTTCAGAATTTATTAAAACTATCATGCACATATACTGAAATTGGAACCTAAATATTTACTCTTGCTTAATGAAAACAGCCGCTATCCAATTATTTTTTTCTAGTTTACTTATAAAATTTAGTCCGCATTTCAGGGCTTCTTCTTTTATATCAGGTAAATCGTTTTTATAGAAACCACTAAAGTAGATGTATCCTCCCTTAAGTAACGCTTCTGAATAATATTTCATATCCCGCAAAAGAATATTTTTATTTATATTGGCAAATATCACATCATAATTATCCGAAGAAGCAACAAGTTCAACTCCCCCTTCAATGGCCTTAATGTTACCAATATTATTTAAACCAGCATTTTCTAATGTACTATCATACGACCATCTATCAATATCAATTGCTGTGATATCTTTCGCCCCTTTCATGGAAGCCAAAATAGCAAGCACCCCAGTTCCACACCCCATATCCAATACCTTCTTATTTCTAAAATCATTATCTAAAATGAGCTCTAGCATAAGCGAAGTAGTTTCATGATGAGCTGTCCCGAAAGCCATTTTAGGAGTAATTAATATTTCATACTCCATTGAAGGTTTACTTTCATGAAAAGCAGCCCTAACATAGCACCTATTGGCAATGATAACCGAAGGATAGTTACTTTCCCAAACTTCATTCCAGTTTTTATCAGGAATAAGCTCAATCTGCAATTTACCCAAATTATTGCATTCATGGCAATATGTAATCTCCAATAAGTTCGCCTTTACGAAGTCTTTTTTAGGAATATATGCTATTATACTGCTATCTTTTTCTTCAAAACTCTCAAAGCCAATTACCGCTAGCTGAGCAATTAAAATTTCCGAATTTTCTTCTGTGGTAGGCTCAGGCAATACTATTTGATAATAATCCATAAATAAATTTGAATATTATTAAGAGGTGTGGTTTTTTTTACCACACCTCTCATATAACAGTTAATCTAAAAACTAGTAACAATTTTCACAAAATCATCCGCTTTTAGCGATGCGCCACCAATCAGCCCACCATCAACATCTGCATTGGCAAAAAGTGTTACCGCATTTTGCGCGTTACAGCTTCCTCCATATAAAATTGTAGTATCATCAGCAGTTTTATCTCCATATTTTTCAGAAATTAATCCTCTAATATAGCTATGCATTTCTTGTGCCTGATCAGGAGTAGCAACCACACCTGTACCAATTGCCCAAACAGGTTCGTACGCCACAACAATATTAAGAAACTCATCTTTATTTAGATGAAAAACCCCATTTGTCATCTGATTCTTCACAACATCAAAATGATTACCACTCTCTCTTTCATCAAGTTGCTCTCCAATACAAAATATCGGCTTCATATTATAATCCAAAAGACGGTCAACCTTCTCCGCAAGCATCTTATCTGTTTCATTAAAATACTTTCTCCTTTCACTATGACCAACAATACAATATGCAATTTCCATTTCACCCAACATTGATGCCGAAACCTCACCAGTATATGCACCATTGTCAAAATTACTAACATTTTGAGCTGCAATGCTTAATATCGATTCTTCTGCATAATCAGATGCCATCTCCAAGTATAAAGCTGGAGGGCAAATAATTACTTCACATGCCAAATCTTTTTCGTCAAGTTCATCAGCAATGGCACCGACAAGCTCTTCAGCTTCAGCAAAATTTTTATTCATTTTCCAGTTACCTGCAACTATTTTTTTTCTCATAATCCAATTATTTCAATGCTAAATTTTATTTCCTTAATAAATAATACTAGTGGTGATGACCTCCATCGCCATGCACATGACCATGAGAGAGCTCCTCTTCACTAGCATCACGAACATCCAGTACTTTACCCGAGAAATAAAGATTTCTACCTGCCAATGGATGATTGAAGTCCATAATAACTTTATCTTCTTTTATTTCTTTAACTCTACCATCTATTGGATTGCCTTCTTGATCCTGCATGGTAATCACATTGCCAATTTTAAGTAAATTCTCATCCACTTTACCATCTTTTTCAAAGATAGATTTATCAATTTCTATTATGGCAGTATCGGTAAGTTCACCATACCCCTCTTCGGAATTCAACTCAAATGCAAAATCAGCCCCAGGCTCAAGTCCATCAAGATTTTTTTCAAATACAGGTAACAATGTGCCATTACCAAATAAATGTACAAAGGGTTTATTATCATCAACTTGTTGAATAATTTCACCATCTACACTATCAAACCTTAACGTATAGGTTAAAGTTACTACACTATTTTTTGCTACTTTCATACTTTCTTAGTTAAGCTTATGTTAAAGACGGCAAATTTACAAAATTGATATGGTTTTTTTCTATTATTGCATTAATTTATAATTTATTAACCAATAGAGTTGAAATAAAAACAGCATGCAAAAAGTAAATAATCTCGTTTGTTTGGTGTTGCTACTATTTTTATTTAGTTGCAAGTCTTCTATTATTGATAACGAATCTAGTTTTTTACAAGACAACAAGTACGATAGCGAATTTCCATCAAAAAGTGTATCGAAAGAATTGAGTTATATTTCCAGTACAGTTAAAAAGCTTAATGTATTAGCATTTTATTCTAATTATTATTTTCCTAAAGATAGTAATATTGTTAAAAATATGATTAACGATTCACTTCTTAGTTCATTTTCTTTAAATAATTCAATTACTCATAATTCTGTTTTAGGCACAGCAAGCGTTGTGTATGCTGACAATAACATTATTGGACTGTTAACTTGTGCCCATGTTGTAGACTTTGAAGATACTGTATATACATATTATAATAACGATACCAAAATTCTTAAATCTGTAGCCATTAAAATAAAGCAGCAGAATCATGTTGGCAGTTTAGAAGCAGGAGAGGCAATTGAAATTGTATCCATCGATAAGAAAATGGATATTGCCCTTCTAATCAAGAAGGCAATTCCATTTGATCAAATAACCCCTGTTTTAAATTATCCGGTTGGCAATATCAATGATTTACAATGGGGCAGTTTAGTTTACATAATGGGCTATCCACTCGGCAACCTTATGGTTACCAGAGCTATTGTAAGTGTAACAAACAAAATGAAAACTGGCATTTTTGTTACTGATGCACTTTATAATCACGGCATTAGCGGAAGTCCTGTTTTTGCAATTCGCGATGGGCTACCTAATTTTGAACTGATAGGAATGGCTTCGTCTGCGGCTGCTCAAAAATTAAATATACTTGTTACCAGTGATGATTTTAAGGCACAAAACAACCTCAAAACACCCTATGAAGGAAATATTTTTGTTGACAATAGTAAGCTGATAAGTTATGGGGTAACTTATTCAGTTTCCATCGATGAAATAGTTAATTTTGTACGTTTAAATGAGCAAGCTATTTTAGATGCGGGATTTGATATAAATAAATTCTTCAAATAAAAAATGCGATATTAAACTATGGCGAAAACAAAAAAATCAAATAATAAAACAGAATTTGATAAATATCGTATCGGACTTGGAAAACGATTGTTTGACGTATTGTTTTCTTCTTTGGTTCTAGTTATTTTTTCACCACTACTTTTAATTACAGCATTTGTTATTAAACTTACCACCAAAGGTCCTACATTTTATAAATCACTCAGGGTTGGCACAGGCTATGATATTTTCACGTTCTATAAATTCAGAACAATGTACCAAGGAGCCGAAATGGAAAAAGCAAGACTATCGGAACTAAATGAATATCTTATTTCACATAAAGACAAACCTCATGTATTTGCAAATATTGAAGTTTGCCCCGACTGTAAAGAAGGAGAACCATGCTCACCAATACTTTATATTGATGGTGTAGAAATATGTGAAAACATGTATCTTAGAAAAAAAAGATTGTGGAGATTAGAAACTACATTTTTCAAAATTAAAGATGATCCCAGAATAACACCGTTGGGTAATTTCTTGCGAAGTACGCATCTAGACGAATTCCCTCAATTTATAAATGTTATTAAAGGTGATATGTCCATAGTTGGCAACCGCCCATTACCTCTTTATGAAGCTGAAAAACTCACCACAGACGAATGGTCATATCGGTTTTTAGCCCCAGCAGGAATTACTGGATTGTGGCAGGTAAATACAAATAACAAGATGAAAGCTGAAAATAGGGTAAGGCTTGATAATCAATATGCAACGATTTCAAGTCCAAAACAAGACTTCCTAATAATAGTAAAAACCATTCCTTCTTTATTTAGGCTCGGAGAATCAAGATATTAACCCTAGTTCGAGCCAAGGCTTAATACACCTATTGGTAATTATGGGTATAAAAAGAAAACCCTCTCTAAATATCCCGTTGTTAAATGTTGGAATATCTTAAAGAGGGTTTTATCCCGAATAAACATTAATGGCTCATTCTAAAAGTTAATCGGTATTAGTAAAAAAGTTAATTACGAAACCTCAACAACTACCTCTTCACTCTGCCACAAACCATGTTTTGTACAAAATGCCATTGCAGTTAACTTCATATTTTTCTTGGGCACAACACTAAAAACTACTTCAACGTGCCCAGGTGCATTACCCAAAGTACCGGGAGCAAACGAAGCTTGCCCTAACATAAACTCACCATTCCATAACTGAACATATGCAATATAATGGTCAAAATCATCCGGATGAGCGTACTCATCTCCAACTTTAACTTTTACTGCAAATTTCTCACCAGCCACAGCATTACTCTCACAATGTACAAATGCTGAGTGACGGTCAATGTAATCTTTTTTGGCTTCTCTGTCAATTGTTGAAATATCAACGTATTTATTAATTTTCAT
>Ga0307987_1000769_pt1 | contig 18666 bp, 18 predicted proteins | sample EllFjometagen181_FD_203157 | JGI IMG/M metagenome (GOLD analysis project Ga0307987, IMG submission 203157) | Marine microbial communities from Ellis Fjord, Antarctic Ocean - #181 | ecosystem: Environmental > Aquatic > Marine > Unclassified | place: Southern Ocean | collected 2014-10-08
ACGGCTACCATATTCCGACTAACTCGCCATGCTGGAACACTGGAACAGACAATACTGAGTCTGAATTTGATTTTGAGGGAGAAAGTGTACCTTTTGACGGTAGTTTTGATATCGGTGCAGATGAGTATGTTGATATTGACAACGACGGCATTCCTGATTGGTGGGAGAAAAAATATTTTGGTGGAATGTTGACAGTGAATCAGTATACTGATTTTGATAGTGATGAATTGTCTGATTTGAAAGAATATTTGAATCATTCAAATCCTTTTGACAATCAGGATAATGATGGCGATGGTTTGAGTGATGACCTAGAAAAATGGATAAATACAAATCCTAATGATCCGGATACCGATGGCGACGGAATGGATGATGAGTGGGAACATGAGAATGAAGGTTTTGACCCCAATGAGGAAAACGATCCCAATGTGGATAGTGACGGGGATGGATGGTCTGACTTAGAAGAGGCAATGCATGGAACTGATCCAAATATAAGAGATACCGATCTAGATGGCATAGATGATTCGATTGATGCAGATCCGTTAGATCCAGAAAATGATAACACTGCAAGTGTATTTAATACAAGAAACATAACTTTTATGGTGGGCGACCGTAGTGGAAGCCATAGTGAAAGGTATCGACTTGTTGTCGGAAACTATTCTGTCTATATGTCGCATGTTAGTAGTGCAGAGTATGTCTTTGAACATACATTCAGAATACCTGCCGGACAATACTATCAAGGTTATCTTGAATCATTACCGGATGATGATCCAGATGGAGATTATGATGCCGATATCACAGGAGAAGGTATTATTGTTTCAGATCTGTGTGCGGAAGATTCTTCTGGTCGAGTTCTGGGTGGACATCACGAAAATAGCGGTTTTAATTCAGGACAAAGAAATTTTGTGGTTTATGTTATGCCGGTAATAAATGATGAAGACACAACTGACAAGCCTAATCCTAATCCTGACGAGGCATTAACTAAAGAGCCAATAAATACAATTAACGGAAATGTAACAGCATCGGATACCGATCTTGCTGTCGCATGTCAGGGATTCTCTTTGTTAATGAAACGATATTACAACAGTCGTTCAGAATACACAAACAGTCCTGTTGGAGCAAGATGGAACCATTCATTTGATTGGGGACTAACATCCAAAACAAATTACTATTACCGAGGTCTTCAAGCTGACTGGCTAATTCTTAGAACAGGAAACGGTCAGCAGAAGTGGTTTGAGCATATAACTAATGAATATTATAAGGCACCGGTAGGTCTTGACTGGCGTTTGACGCAGAACGATGAAGACTTTGAACTTGTAACAGGTGGAGGACGACAGAGTTATACATTTGGACAGAACGGACTCCTGTCAAGTGCCAGCAACATTTTTAACGATTCGCTTTCTTTTTCATATAACAATGATGACCAACTTACAAGAGTTGAACATAGTAATGGTCAATTCTTGGATTATCAATATACTAACAATCTCATATCAAGAGTTAACACATCTACCAATGCATTGTATTCAACCTACGGATACTCAGATGATAGAAACTTGACAAATGCAACAAGACATGTAGATGGAGTGGAGTATATTACCACGTATCAGTATGGAGAACTGCATAATCTTACCAATAGGTGCAATGCTCTTGGACAAAACTTTGCTTATGAATATGCTATTACAAACAATGCAGATGGTATTACCATTGCCAAAGGTATTGGAATGGCAGTTGATGATTATTGGTACAAGCATACTGTTGCTTATAACACAGCATCAAACTACACCATTGTAAATTATCCTCCGAGAGGAACAAATCAGATATATAAATATAAATATTCTCCTGATTCACTTGCAATCACAGCAATATATGGTCCAGGTACGGAGTCCAATAAGACTCAATACATAAGAGATGGTCAGAATGATCTGGTTAAAGTAAAAACAACAGATGGAGTAACTGGTGATGAATTCATCAGCAGTATGAGTTATGACATAAACCATAACTTAACGTCAAGTGGCGTTGGATATAATGCAGAACCTATGTATACATGGAACTATGTCTGGAATCTAACTAACAATACCCTTGTTGCAGCTATGGATCCTGAAGAAAAAGAAGTCACATTCGAATACATCGGCATACTCCCTTGGAAAACTCACACATGGCTATCTGATACTGAAGCATTGACAACAATCTTTGAACATAATTCAAAAGGACTTCTTTCCAAAGCAATCAACGGAAATGGTCATTGGATAAAGTTTGCATACAACAACTATGGATTTGCCACATCGGCAATTCCACAGATTGGGCCAGTCGTAACAGCAAAGATTAATGATTTTGGATTCATTGAAGAAATAAGTCAGCCATGGACAAATGGAACATTCAGAACAACAAAATTCTCTTCAGATCTGATTGGTAATACAACCAATATTTTGTATGCAGATGGAACATCAGAAAGTTATGCCTTTGATAATATGAACAATCTTGTTTCTTATATAGGTGTTGACGGCATAACAAATGAATATGTCTATGCACCGACGCATAAGCTGACAGCAATCATCAAAAGTACAGGTAGCTTTGCTATAACAAATTCCTTTGACTATGATCAGCAGTTCAACTCACTTTGCATAAAGGATGTAATGAATCGTCCTGTGGAATCATATTTAATGGACATAAAAGATCGTCCAATTACAGTAACCAATGTTGAAGGACAGGTGATGAACTTTAATTATGGCGTTGGAAGTATGGTGAAATCTGTTGAACGATTTGATGGAACAATAGTTTCAAATAGTTATAATTCTTCAACATTGTTGGAAAAATCAGTTTTCGGCAATCTGACCAATTCATTCAGTTATTACAAAAATGCTATGCCGGCATCTATTCAAACAGAAAATGGAAGTGTCTCAAACATCTTTGACAACGCAAACCGTTTTGTCTCTGGAATTTGTATTGCAGATGATGTGGAAACCACAACCGATTATATGCTTGATTATGCTGGCAACACCACCAATGCTGTCATCTTCTTAGATGGAACAAATATTGTTGAAACATCCGCAAGCTTTGATGAAGCAGAAAGAATCTCGCTGCTCTCTTCTCGATCAACGATCAACGATAGACGAATAACGAACTCTTTCGCATTTGCATACAATGAAATTTCAGGACTCACCTCACAAATGACAAACCAGAATTCTGGCATTTTTGTTGAATATGATTTTGACATAATGAATCAACTTGATTCCATTGTTTGGAAAGATGATTCCGGTAGTGTAATAAAAAGCTTTGACTACTCCTACAGTCCGTCCGGAATGATCACAAATATTGCTAGAGAAGTTTCATCTGAAGATGTCAGCTACGAATATAGCGACTTCTTTGGAACGCTTTGGAAATCATCCAGCAGTTACTATACAGCTCAATATGCTAGAGATGCGGTTGGCAATCCATTTGAGTATATTATTAATGGTAGTTATTTCTATAACTTTGGATTCGATGCAGGCAACCGCTTATCATCATGGATGGGGGGAGGCTATAAATATAATATCGCAGGTTGTGTAATAAACAAGATATCTTCTGGCAATTCAACAGATATCCATTGGAACAGCAGGTATCAGATGACTGATATCTCAAAAAATGGCTCTTTGACTAAAAGCTATACCTATGATTCTTTAGGACGACGCTCGTCAATCACCGACTCATCGGGTAATGTAACCAAAATGGTTTATGATGGAATGCATATGGTTGCAGATGTTGACGAAAATAACAATCTGCTTCGCACATACACAGCTGGTCCTGGAATAGACAACTGGTTAAGTTTTATCGACCATGAAACATCAAACACCTATTATTATATCACCGACCATCTTGGCACGGTTCACGCTGTTACCGATGATTCAGGCAACGTCATTGAAAGCTACCGCTATTCACCATACGGAAAAGTGCTTGCAATTTTTGATGAAAACGGTAATACTATCTCAAAAACAAAGATAGGTAATCGCATTCTTTTCCAAGGGCGTGAATATGATTGGGATACAGGCTTTTATTACTTCAGAGCGAGGTGGTACGACCCCGATACTGGTAGATGGTTATCCAAAGACCCTATAGGAATTAGTGGTGGTCTGAATCAGTATGTATTCTGTGGCAACAACCCTGTGATGCTGGTTGATCCGCTTGGACTTTGTGAGGATGATGGTGGTGGCTGGTGGAGCAAAACTCTTAATTGGACACAGGGAATACTAGATGTTGGAGGCACTTTTGAACCGACTCCATTCTGTGATTTAGGAAATACTGTCATATCACTTTTTAGAGGAAATTGGACTGATGCTGGGTTATCGGTTGCTGGTGTTATTCCGTATATTGGAGATAGTGGTAAACTTGCAAAATATGGCGGAAAAATAATAAAACGTGCTAAACCGGCAATTGTTGTGGGTGAAGGCATGGATAGTATAAAAGCTTCAGCTAAAATACTGCAGAAAAAGGGTGTGAACGCTAAATGGTATCAGGCATGGGGTAAAAACTTTCCAAATGGTAGAAGTATGACGAAAGTAGAATTGGGGGCAGCTAAAGCTAGAAATACCAGATGGTTGAAAACAAAAATAAATAAAGGATATGATATATATGATATCGGTATTGATCCTTTGCGTAAAAGAAGAAGTGAATTTTATTTGTTAGAAAAAGAAATTTTGAAAGATTCTGGAATTCAAACCATTAAGTTAGGGAGATAAAATATGCAGGATCTTCTTATGATAATAACAGATTGCTTTTCTTTTCTAATAACAGACTTCTCGTTCACAAAAGTTGAGGAGAGAACAGAGAATTGGGGGATTGAAATAAAATATGCAAATGATACCACTGGAGTAAAAATTACTTATGAATATAGGGAAGTATATATATTTATAACAATTTATCAATTACATAATGGTGTGATGCTTGATTTGCCATCACATGTTGATAAAAATACCGAACTCTATTGTTTTGGTTTTGATGATGCAATATCTATTTTAGCCTCAGATAAATTATTAAAGCCTATGTATGATTATGAGGAAGACTCTAAATATTGCGATAAAAAAAATGGTTTAAAATACTATGTTGGGCAATTTGCTGACAATTTAAGAGTGATTGGAAAACCTTTTTTGAATGGTGATTTTTCCTTGTTGCCTCAATTGAAATCAATTATCATAGAAAGGATTGAACAATGGAGCTAAATAATGAGTAGTTCATCCAGTTATTATAATAACTCTTTAACTGCCAAAGTTGAAACTGAAAATGGTTATGTAACAAACATTTATGACAATGCAAACCGATTTGTCTCTGGAATCTGTATTGCTGATGATGTTGAAATCACAACGGACTACATGCTTGACTATGCTGGCAATGTCACAAATTCAGTAGTATTCCTCAATGAGACAAATCTTGTTGAAACATCCGCTGAATTTGATGAAGCAGAAAGAATCTCGCTGCTCTCTTCTCGATCAACGATCAACGATAGACGAATAACGAACTCTTTCGCATTTGCTTACAATGAAATATCAGGGCTGACCTCGCAGATGACAAACCAGAATTCAGGCATATTTGTTGAATATGATTTTGATATCATGAATCAACTTGATTCCATTGTCTGGAAAGATGATTCAGGCGATGTAATAAAAAGTTTTGACTACTCTTACAGTATTTCAGGAATGATTACAAACATAGCAAGAGAAGCTTCGTCTGAAGATGTCAGCTACGAATACAGCGACTTCTTTGGGACGCTTTGGAAATCATCCAGCAGTTATTATACGGCTCAATATGTCACAGATGCGGTTGGCAATCCATTTGAATATGTCATTAACGGTAGTTATTTCTATAACTTTGGATTCGAAGAAGGTAATCGCCTAGCATCATGGACTGGCGGGAGTTATGAGCATAATCTTGCTGGTTGTGTAACAAACAAGATGTCTTCTGGCAATTCAGCAGATATCAATTGGAACAATAGGTATCAGATTACTGATGTCTCCCAAAATGGAAGTTTGGCAAAAAGCTATACATACGATTCTCTAGGGAGACGTTCGTCAATCACGGATTCATTGGGTAGCGTCACAAAAATCATTTACGACGGTATGCATATGGTGGCAGATGTTGACGAAGACAATAATCTACTGCGCACTTATGCTGCTGGTCCAGGAATTGATAACTGGCTCTTCCCGCAAGGCTGGACTAACAAGTTAGCTGATCATCAGACAGATGAAACATATTATTACATTACTGATCATGTGGGTACAGTCCATGCAGTAACCGATGCTTCAGGAGTAGTCGTAGAGAGCTATCGCTACTCGCCTTATGGAAAAGTGCTTGCAATTTTTGATGAAAACGGTAATAATACAATGAAAATTAAGTTGAAAAGGAAAGAATGAATAATATAAAAGCGCATATAATTTATAGATTTAAACTTCTTATTGTATATATTTTTTGTATATTATCAGGTATTGGTTCTGTGATATGTTTTACCAGATCTGACGAACTGGATGGATTTTATATATGGGGCTGGATTTTCTTGGTGCTTTTTGTATATTTTCTTGATGGTCGTATTTATTTTATTTGTTCAGATAGACTTAATAAGATTTTCAAGAAAGAATCTGAAGAATTGAACAAAAGTTATGCAAAAGGGTTGAATAATGACACTCTCCAAAAATGGGCACAGGATTATAGAAAATTAGTAATAGAAAATATTCGCCGGCATATTCTAATTAGAAAGATATTTGCTTCTTTGTATCCTAGCGCAGGAATTTCCTTTGACTATAGCACCATTGATATGTATTGGGTGCTTAAAGACTGGCAAATGGTGGAAGAAAAACTGGAGCCAGCGAGACGAGCAAAATTTGGAATGATTAATACTGGTATACTAATATGTGCTATTGCATTGGATTATAAAAATGGTAAACTATGGGAATATAATGATTTTCTGAAATATAACATATTTAGCAAACTTCACCAGTTTGATAAAGATACAGCATACGTACCATTTCTTTTTGCCGGCATAGCTTTGGCGAAGAAAAAGAAAAAACAAGAAGCACTGAGAATTATGGAAAAAGCTAACATAACGCTTCGCAATCCATGTTTAGAACAGTTTATCAACTATATTAAACCAAATAAGGTTCAAGGTAAAATACATGTTACTTTTTATTGGCTCAGTCTTGATTTGTATAACTTGCTTGATGCAAAAAAACCAGAAGATTTTTTTGAGGATTATTGCATAACGCCAACTCTTAACTGCAATATATAAGGGAAAAAATTATGAAATCATGGTTTAACAATATACTTTATTTTTTTGAGCTGTCAGTCCCCTGGCTTTTCTTCGGATCTTGTGGTGTTTTCTTTTTAACAAAACGGGACGAAGGCAAGTTCATACATATTTCAGGATGTATTTTTCTAGTGTTTTCCATATATTTATTAGGAGAATGTATTTATAAGATCGGAGCTTTTTGGTCTAGTAAAGTTTTGGAAAAAAATTCTTCAAAGTTGTGTGAAAGTTATGATTTTGGAAGAGAGTTGACTTCTGAAGAACATCATAATATGATTAGTGACTTCAGAAAATTGGTAGCAAAGCATATTTATCGTAATGTCATTTTAAAGAACATATTTGCTTTTTTTAGTCTTCGTGTAAAGGAAGTGTTTACATATAATATGGTTGATATGTATTGGATTCTTAAAGATTGGCAAATGGTTGAAAAAATGGTTGAATCAACAAAGATTTCTTTCTGGTTTAAAGATATTGATATAGGTATATTAATATGTTCTATAGGGTGGGATTACAAAAATGGTAAACTTTGGGAATATAAAGATTTTGAGGATCTTGAAATATTTAACTTTAATAAACTCACTCGTGTAGATAAAGATTATGCGAGTTTAATGTTTCTGTTTGCAGGTATGGTTTTGGAAAAGAAGAAAAAGAAAAAAGAAGCTTTGAAAGTTGTAGGGAAAGCTAACATAATACTTAATAGTTTGGTTCTTGAACAATTTATAGAACATCTAAAAACAAATAAAATTATTCCGTTGAACATGCCTGTTCCTTTGTATTGCAGCGGTCTTGATTTATATGGTTTGCTAAATGCAAAGGAACCAAAAGACTTTTTCAAAGATCACAATACAACGCCGACATTTTCCGATAATCTATAACAATCCTGATTTGAGCCATGCGTAAAATATACGAACGGCAGATTGGAAAATGATTAAAAGATACCTTTGCCATGATGAGTCAGACAGGAGTTGTCAAAGTTAGTAATACAATTAATCCATTTAAGGGAAAAACGCCAAAACAAATTGATTCTATGTTTAGAAAAAATGGGGTTACAAGTGTTGGCAAAAATCCTATAATAAGGAAGAGGAGCATATTTAAATCCAGAAACTGGAAGAAGATATTACTTTGACAATGACAAACGAAATGTTATTATTAAAAAGAATTTATTAGGTTTTATATCAGGTTATGAAAATGGAAGAAAATATTATACAAGGTGTGTTTGATTTTGAGAGTGGAAACAGTAATGGATTTAAAAACTGGCAGGTTGAGGTGGAAAAGAAGTTGGTTGCCATACGAAGAGAATGGTGTTTGCCTGTAGGAAAGCGTGTTAGAGTAAAACTCAAAAATATCGACTATGAATTTGAAGGAGTTCTTAAGCTTGTCGAGTATCCGGACAAAATAGATAAGAAGATTCCTCTTCACCTTTCCATTGAAAAAGTTGATATTTTTCCGGCAGACATAGAAAAACTGTCGGTAGTAAATTAGGAGTTCTCCCAATGGAACATGGACTGCAACTAAAGAATAATTTTTGTAATCATAAATTGTCGATTTTAATATGAAGAAGTATGTGTTAAAACTTTCTTATTGTCTGGGTATACTATTGTTTTGCGGTTGTTCATCAAGCTCCGTTTTCAAGAGCTATCCGTCACAGGTCAATCCATACATAAAATCAGTATCTTCAGGACAAGTCATCAAATATGATAAAGTCTTTAAGAATCAGTTTGATTCTAATGATGCGGTTTTATATGCAATGGAAAAGGCTAGGCTTGAGCAGATTCAAAACTTGACAACAAACAGTCTTGAATATTACAAGCTGGCAATTGCAATCATAAAAGAAATTGATAACAAAGCTGTTATATCAGCATCTGATACAGGAGCACAAGCATCAGCTGTTGCTTTAAATGATAATGCTATTCCATATAAGCCGCCTGGATATGAGAGAGTTGCTTTGCGCCAGATGCAGTCAATGAACTATTTGGCAAAGGGGGATTTGGAAGGAGCATCTGTTGAAGTAAGAGCTGCCAACAATGAAGATAAAAGAGCAAAAGTTGCTCACGAGAAAGAGATTGCGAAGGCTCGAAGTTCTGTTGATGAAGCTAAAAAGGATGCAGACGTATCTTCTTTTAACAATGTTTATGCCGAAATGAACAAAGCCGTTGGTGGCGTTAAAAGTTCCTTCTTGAATGCCTATACTTACTATTACTCCGGTATAATATATGAACTTGCCAAAAGTCCTAATGATGCTTATATAGATTACAAACGGGCTTTGGAGATTGCCCCTAATAATGTGTATATTATCAGTGATGTTATTAGGCTTGCTAAAAGTCTGGGTATGAGAGAAGACTATAAGAAGTATAAGAAGGTATATTCCGGATTTGAGATTGATCCTCCAAATCCAAATATGGGAGTTTTAGTTGTTCTGTTTGAAGATGGTTTTGTTAAACAGAAGGATTCAATTGATATCCCTATACCATATTTTGGTGCAGATACAATTGTTCCTATTACTTGTCCTATATATCAACCACCATGGCATCAAGCAAATACTTTGATGCTTAAAACAGCAGGGGGTATTTCGCTTGAATCAAAATCTATCTGTTCCGTGACTGATCTTGCAGTTAAATCACTTCAGGAAGCACTTCCTGCAATTCTTGCCAGAGTTGTTATCAGAGGACTTGCAAAAGCAACCGCAGCAAAGCAGATGTCTGACGCTGGGGGGGGATGGGGATCTCTTGTAGCAACAATATATAATGTTATAACAGAATCGGCTGATAGAAGAAGCTGGTTGAGTCTGCCAGATAATGCGCAGTTAATAAGAACCTATATTGCTCCAGGAAGTCATGAACTGAATTTTACTATTGGGTATGAATCAAGAAGTCATAATGTTGTTGTCGAACCTAATAAGATAACTATTGTTCGTGTTATAAAGACTAATGGGTTGATGTATATCAATACGTTGTATTGAATCTTGCTACGCAAGAAGAGTTAAGAGATAAGATTTAAGAGATAAGAGATCCATGCTTCGCCTAAAGGCTATGCAGAACACGTAAGAGTTAAGAGAATATAAAATAATGGTTAATGGTTAGTTGTCAATGGTTAATGTTGGATAAAAGTTCTAAGGTCTAAGGTCTAAGTTTTGCTCTACGAGGTTAGGAATGCCTTTGGCAGGATATATTTAGTTAGATGGTTGGTTCGAAAATCGTTGGTCATGAAAAATGTAACGGCGATTTACGAGCTGTGCTCGTTAGTGTATAGTTCACAGTATACAGTAAAGTTATTTGAAAATTTTGAAGATTAAGAAAGGTACTTATATGAGCATCCAAACAGCTCTTGACAATATATATTTGCGGTCAACACCACGGTGGGGACATACTGAATACAGTCTTGGTTATCATAAGGACTATCTTGCAAAATCCACTGGGCTTTCTCCTGATGACTCCAATCTCACAAAGTGTGCTCAAGACCGCTTCGAATTTGATTTCAATTGGTCAGTGAATGATGGAATTATTGATTGGAATTCAAGTGGTCGTGTTACGAACTTGGGACATGCCTCTTATGCGGCTGACGGTAGTGATCAGAGGGAAGCTGCTGAAAGTCCTTTTAAATCAGTTGAGGAGGTATGGGAGTTTGATGCCGTGACCGAATATGGGTTGCCGGCATTTAGCGAACAGGTTGAAGCTTATGAGAAGCAAGTCCAACAACAAAGAAAAATATATCCTGAGCAGCTTACTACAGGTGGCTATTACAAAACATTAGTGTCTGGTGCTTTAGAATCTTTTGGATGGGATATGTTACTTATGGGCGCATCCGATTCAGATAAAATGGAGAAGGTGTATGACAGTTTCTTTAGACGTACACTCTTTCATATGAAAGCATGGGCTGAAACAAGTGTTGAGGTCGTAATTCAGCATGATGATTTTGTTTGGACTAGTGGAGCATTTATGAACCCGGAGATTTATAGAAAAGTAATTATACCAAGATATGCAGAACTTTTGAAACCTATTCATGGAGCCGGCAAAAAAGTACTTTTCTGTTCTGATGGAGATTTTACTGAATTTGCCCCTGATGTAGCCGAGGCAGGTGCTGATGGTTTTATATTTGAACCTTGCATGGATTTCGGGCACATGGTTGACAACTTCGGTAAAACACATTGTCTTATTGGTAGCTTTGTGGATTGCCGCGATCTCACGTTTGGGAAGTGGGACAAGGTTAGAGAAGATATAGACAGAACTTTTGATCGCCTGGAAGATTGCAATGGAGCAATTGTTGCTGTTGGTAACCATTTGCCTCCAAATATACCTGATGAAATACTTGATAAGTATTTCGAGCATCTTCTCCCTCAACTTAACAGAAAATAGTTATGATATTATATTGTTTGTTCATGTTATCTGTTTTACCTTTCTTAATTTTGTCGTGATCTTAATTAAGGTTTTATTATAACATGAACATTTTTTTTACCAAATTATTATTCGCATTTAAGCTTACACTTTTTAGCCCCAGAAATTTTTGAAAATAAAACTTGGATTTTTTATGAAAATATCGTAAAATTTAATCAAATTTTATAAAGATACTGTAATATATGACTATTTTGCAGATTGAATCATGCATTTATTAGCCATTATTACTATATCTCAACCACTCAAAGGTGAAAAACCTCACTTTTGAGTTTATTAATAAATATGATAATTGTAACCATATTTAACATAATATTAGGAGTGTAGTAATGCCAACGATTTCTATGTTTTATGGAATTCTAATCAGGATGTTCTTTAAGGATATTGAAAAACATAAGCTACCACATGTTCATGCGGACTATCAGGGTTCTGTAGCGGTCTATTCTATACCTGATGGTCAATTACTGGCAGGCAGAATGGATAAGAAAAAAGAGAAACTTGTTGTAGCTTGGATTGAAATCCATAAAGATGATTTAATGGCTGACTGGCAACTTGCTGTTAACGGCAAAACTCCGTTTAAAATAAAAGGCTTAGATCAATGATAATAAAAGATGTAAAAGCTAATTCAGATTATACGTTGCAAATAACATCTGCTACAGGTGTTGTTGGAATATTTGATGTTAAGCCGTATTTAAATCTTGAAGCATTTGCTGAATTGAAAAACAGTGACTCTTTCAAAAAAGTTATTAATGGTGGATATTTTATTGAATGGCAGTGCGGTGCTGATTTGTCCGCAGACTCAATAGAGGCAAAGTTATTGAAAACGCTATAATAATTGGTTATATTACATCTAGTTATTGAGTGTTATTTCAGTAAATTCACCAATCAAAAGTAAAGACGCACGGCCGTGCGTCTCTAACTTTGAGATTATTAACAAATACTAAAATTATTTACGAACAGGTATAATATTTGTTCGGCAAGGAGAACAGATGGCATACAATGAGAAGATCGGAAGAGCCATTGCAGCGTTTGACAGCACGGTAAAGAAAGCTGGCTTTTCGTCTGATGTAGAACGCAAAATTTTGTCGATCTTGCGTTCCATGGAGTACCAAGTTGAAATGGGCGAGTGTCCTCCTGTCCCCGCAATACAGCATTTGCAGGCAGCAATCCAGGCATGGATCAAGGCAGATGGACAAGATCGTAAAGGACTGATGATGTCACTCGACAGATGTGTTGCCATAGTATTGAAAGAGGTTGGAGATGCCGAACAAAGCAATACAGGCTAAAAATGCTTGCGCATTTTTAGCCTGATTGCGAACGTTCGTCTAAAAAATATTTTTACTTACAAAACTAATACGAAAGTGAGAAACTAGCACCATGAAAGCACAATATACATTTTGGAAAGAAGCAGATGGGATGTATCTTGGATTTTTAAATGATTATCCCGACCATTGGACTCAAGGTCATGATTTAGCAGATTTGAAGGAAAATTTGCATGACTTATTGGTTATGTTTGGCTCTGAAGAAATACCTGGAATCCGAAAAGTTGGGGAGCTGGAATACACATGAAGCGGGTAGATCTTGTGAAACATCTTAGCAAAACAGGATGTGTTCTTTTAAGACATGGCGGAAGACACGACATCTATCACAATCCAAATACTGGTAATTCTGAACCAGTACCAAGACACCGTGAAATCAACGAAATCTTGGCTAGGCGTATAATTTCAAGATTACGAAATGATTGAGTGACGAAGGCGTTGCAGGCGACTCGTAAACTCGCGCCTGAACGCAGTCGTTGCGAGAAAAAAATGATGGGATGGCAGGATTTTCTGGATAAAAAAGAATTTGAAGGGCTTTACCACATCTGGCAAGGGAAATAAGTTTTGGGCTCTGCCCATGATATAAAACAGATCAAGAGAATGGAAAAAAACTATTCTCAACAAATGAGTCCCCCACTATTCCGTGCCGCTGTCGCATCACGAAAAGTGTGACTCTGGACGTTAAAATCTTTTTGGAGTTCATGGTAATTCGGCGTTGGTTGCTTCTGAGCTCTTCGTTGGCATAAACTTTTTTAATAAAAATTAAAAAAAAAATGTACAAAACTACAAATATACTATACAATTATAAGGCAAAGTTATTGAAAATACTATAATAATTGGTCATAGTATATGTCAAACGCATTAATTATTGAGTGTTATTTCAACAAATTAACCACTCAAAGGTGAAAAACTTACTTTTGAGATTATTAATCAAATATTGAAAGACATTATTTTACGAACATTCGTATAATAATTGTTGGATGCGAGAAGAAAGATTGCCGACACGCAAGCTTTGCCTTACCATCCTTCTGAGGTGATATTATGTTACAAGCATTAGAAGCAACCATTGAAGCAAGCGGTGAAATCCATCTGATTGAGCCCATCCATTTGGCTCACTCGTGTCGTGCCATTGTGACGATTCTCGAAAAACCGGAGATTCCCGGAACGGCACTGCTCAGCCAGCAGTCACTGGCTCACGACTGGGAATCACCCGAGGAGGATGCGGCATGGTCACACCTTCAGTAGGCTCCGTTGTGCTCGTCCGCTTTCCCTTCTCTGATCTTTCAGCCAGCAAGCTTCGACCTGCGGTAGTGCTTGCTGGGGTAGACCGCGACGACTGGATTCTCAGCCAAGTGACCAGTAATCCGTATTCTGACACAAGAGCTGTCGAATTTGGCGATTCCGATTTTGTGTCAGGTTCTCTGCAACGAACAAGCTATGCCCGGCCGGGCAAGCTGTTTTCTGCAAACAGCTCGATCATGGAACGAATTGCTGGCGAGTTGAAGCAACAGAAGTTGACGAGCATTATCGACTCGGTCATTGACGTTCTGCGCCCAACACCTTAGATTATCCAACATCCGAATTGACACGTATTTTCAAAAGTCGCACTTCGCTTGCTTTTGAAAAACCGTTAGGTCAATCGTTAGCGATAAAAACTTTTAAGAAAAGTTTGAATCAAAAAATAGATACTTGACACCACCGATGATTGGATATAGAATCGCTATTAAGAATTTAATAGGATGATCTTTTATTTATCAGTGTCATATAATATAAGAACGCAAAAGCGTTCAAATAACATTAAGAAAAAACAGACGTAACTTTGACTAGTCAGCGAAACTTTAAAAAAAAATTGTTTCACTAACAAGTCGTTGCAGCAAAATCTTTTTTATGAGTACAAAAAAAAGATTCGCTGAACTCTTACGTTAGCTGGAGGATAATATAGTGCAATTCTTCAACTTGCTTACAACAGTACAGTACTGTAAACTATCAAGCATTGGAGGTAATTATGAAAACAAAAAAATACATATATTTCAAAAATGACAACATGTGGATTGGCTACTGGGAAGAGTATCCAGATTACTTGACGCAGGGTGTATCACTTGAGGAACTCAAGGACAACTTACTTGATATTTATAAAGATCTTTCAACTGACGCTATTCCTTGTGTTCATCGAGTTGGGGAGCTTGAAATTGCATGAAACGTGTTGACTTATTAAAGAAGCTCAACCGTAAAGGATGTGTATTTATCCGTCATGGTGGAAATCATGACTGGTATCAGAATCCAAAAACCAAAATGTGTCAGCCATTACCTCGTCATAAAGAAATCAATGAGCTTGTAGCAAAAAGCATCATTAAAAAGCTAAGCTAACAAGGCAGATGGAGGCGACTCGTAAACTCGCGCTTCATCTATTCGTTAACAGAAATTTTTGAAAATAAAACTTGGATTTTTTATGAAAATATCGTAAAATTTAATCAAATTTTATAAAGATACTGTAATATTATATTTTGCGGATTGAATCATGCATTTATTAGCCATTATTACTATATCTTCACCAATCAAAAGTAAAGACGCACGGCCGTGCGTCTCTAACTTTGAGATTATTAACAAATATTAGAAAGCATTATTTTACGAACGTTCGTATAATAATTGTTGGACAAGAGAGGAAAACAGAATGGAGTTTACCAAATTTGAACCTGTGTCGCTCCGTAACCATTCGGAACTGAATGAACGCTGGGTACAAGACCGCATTGCTGAAGATCCGTTGATCCTTGGTCTTGGCGACGTGATTTTGAAAGATCGAGAACGAATCCAACCCAAGGCAGGGAGGCTGGACTTGCTGCTTCAGGATGCTGAATCCGCACGGCGGTATGAGGTCGAGATACAGCTCGGCTCTACCGACGAAAGCCACATCATCCGCACAATCGAGTACTGGGATATAGAGCGGAAGCGCTATCCGCAATACGAACACACCGCAGTCATTGTTGCGGAGGACATTACAAGTAGATTTCTCAACGTCATAAACTTGTTCAACGGCACAATTCCCCTCATCGCCATCCAGATGCAAGCACTTCAGGCAGAAGGTAAAATTGGATTGGTTTGCACGACGATAATTGACCTTCTTACGCTTGGTCTTGTTGACGACGACGAAGGAGGACAGGAGCCTACCGACCGGGCTTACTGGGAATCTCGCGGATCAAAGAAGACCGTAGCAATGGCAGATCAGTTGCTTGGCATCGCCAAGCAACATGACTCTACATTGGAATTGAAGTACAATAAGTTCTACATTGGTCTTGCCCGCAACGGACAACCCTGCAACTTCATGATCTTCCGCCCGAAGAAGGGCTTCATTCGGTTTGAAGTTCGACTAAAGAACACATCCGAGACGCAGGAACGTCTCGAATCTGCAGGTCTTGATGTCATGGATTACGACAGCCGATGGGGGCACTACCGCATACGTCTTCAGCCAGGAGAGATCGACAAGCAAAAGGACATTATTACTGAAGTCGTTTTAGATGCCTACGAAGCCGGTGGAAAGAAATAGGAACCGAACAAGAAAAATGTACACTATCGTGTGCCGCGCAAGCACGTCACCCGAAGTGTGATTTCAACGTTCGGCATAATTTTCGGTCAATTGAAGTGGCATAACTTTCTTGAAAAAATTGTACAAAACTACAAATATAGGCTTTTCGTAAATTATTGAGGACAACATCTAAAATATGCTATTCAATATTAAACATATTTAATCTCGTAGAGATGACATAATATAATTAGTAAGATGTCACCCCTATGGGATTCTTATGGTTTATCTTTTTTTTCCGGGTTCACACCCTGGGCTACAAAGATTCCGCCCCAGCTACTAAATATTTGGTTGTTTTTATTCAAAATAAAGATATTTTGTTTTTTAGTAGCTGGGCTTTATATCCACAAAATATGACGAAGAAGCAAAAAAAAGGTCAAATCGTTAGATTTGACCATTTCTCATTTTGACCTTTTAAGCTTCGATAGCTGCTGGTTGATATTCGGCATCTCCAAATGCTAATATAGCGAAAAAGATGAGATTCAGGAATACTAGTCCAATTCCAAATCCAGTACCTTTTCCAAATCTTTTAGCAATATCAATCATAACAATAATGCTTATAACAAGATTAACTATAGGTATGAAAAATAGTAGAAGCCACCATCCAGGTCTTCCCGCAATTTTCATCATTAAGTAAATGTTGTAAAAAGGAATAATGCATCCCCATCCAGGTTGTCCAGCTTTTGCGTAAACTTTCCACATGATAATTATAGAGAATACTATAATTGCAATGTTTATAAGCATTCCGAACATTCCCATCCCCCCTGCGGCGGCTTGTGTTGTTGTCTCGTTCATACGTGTATACCTTTCTGTTTAGACTCCAGTGGAGTGTATTGTAGTTTATTAGGGCTGGCTATTCTATTCATAAATTATGCCTTAATAATGTGTCGATCTATGACTATCACTTTCATCTGCAACGGTTTTGATATATTTAAACCAAAACCTAATTAGATGTTATTTTGTTTTATAATTTATGAATATGTAATGCAATATCACATATCTTTTTGCACTGCAATGATGTTATCCCGCTTTGCGGGATCCCGCTAAGCGGGACCGCGAACTAAAGGCGAAATCATCTTAGCACAAAAATATACGCAATCTTGCATTAAATAGTAAGCCCTGTTTAGTACTTAATGCTGTATTTACCAGCAAATTCTTCAGCAAATTCTCTATATGCCTTAGCGCCTAGACAGTAGTCGTCGTATGCAATAATTGGTTGCCCGTGACTTGGAGCCTCACTTAGTCTCACGTTTCTAGGAATTAGAGTCTTATATACCTTTTCTCCGAAATAGGTTCTAACTTCGTGTTCAACAGATGAGGCAAGATTTGTTCTCTGGTCATACATGGTCATTAATATGCCTTCGATGGCAATATCGTTAAACTTTTCTGCAAGTTTACTTATTGTGCTTAGGCCTTCGAGTGCATAATATTCACACTGTATTGGTAGAAGCATTGAATCGCACCCATTTAATGCATTCATTGTCAGAACCCCAAGTGATGGTGGGCAGTCAACAAGAACAAACTGATATTTTCCTTTTTCTCTGATTGGCTCAACAACTAATTTAAATCTGTCAAGACATCCATCCATTCTTGCAACTTCAATTTCAGCACCTGCGAGATCCAACTCAGATGTAATTATATCAACATTTCTATATGGTGTTTTCTGAATTAGTTTTTTTGTCTTTATTTTCTCATTTAGCAGGGCTTGGTATAGACTTTTACCCTCCTCTTTTGGCATACCCAGACCACTTGTAGCATTTGCTTGCGGATCAAGGTCTATTACTAAGACTTTAATACCCATATCTCCAAGGCATGCTGCCAGATTGATGGTTGTTGTTGTTTTGCCGACGCCTCCTTTTTGATTGGCAATAGCAATTACTTTTGTTTTACTCATTTAAATACCTTTTTATATTTTTTTATGTCATCGGGGACGATGACCCTCCCTGCTAAAGCTGCAACTTAATGTTAATTGCAATGTTGTCACGGGAGGGATGCCGTCCTCGGCGTCCGTATACGAAAATTTTTAATTTTCATGTTTTTTGTTTTTCACTAAAGAGAAGAAGCGGTCTTCATGCTTTTCAAAAATGTTATGTAGCTTTAAAAATTCTGCAAGATCGT
>Ga0307987_1000770_pt1 | contig 18662 bp, 16 predicted proteins | sample EllFjometagen181_FD_203157 | JGI IMG/M metagenome (GOLD analysis project Ga0307987, IMG submission 203157) | Marine microbial communities from Ellis Fjord, Antarctic Ocean - #181 | ecosystem: Environmental > Aquatic > Marine > Unclassified | place: Southern Ocean | collected 2014-10-08
AAAAACAATGAGTACTTTTGTGAACAAAAGACAAATGGCTCCTCTTGCTGGGATTGATTCAACCAAAAGGCATAGTATAATTATTGCCGACACAATGAACAGACTTACTTTAACAAAGCCACATCGTCCGACTGTTGAAAATATTTTTTGTACACCAAGCGATAAGGTACTAGCAAACATAACGTTTGAAAACTTTTCAATGATGTCATTTACCGGATCTAAAGATTCACCAGCACCAACTGAAATACCGATTCCAAAAGGTTCAGCACTCATGTCGATATCTTGAACAACTGAAACTGCTGCGTTAAGGGTTTTGGAAATTGCAAATGATGCAGCAGCTTCCTTCAGTGCTTTGTCAAAATAGCGATCGTTCTTAGTGTCAAAAATAGAAGTAAACGAGAAAAGTACCATGAGCACAATAATAGCAACAATCGAATACTTCTGTTTCCTGTCGCTATAGTCATTAATCAAGTCCATAATTTTCCTTAGAATAAGATTGCTTAAAGTATGTGTCTGAAGTTTCGTGTTGACACAAACAAAGGTTCACCAACAAGAAACAAAGTTAAATAGAGATAACCCCTGAATAATCAGTAAAATATCCGTTATTATCTAATGAGATATACGCACGCTTATTTCTGCCACCAACCACCATAAATACAATAGCGTCCAAACCGATGCTTTCTAACCTAAGCATCGTTCCATTTTCACCCATGTGTGTGAAAGATTTCCCGCCATCTACTTCAGTGATACCGTGATCTTCCATAAACTTTGCATTAGACTCTTCAACTTTATAAATATTTCTACGTTTTTTTCTCAACCACAGACCATATAAGCTTCCCACAAGAAGTATTCCTGACCAAGCTATTAAAGCTATCATAAAAGCTTTGTCAGAAATACCATCTTGAACTGGGTAAAACAAACTAAAAACTGCAATCAAAATAGTCAATCCTAGCAAAGCAATACAAAACCAAGGGATAAGAATAAAAAAGAACCATCTAATCTTCCCAACAGGATACCATCTGTATATTTTACTCCCTGATATAAATGGTAAAAAAAATCCTCCTGCAACGATGGTCAAGATAAGAATGACAACAATTTTTTCCTTAATTTTTTTATAGAGATCCCTGCCAAAACTCAGGCCAACCCCTGCGACTGAACTACCGAAAAATATTTTACTGGCGGCATGTATGAGATTATCTTTCATGATAGAGGACTGTTTATATGATTATTAAGCCTTTTTTCAACGTCGAGGCGTATTTGGTTAGTATTTTCAATAAATGTCTCCACTGAAACACAGGTATCAATTTCAGAAACGTCTGGCCTAGTGATAACCAAGTCAGCAAACAACTGATCGATAAATCTTTCTAGTATTAATCCGTTCTGAGCAACTTTCTCACAATGAAAGAACAATGTGGCGAGATACTCTTCCTCATGAAGTTTAACAGCTTTCTCATGCCAGTAATCTTCCCTTCCTTTCACAATCTGCGATGATACTTGTGCGATTGTGCATCCAGCATCTTGTGCTTCTTGAATTATGGTAGTGCAACAAATTGCATCAATATTGAATTTTTCACAAGCCAATTTAGCTCTAGCTGTATACTTTGCATACCGCTCTTGCTCTTTTAGTTGCTTTTTATCTTCTTTTTCTTGTCTTTTTTCTAACTTTAAATGTTCATTAGCTCTTTTTTTTGCTTCAGCAGCTCGTTTGCGTGCTGCTGAAACGACAGCTTTGTCAGCTGTGCTGGCTTTGTTTTTTTTGTTAGAGAGACTTACGAGGAAATTGTTCACGAAAACTTTACCTGCTTTCCCCTTATTACTTGAGGCCAAATAGCTTTTTTTCCTTCGTGCCATAGATAACTCCTTAATGATCAATTGTCCCGAATGTTGTTTGTATTATAACAACTGGTTAACCGATTACCTCCCTACTATTCTATCTAATCAGCAAGTATAGGCACAATAATCGTCAGGTAAAGAAGAAAGACTGCAATAGGGCCAAGCACTACAACTAGTGCGCATCCCAGAACTATGTCCAAAAAGTTGACAATGCCTAAATTATGTCTAATTTTAGTCAGTAGCCTTTTTTCATTTTTGGATAGAGACTTATTGTCAATCTTAAGAATATGTTCGAACCGTCTAAACATGGTATCGCACGAATCTTCTCGTTCAGATTTTTCTTTATATGTGTCTTTTATTGTGTCGTGAATTTTTTTTGAAAAGAAATCAGCACTGTACAGAGCTAATTGGAATTTGTCTTCGGGGCTTTCTTCTTTTTCTAATTCTGCCTTCAAAGAATCCAAAATTTCAAGCAAGATCTCTTTTTTTACTAGTTCTCTATCAGGTATACTTTTCTCAATAAGTACATCAGAAAAATCAAGTATATCCTTCATTTCAGCTGCTGATACTGACCCGTTACCATAATAGGCCATAATACAGGATAAATATAGCACGTAAGCTTGAATTTCTGAGTTAAACACATCATCATTAAATTCAAACTGAAATGGAACTTTGCCAGACTCGTTGTCGTCGAGATTATTATCAGATTGTTCCATTATTCTCTCGGTAATATTACTTATTATATTTCATTCATTGTCACTAACGGTATTTAACTTTGTTGATACCACTTATTGTGTGTAATATCACTTTTAAGTGAAATATAAAAGTACTTCTTGTTAAAAGTAACATCCAGTTCATCTCAGGTTCAATTCTTGCTTTCCTACTAAAAATGTGAGCAAGATATTAATGTAATTTTAAGAATCTTACCTTGTCAGCAGTCAACTCTCAAACGACCTAAAATTTCTAACTATCGAGGCGCTAAGTGAATAAAAAAATAGCATTTAATGTTGATGTAATATCTAATTATTTAAAAGATCACAAAGATCTGCTGCACGAATTATATACTTGGGAAGCTGATTACTCTAAATTAAAAGAACTAGGAGTAATTAATGATACAGACATTAATCCGAAAGACTCTCCATATGAAAGGGGACTCGTAATTAGAAGTAGGATAAGAAAAAAATTAATAGATGCATCTCAATATGATACTAACTTGTATGAAAAACTATGTTTGTGGATTATCAAAGACTGGGGTGGGATAAAAGGAGCTAAAGACGAAAACACCAAGACATTGATAAATAATTCCCTGAAAGATAAGGACCATTGGAAATTTGATAGAATTGCAAGTAGCTCAAAAATTGCCTCATTCATGTACCCTAAGGAATACATTATTTATGACTCAAGAGTAGCCTTCTCTTTGAACTGGATAATATTATCATGTGATGCTGGACCGTTTTTTTTTCCCATCCCAGGGGGAAGAAATTCCAAGATGTCCGCTTTTGATTTAAACGTGTTGATCCGTATGAGTCATATTGAAAAATATCAACCCTCTGACCTAAATAGCTTGAATAAGCATTTATTTATCAATGACATAGATAAAACTATTTTCATAGCCAAAAAAAATGCCTACTCAGAACTGAATAAACTTATAAAAAACGTAAGTAAGAAACTTTGGGAGGGGGATCCTGAAAAACAAGAAAAACTTTTCTATACAGAAATGCTTTTGTTTTCAATAGCCGACAAACAAATTTTCCAGGACATTACAAAAAGGACCTGTCTCACAATTAACCCTAAGGCATAAAGCAAGTGTTTCTGCCGCACCTCAATTCGACTCCCTATTTCACCATCGAACCGAGATCCCACAGTTGGCAGCCTTACCCTTTTGTCACCGCCACAATGCAAAAAGGGATAGCTTCTTGAAAAAGATAATTCTTAATGGTACATTTCGTGGTACATTAGTTTCGACAAATGGGTACATGCGACTAAAAAGTCGAAAGCTTAACTCATTGTTTATATAAACTATTTAGGTGCGGCAGGTGGTACAGCATCAACTCCCGCCGCCTCCACCAAATTATTGACATTACAGGACATTCCGTTATTTCCAGTACAGATGACCCATCTTTATCCACTTATGTTATCCACAAGATAACAAAGAGAGGAATTAAAGATGGGTTTTTCTGTTACTAGACAACCGTCCTATGTGTACCAGACACCTTCTGGTGAGATAAGTGCCTTTGAGATTAATAATTGAAGACCTACATTGTTTGTCTCTCAAAAACATACAACCGTTGACGCCTAACTCGTTTGATGTTAAAATATATCCATTTATTAACACGTAATCGATGGGGGAGTAAGCTATGGATCTTAATTTAGAAAGTGCAGTCAATTATCATTACGGTAAATTCCCACCAACTGATCTTGATTACAGTCAATTTATTGAGCCATTAGTAAAAGCAACGGACGCTGTAGCTCGTTATGATCAAATGCTAAAAAGTATGCATAATAGTGAAATACTGTTAGCACCTCTACGCAACCAAGAAGCTGTAATATCTTCAAGAATGGAAGGTACTGTAAGCACGATGGATGAAATTCTTAAGTATGAGGCAGATCATGGCAATGAGGAAGGAGACACTTCAAGTGTAAGGTCAGAGATTATAGAAACGATTCTTTATCAAAGGGCCTTAAAAGCAACACAACAGGCGATGGAAGACGGGTATCCATTGTCTCCATCACTGATTAAAGGAATCCATCAACGATTATTGTCTTTAGGACGTGGTGCCCTAAAATCACCAGGAAAGTTTAAGAATGAGCAGAATTATTTGGCTGACAAATTAAGGCAAAATATATTGTTTATCCCAATTAGTCCTGAAAAATTAAATGATGGTTTGGAAAGGTTGTTTGAGTACATAGCGCAAAGTACGCATACCATATTAATTAAAATAGGTATTAGTCACGTTGAGTTCGAAGCTTTGCACCCTTTTAAGGATGGTAATGGTCGAATCGGACGAATGCTAATCACATTAATGCTATGGAAATCAGGAACTATATCTGCACCTCATTTTTATATAAGTGCATATCTAGAAGAGAATAAAGACCGTTATATAGATATTATGAGGAATGTATCCCAAAATGGAGAGTGGGATAACTGGTGCACTTTTTTTCTGGAAGCAATTGAGGAACAGGCTATTAGGAATTTAAATATCGCAGAGAATATAAGCGCATTATATGAAGAGATGAAAATAGTCTTCTCAGATGTACTTTCCTCTAAATGGAGCGTTAACGCACTGGATTTTATATTCACCAATCCAATATTCAGAAATAATAAATTTACAACAAAAAGTGGTATACCTACAGCAAGTGCGGCAAGATTTACAAGAATTTTGTTGGAAAAAGACCTGATTACTATGATAGAAGAAGCATCGGGTAGACGTCCAGCATTGTATTCTTTTGAGCCGTTAATGCAACTTGTTCGTGTTTAGACGCAGTATAGGGAAATTAAAAACAAATACATGATTGGGTCCGTGTATTATCCGTGATGTTTGATAGTTGTTTATTTATAGGACCTGAACTCAAAATCGAGCAGGAACAAAACAATATCGCTCCAACTCTAACCCTCCATCGAGGAAAAAGAGAAAAGTGACATTCTTTTTTTACAGTACCAGACGCCAAGAACTCATATTTCAACATTTAACATCAGACACTTACCCGACTAGTTCGACGGACGCCCCCCCACCATTATTATTGATATTGTCGGATAGTTATCACCATGATTCCAGTCTGTAAACAGTCGGTAAAGTTCATCGTAAGGGCAGCCAGCTGGTCGCCCTTTTTTTTTGCAAAACCTATTCTTGGGGAGGCCTTGAAATAGCAAGTCTCATACAGATTTTTGCCAACCCAACATCCAACAGCCAATAGTTGGCTGCCAAGGTTCTTATCGGCGTCCTCCAAACTTGAGCATAAAGCTCCTTCCGAGTAATTTGTTTCATGTTCTTAGCCAAATTTTCATTATAATTCTCAGATGGACACAGTATGTGATTGCTAAACTAAGTTATCACATCACGAACGAACAAACTCAAGCAGTAGAGAATAGTCACGCTGATCTGCTGCCTGCAACGCCGCAATATAGCGATCCCGACAATCACCAGCCTTAACTAGATTCTTACTGCCCCAGCTAAAACGAGCATGTTTCAGGATGTGAACAAGCAGCAGGTCAACCATAAGCCGGGCATGACGACCATTACCGTTGGCAAAGGGGTGAATGGCAACCAGGCGGTGATGAAAGCGTGCTCCAATTTCATAGGGAGAGTAAACATCCTGCTCAATCCAGAACTTCACATCATCTAAAAGAATTTTTAATGTTGGTCCGATTGACCAGCATTCCACACCTATATTCTTTTCACTGCTACGAAACTCCCCGGCCCACGTCCACACATTTCCAAACATTCGTTTATGAAGGAGACGGATAAAATCCACACTGAGAAGATCATCTTTGGTAATGTTCGTTTTACGAAAGGCCCAAGTTTCCGCTTCTATAATATTATCCTGCTCCCAGCGATCAAGTTCAGCTCGATTTGTAATATGAGACAGACGTAGCCCTTCCAGTTCATCAGGATCAAGCGGGGTTGCGCCTGGTGGATAATCAAAGTTCATTCGGCTTGTCCCACAATTCTTTTGGCATAGTTTGCATTATCTTTTCCACTTCAGTTGCAAATGCTTTTTGCTGGTCAGAATCTGAAAGCTGCTGTGCCTCCAGCAACATTGAATGTGAAACATTGTTGATTCGACTTCTTGCAAGAGTTTTTGCCTGGCCATGAATAATGGCAGTGAAATCTTCACGGGGGATTACAGCATAGACAAAGACACAATCCAAAGCCTCTGCTGCCTGGCGCATGGTCCTGATAGTCGCAGAACCACTCTTTTCGCTTTTTTCAAGGCTGGTGATTCTAGGACCGGAAACACTCAAGCGCCCAGCGAGCTGCTTGCTGGACATTCCCAATGCCTCACGAACGCTACGCAACCAGCCCCTGACAGGTCGCTGGACACTGCGTATGGACTCAAAGCGATCGACTGTTTTTTGGAGCTGTTCTCGAATAAGGTGCTTTTGCTGCGATTTCATATTATTCACCATTAAGTTAAGTTAGCATCACAATAATTAACATATAGATGAATAGTTACAATAATAAATTAACTGATTGGTTAATATTATGGAAGAGATACATGGGAATTTTAAAATCTTATTAAATATATGTAACAAAAACGACATCATACAACTAGCCTGCGCTACGACTGCAATGTGAGCACATACAGCGCTCCTTTAACGCCAGAAGGATTACAGCATTTCGCAATCTTCAGAAAGCCCAAATGGATTCTCCGGTAGCTGATGCACCAAGCTTCGTTTATACGCCAAACTGATAACTTCTTCTGACTTTGCCATCGATGTACAGAGATATTTCGGATTTGGCATTGTTCCCACCCTGCCTAAATCCAACCTGTCAGAATCAAAACAGGCCTGCACTGTTATATCATCATGGGTTCGACTGGATGTGTGGAATGTGCAGGCAGTAGTCAGCAAGACAAACTCATCATCACTCAATGGACAGTATTCACGCAATGTAAGAGCTAATTGCGCCCCCCTGCTTCCATGGTTCTTATCCCGACTCTCATTCCGCCTTCGGCTATCATGAAAGATTGAAAACAGTTGTAGAACTTTTACATTCACTCCGTCCTGCTCGACCAGTCTCATTCCATTTTCGTAGACACGGCTCCAATGAATCACTCCATGAGTTCCATGCCACGAGAGACAATATTGGTTCTTAATTTTTGCAAGTAATTCAATAGTGACTGCACTCATTTGTTTCAACTTTTCTCAGATTCAATTTTCTGCCTCTCAAGGACCACCCATCCACTGCTACCCAAATTAACAATACATGCTTTCCTTACTCTTTTCTCAGAGAAAGATAAATATTGACGTGTAGTTAATTGACATGCAATAATATTTTAACAATCCCCTAAGAGCATACTTTTAAAGACAAAGGTATCCAAATTCAATAAAACCCCATAAAGAGTTAAAAAACCGTCAACGACAAGATCGGCACTCCTATAGTGAGTACCTTGGCGTCCGGGTCTACAGAGCGTTAAGCTCGGACCAAGGTAATTAGCCCGTTTTTTACTCCTAGGAGCTACTTTTTCGAAAGCGTTAAGCTTGTCTAGACCACTAAACTCTTTAGGTTTACTGGGATCGCAACGAAATATCGACCAGTTCTTTGGTCTAATGTCATGCTTGGATAGGAAAATAAGAACAAAGGGGTGGCAAAAATTAGCTCGGGACAGCTTCCTGAACGTACAGTGTTAATGTCTTCGCGAGCTCCTATCGGTTACCTTGCAATAAATGATATTCCAGTTTCTATTAATCAAGGGATCTAGCCATAAAGCCATCCCTCATATATGGGGAAATGTTCTTGGTCTGCTGGGCTCAGGCAAACATGGAACTGATAAAAGATAGGGCAAACGGAAGCACCTTTCTTGAAATAAGTAAAAAGAATTTTTGGTTAACTCCTATCCTTGTGCCAAGTGCTGATGTCGTGAGGTCTTTTAATAAGTCAACAGCACCTTTTTTGTCTCGCATCATTTCATGTTTAAAAAATTCGCAGGAGCTCACAAAACTCCACGACACTCTACTGCCCAAACTCCTGTCCGGAAAAGTCCGCATCCCGGAGGCCGAAAAGATGGTGAAGGAGCTGGCATGATGCCAGGAAAGGCATCCGTCATTGTCCAGTTTTTTAATGAAGAAACTGGACAAATATGGTCATCGCCAGTAGCTTATTATTAATGAAACACACTGAAACTATAAAGAATATTATTGATCGCCTCCCGAAGGGCTATATTTTCACATGTGATGATTTTATAGAGAAGGTGAAAGGTAAGGAGGCGTTGACTAAAGCCCTTAACCGCCTTGCCGCTTCCGGCAAGATTGTCAAGCTTAGCAAGGGAAAATATTATAAGCCTGAGCCGTCACCCTTTGGTGAGCTCCCACCTGACCAATACCAGGTGGTGAAGGATCTGCTGGAAAAAGGCGGCAAGGTGCAAGGCTATCTTACCGGCCTCAGCATCTATAACAGGCTTGGCCTCACCACCCAGGTTGGCAGTACCATTCAGATTGGCCGCAACGAGACCCGTGGGATTTTTAAACGGGGGAAATACACCATCTCTTTTGTGAAACAGAAAAACAGCATAACCAAAGAAAACATCCCCCTTCTCCAGCTCCTTGATGGCCTGCGCTTTATAAAAAAAATCCCGGATTCATCTATTCAAAAGAGCTGCATAATTTTGCGAAACCTCATCGCCGATTTATCCGAAAAAGAACGGGCTCGCCTTGTCCGGCTGGCCATGAAGTACCAACCGTCTACGCGGGCATTGCTGGGGACCATCCTCTCTGGTTGTGGCCAGGAGGAGCTGACGACAAAATTAAAAAAATCATTGAACCCGTTGACAACATATACACTCCCAGGGGTTTCCGAAGTGCTTCCGGCCGCAGCCAGATGGAATATTAAATGAAACTCCATGGGGATGAGCGCTTGTTTCGCCAGGCAATAACGGCCACTGCTACCCAGTTGCATATCCCGGAGATCTTTATTGAAAAGGATTACTGGGTCACCTATGCCTTGCACTCTGTTTTCAATGATCCAATTGGCGAGGAGACTATTTTTAAGGGCGGGACAGCGCTTTCTAAATGTTTTGGCCTGATTGACAGGTTCTCAGAAGACATCGACTTAGTGGTCAAACATCACGCAGAGGAAACCGACAATCAGCTAAAGCGCAAGATTCGGCGGATAGGTCAGGTTGTCAGCTCCATGCTTCCCGAGGTTGAAGTTGAAGGATTAACCCGTAAGATGGGTATGAACAGGAAGACTGCCCACAGTTACCCCAATATTTTCAGGGGAAGTTTCGGGCAGGTTCGCAATGTGATCGTGGTGGAGGCAACATGGTTTGGCTATTACGAACCATATATTGCCCACCCTTTATCGTCCTACATCTATAACCCAGTGGGATGTTTTTGGTTTGCGAAATAAAGTTTTAACGGCAGGAGACAAACAGGGATTACTCATTTCAGGCTGTATGGTGTTAATTGTCAGATAAAAAAAAGCTGACAGACTCGTGTATCTGCTTCGTTTGGTGTTTTGTTTTCTCCCTCGGTGATGTCGGCCCAAAAAGCAATTATCTCTTCCGTCGAGATGGAGTCTATAGCTCTGTCATTGTAAATATTCCCAAACTTCCCTAGAAGAAATCTATAATTTGCAAGAGTGTTTGGACGTGAATTAATTTTATGGTATTGAATACAGTAGGTGATAGCATCGGCTACTTTCATGATCTCTCCTCCTTTTAGGTTTAATTGGTCCCTAAAAGAAGGTTTGCATTTTTTCATGAAAAAGAGCTAGAAAAACAAGACGTACCGATCATTTGTTGTTGGCTGGACGCCTATTACCAAAGTAAAGAGATCTCCCCTGAATTGGGCCTGAGCCATTCTGGCGATATAGTGGAATTATGTTGACTTTGTTTTAGACGAATTGTGCATATACAATCGAATTAACAGGGGATATTAATTGAGAAGAGTCAATGCTCGCAAGGACGACGGGTGGCCATTCCCACCGCCTTAGCCCATTTACATACCTATTTTGGAACACCGAAGGAGTTCCCATGAACCGCCTATTAGCCAAAATTTTGCTGTTATTGTTAATCTTAAGTCTGCTGTTCAGTATGTACCTTTTTTACCAAGGCCGCTTTATGGAAGGCTTGTATATATATCCTCTAATGATCACCATTTATGTGGTAATGTTTCTTAGTGGTAAGCGGAAGGGGTGATCTAAAAAAGGAGACGCATCGAGTTCCAGAGACACCTTACTTAATTCTTAATTCGTGAAAAGTGGGGTCAGGTCTTGCAATACCACATTTCATGGCCCACAAGTCAACATATGTATATTATGTTGAGCATAACGAAAGTAAACATATCTCCCCTCAACCGGAACTGACCAACTTGAGAATGTAGGCCCATGTACGTAATAAATGCCTCTCCTGCGTATTCCACTGAATCCGGCCACTCATTCCGGGGGAAACCGGCCACCTAGTCCAGTGATTCCGGCCAGGTGATTGGAGCGGAGCGACGCTGTTATTTCTTCATTACTTTAGATTCACCGAACACAATAGGGTCGGACCAAGGTAACTAGCCGTTTTATTGTTAAAGTATGCTTTAACAAACCCGTTTTCTTCTCTTAGAAGCTCCTTTTTCACCCTTAAAAAAACCTTCTAAGGAATTAGAAATAGTATTAAAGGAGGCTTCGGCTCCTTACAATACACTTTTTGAGGGTAAAAAGAGTACTCTAAGACCAAACACTAGCTATTGCCCTGCCTGAAAAGACACCAAATCAAGGTGATATGTCGATCAAACCCCATTTTAGTCCATTTCGGAACCTGTGGTCTTGATAGTGGCAGAACCACTCTGTTCGCTTTTTTCAAGGTTGTTGATTCTAGACGTCCAGAGAGCTGCTTGCTGGACATTCCCAATGCTTCACGAACACTACGCACCTCCCCCGACAGGCCGCTGGACACTACTTATGGATTCAAAGCGACCGACTGTTTTTGGGAGCTGTTCTCGAATAAGGTGCTTTTGCTGTGACTTCATATTATTCACCATTAAATTGAGCATCTCAACAATTAACACATCGGCTAATTGTCGTAACAATATATTAACTCATTGGTTAATATTACGGAAAAAAGATGAATGGAAAATTTAAAAACTGATTAAACATAACTGATTACGTACAAAGATCAGCCATTTTGGCTGTCCCGCGGAGGCAGGCATCTGGTTGCCATTTTTCTGCAAAACAGTTTTTGTCTACATTGGACACAGAAGCTGATCAGTTCACTTTCCAATTATTTATAGACAATAAAAACTCTAGCGGTGGTAACCCAAGAATAATGAATGTCGAGCTGGGTATTGATAGAGCTAAAATTACTAACGCTTAACAAACAAGGATACGGGGTATTCGTTACTATCAATAAAACAGATTCAAAAGGTAGAAAGACTGAAAATATTGGTGGAATTCGTGCCATACTGCTAAAATAAATAGGTATTTTTCCAATTTCTTCTTTGTCGAGCAGTGTGTTTCTGTGTAGTATTTATTGGATACAATACGAAAAGAGGGCATGAACTTAAAAAGCAATAGAAAGAATGAATGTATAATGAAGTTTTCCAATATTATGGGTTAAGAAAACAGACAAAAGAGGCAATCCAAGGTGTTACTCCCTACTCCATCATATAGCCCAGTTTTTCCTTTTAATTTTGGGCATGTCCAGACACTGTTTCCAACGCTTTTTAGGAAAACTCCGGTTACTACTCCACAAAAAAGGCGAATTAAAACTGAAGATAATGATTTTATAGATGTTGATTTCCATAAGGCCCATGGCGATGTGGCTGATGGTGTGAAACGGTTGATAGTTGTGAGTCATGGCTTAGAGGGGAATGCCAGAAAAAAATATTCTCTCGGCATGGCTGCCCAGTTTACCGAGATGGGATGTGATGTGATTTGTCTCAATTTTAGAGGATGTTCGGGAGAACCCAATCATCAATTAAGAATGTACCATTCGGGTGCCACCGATGATCTGCACCAAGTGATTGGATATGGCTTAGATGAAGGTGGGTATGAAAAGGTTGGGTTGATTGGATTTTCCATGGGAGGAAATCAGACGCTAAAATATCTTGGTGAAGACCCTGGTAAGGTTTTTAACCCAGTGAAAGCCGCCGTTGTTTTTTCCGTTCCTTGTGTGCTTGGTGAATCGGTTGACGTGATGACTCGTTGGCAAAACAGGTTGTATATGCAATACTTTATGCGTGGGCTTAAGGCTAAAGTAAGAGAAAAGGCCAAACGTTTCCCGGATCGTGTAAATATAGATGGCTTGGATAAGATGATAACGTTTCGGCCTTTTGACAATAAATATACAGCTCCAATTCACGGATTTAAGGATGCGGAGGATTATTATACAAAATGTTCTTCAAAGCAGTTTTTATCTGGTATCACTATTCCTACTCTTTTGGTCCAGGCAGCAGATGACCCTTTTTTATCGGAATCTTGTTATCCGATAGAAGAGGCTGAGAAGAGCCAATCGCTTTTTTTGGAAGTACCCCCATATGGTGGCCATGTGGGGTTTGTTGAGAAACCGTGGGATCAATCGTACTGGTCAGAACGGCGGGCGGCTACGTTTTTTAAGGAGCATCTTTTCTGCTCCGGTTAGAATAAATGATAAGAATTCGCCTTCCATTGGAAAAGTACCAAAGAAGCATCCAATATCACATTAGCTTTCGTTATTCCATCAGTAAAAGACATATTAAATGCCGTGATGCAGAACAACCTCTTGCTTGCTGCTGGAGCAAATCCATTATCAGGCCTGCCTGGAGATGACTCTATCATAAAAGAAGAACAAGCAGTTTTGTGCCAAGAAGCATGCCAATCAAGGCCATGGGATATACCGTAGCGTATGCGGATGAGGCATAAGATGTCGAAGAGATATCTGTTGCTGCTGCAAGCCCGGGGGTACTTGTCATAGAGCCGGACATTACGCCAAGCATTCTCAGAAAAGGAAGCTTGATGATATATCTGCAGACAAAGACAGAGGCAATGAGGGGCAGGAGGGTAACGACTACCCCGGCAAACAACAGCTCCATTCCTTGTTGGCTTAAAGTTTCCAGTATTGTCGAGCCGGTGTTTGTTCCTATGGTAGCGAGAAAAAGAATCAACCCGAATTCACGAATAAAGGTGTTGGCATTTGCTGGGATCTCCCAGATAAATGGACCTAACTTATAGAGGTTGGCAAGTAAAATTCCCGAAAGCAGGACGCCCCCGGTAGTGCCTAGAGTAAAGGTTCCTCCAAAAGGAATGTAGATCGGTACTTTTCCCAAAAGAAAACCAACAAAAATTCCAATGAAGATCGGGAGTAAGTTGATACTGAATATTTCTTTGAGATCATTGCCCAATACCTTTGCCATGTTTTCCAGTGTTCGATTATCTCCAACGACAAAGATTGTGTCCCCCAGATGAATACGAAGATTTCCTGTTGGTGACAGGTCGATTCCGTTCCGTGTGATCCGAGTGACCTGAACACTAAAGACCTCATGAAAATTGAGTTGGTTCAGGGTCATGCCAGATATGGCTGTGTTGGAGACAATAAATCTCTTGTTGCTGAGTATTTTCTCAAATTTTATTTCACTGGCGATGGTCTTGCCGAGAAATGGTTGGATGGTTTCAAGATCTTTTTTTCGCCCGGCTATTCGGATGTGATCACCTTCTTCAATAACGGTATCAGCCCTCACTAGGATTGGTTCATCGGCTCCGGTACGAAGCAACCGTGTCATGACAACCGGGGCAATGGCTTTGAGACTGAGATCTTTGACCTTTTTACCGAAAATATTTGGGTTAGTGATCTCTACATGTTTGATGGTGATGGGGTGATGTTTTTTTGCAAGCTCTCTTTGAAGTGTCTTTTCTTCAGTGGGGATGTCGATTTTGAGGAATTTTGGCAAGAGTCGTATAAAGACAATAACTCCTGTTACCCCAAAAAAATAGGTGAGACCATAGGCCGCAGTCGTACCGTTTTCACCTGCCATTTCAACTGCAACAGCCAGACCTGGAGTACTGGTGAGAGCTCCGGCAAAGAGTCCCGAGGCAACCGAAGCGTTAAAATCAAAAAAAAGCGAAAAAGCCAGAGTTGTGATAAACCCCGTACCAATAACCGTGAGGGTGCCGATTGAAAGCCTGAGCCCTCCTGTCTTAAATGAATTGAGAAATCCTGGGCCAGCTTGAAGACCGATGGAATAAATAAACAACACCAACCCCAGGGTTTGAAAATCTACGGGTAAAACGTAATCAAAATGACCGAAGAAGAGCGCGACAAAGATAATACCTGATGTCCCAAGAGAAAAAGATTTTATCCGCAATCGGCCTAAAGCAATGCCGAGCAGTGTGATGAGGAGAAGAAGAAAAATATGATTGTTCAAAAGACTCATGGGAAACCTATCCACTCTGAATTGACGATTCAATGCGATTGAGAAGCAACCGACATTAAATAACCGTTATCTTGCAATCCTTTTTAAAGTAAAAAAATACAATGCCATAACGATAACACCTTTAAATACGCTGCTAATACTCACACACCACCAGACACCTGCATATGCATACGACGTATATGTTACCACAAGCAGTGCTGCGGGAACTCGCAACCCGGTAAAAAGAATAGAAATGGCAGCTGGAGCCTTTGATCTCCCCAGACCATAAAACCCTCCTGCAGAAGTAATCTCGACACACATAAATATCTGAGATACAGCGAGGATAAGTAAATACATTTCTCCTGTCAGAATCATCTCTGTTTCAGTCGAAAAGAAAGAGAAGATTTGGTAACCATAAAAGGCAAAAGCAATAGTTGCTATGAGTCCTAAGCTTACGCTTAAGCCAAGAACAATATAATAGCCTCGCCTGATTCTCTCATACTTCCCTGCACCATAATTTTGCCCGGTAAAAGAAGAAAGTGCTGTTGCAAAGCCTAGGGCTGTGTTCCATGACAATGCCTCAATGCTTGCCCCTATATTCTGCACTCCCAAAGGAATGGTACCGTAGGCGGATACAATTCTACCGATATACATGGAAAACAAACAGAAGGCGACATGGCTGACCGAAATCGGTACACCAATTTTCAGGATGGCAAATGCTATGTCCTTTTGTGGCAAGATCAAGAATTTCAGGTGCGGAATATACGCTGTAATCCTTTTGTGTTTGATTAAAAAGATTGTAAAAACCAGAATATTTGCAAATACGGTCGCAACTGCTGCGCCTGTCGCACCAAGTTCTGGAAAGATCCATACCCCAAATATAAGCAACGGATCGAGTACTATATTTACAATCAAACCGCATGAATTTACTAAAAATGGTGTTCTCGAGTCACCGTGACCTAGATAGATTGCACCGAGTACCGGGTTCATGGCTGAAAAACACATGCCAAAAGAAACAACACGAAGATAGGCAATAGCCTGGGATCTCACCTCTGTTTCAAGTTCAAAAAAGCTGAGCAACTGTGGGGCAAATATCAAGATACAAACAAAGGCGATAAAGGAGCCAATTAGAGTCAGGGTTAGTGCATTTTCAGCAATTTCCTTTGCTTTTTCCGGCATTTTTTTGCCCACACACTGAGCCACAAGGGTCTCAGTACCTGCTTTAGTGCTGTAGGCTAAAGCCATCAATAACCAAAGAAAAAATCCGGCTGTTGTGACCGCTGTTACTGTCGCTGATCCAGTCCTCCCAAGCCAGAGCACATCAGTCAAGCTATAGGCCATATGGATGAAAGATGTGCCTATAATGGGAAGAGACAGTTTAACAACTGCCGGAAAGATCGGTCCGGTTGTGAGATCATTGATTTTAGCCATAGTCGCTTATTATACAGCGGGAGCATTATCAGTAAACCGTTAAGGGCAACAGGAAACACAGCACATCGGGTCAGGTTTGAAATATTACCAGTTCAAACTGTTCGCTAATTCAGACGAATCTGACTGTGGTTACTAGCAGTTCAAATGATAGTGGGGTAAACGTTTTCAATATTCGAAAGTTATTGCAACGACATAAACAGCACCAAATCAGTGCGATATGTTGTCCCGACTCCATTTTAAAGAATTTTAAAAGAAGACTTTGAACAACTGAGTATGATGATTGAAAATAAGGCCAGAAACAACGAATGAAGCAATTGAACAACGATACGAACTCTGGGAGAAATTCCTTGCCCGCTTCCCTCTGGAAAAATTAAACTCAATAAGCCTGGAAGAAAACAGCCCAGCAGGAATGAAGCAGGCTGGTAAGCACCATTCTGGACACGGTTGGTGATAATTTAACCGTGGTCTGTCCCCTAATAATGATGCTCTATGCCACTTACAAGATTGTTGACCGGGCTCTTATGGAGGGTGTATTGAATTATAAGAATTTACTTGTTCCCTTTAGCTTTCTCCTCACCCTGGCATCTTCTTTTCTCTTCATCCTGAATGTTTGATTCAAGAGATTCTAAGGAACAATCCTGCCATAAATAACACAATACGAGAGGGGGAGAAGACAAACCTCCTTAACCCAAAGCTACATCGAGAATCATCATTACTGTAAAACCTATCATTGTTGCCATTGTTACCAAATCGATGTTTTTATATTCTCTTTGAGATTCCGGGATGAGTTCCTCTACCACAACAAAAATCATGGCCCCCGCAGCAAAACAAAGAGCGTATGGTAAAATATTTTGCATATTGAGAACAAATAGTGCTCCGAGAACCCCAGCGATTGGTTCCACCACGCCTGAAGCTTGTCCCATAAGAAAACTTTTCCATTTGGACATCCCTTCTCTTCTTAATGGCATTGCTACAGCAGTACCTTCAGGAAAATTTTGAATCCCTATTCCGATTGCCAAAGCAATTGCTCCTCCAATCGTGGCAGATGGTAGATTAGCAGCCACTGCTCCAAAGGCAACACCGACAGCAAGGCCCTCGGGTATATTGTGAAGGGTTATGGCAAGTACTAGAAGAGTACTTCGTTGCCATGAAGTCTTTATTCCCTCACTTTTATCAATGCTTAGGCTAGGATGAAGGTGGGGAAGGAATTTGTCGATCAACCTCATAAAAATTCCACCACCCATAAATCCGATGGCGGCGGTCATCCACGGGATCTGTTCCAACTGTTCCGCCATTTCTATGCCCGGTGCGAGAAGAGACCAGAAACTTGCAGCAATCATGACACCGGCTGCAAAGCCAAGCATTGAATCCATCAGTTTCTGGTTGACGGTTTTGGTAAAAAACACAAGTGCAGCTCCTGCGGCCGTTACCCCCCAGGTAAAGAGAGTCGCAATGAATGCCTGTGTTACTGGATTGAATTGTTGCAAAAAATCGATCATTTTATTTTTACCGTTTACGGATAGTGTGCATACATGGCCAATGTCTAACGTATCATCTTCTATCTGACCACTTTACCACTACCACTTTTCTTCTCGTATTCTCCTTCGTAACACATAGTAAAAAGTCTAAGATGGAAAGTCGAAAATCTACTTTGAATATGCAAGTATGTAGCACACTGTTACGAGTGAATCCAGTAGCAGGATTAAAAGGGGAAAAGGTATATGAGGTTTAGATACGCCCCGATGGTCTGTCCTATAGCTCATTCCTGCTTAGCGTCATTCATATAGATATGATGTCATAAAATGTCATTTGTTCCCAGAAGTATCTTCAGATATCATATTCGATTTTATGGTAAGGGGTATCATAAAGATCGGTGAAATAGAACAGGTCAATGGTGTCTATTTCAGGGTATATTTGATGATTTGACACTGATTTCCTACCATGCCCCGGTTCTAACCGGATACATTCACCATACTGTACGCTTAGATCCATTGGTGATCCTTATCGTTTCAGAAGGATGACCGGTTGAAATTTGTCATATCTGATGGAAGCTCATGCTCAAAACTGTCAGATAAAGTCTGAACAACAACAAATCAACATCAGTGGCGTACCCGTCAAGTTCGAAGGACGCCGCCACCGCTTAAACAGCTTAAACAGCTTAAACAGCTTAAACAGCTTAAATCAAATATATTTCAAATATTTGGTGTCAGCTATTTTCTTTTCCCGTTTGTAATTAAAAATCTTATTTTCTGATAGAGTAGCAGTATATTTGAAACAATAAGAAAGAGATTTTCCACCACCCTTTAATCTTGACATTGTTCCCTATTCAACATACTTTTACCTCCGACAAATTGTCAGATATTCG
>Ga0307987_1000771_pt1 | contig 18651 bp, 8 predicted proteins | sample EllFjometagen181_FD_203157 | JGI IMG/M metagenome (GOLD analysis project Ga0307987, IMG submission 203157) | Marine microbial communities from Ellis Fjord, Antarctic Ocean - #181 | ecosystem: Environmental > Aquatic > Marine > Unclassified | place: Southern Ocean | collected 2014-10-08
AGACGACTAGCCGTGCAGCTTTTTGCTCGTGATGCTGCGACTGGTGAATGGCAAGCCATTTCGAAAGAGATCACGGACAATCCTAACACATTGAGTGGATACGGGGTTCTTTCTCTGTCTTTCCCGGAGGACGGTGTGACCGGGTTTGACGCTTTGCGTCTGGTGGACAGTTCAGCAAGAGATAATAGGCCATCTACGCGATTTTTTGAGATTGAAGCAGAGATTACAGCGGCCCATGATGTGAGCGAATAGACTTTACAATAACAGCAATACATAACACATAACATATATAGAAGGAGTAGTTCAGATGGTAAAATTGAGTTTGATTTCATTAACGATAGCCCTGGCGGCTGTCTTGCCGGTCATTGCGGCGCCGGCCCCCACATTCACGTTGGTCGATGACGGCAAGCCGACAGCGACGATTGTCCTAGCTAAGAATGCCGACAAGGCGGCTCGTTTCGGTGCTGCCGAGTTGAACCACTACATCAAACTCATCACAGGCTCCGAGCTGCCGCTCGTCACCGACGAGCAAACCGTGGAAGGTCGCCGCATCCTTGTGGGTGAAAGCGAATACACACGTGCTCTCGGGCTGAAGTCGTCTGACTTCGAGTCGCAAGCGTACATGATCAAGCTCGTCGATTCCAACACCCTTGTGCTCATGGGCAAAGATGGGGCAGACAAGGGCAAACTGATCTACGACTATCTGTCCAACCCTCATGCCGTAAACACGTGGCCTTCGGTCTATTCCGAGATAGGCACACTGAATGCCGTACATGATTTTCTTCGGGACGACTGCGGTGTTCAGTGGCTGAATCCTACCGATAGCGGCACGATTATACCCCAACAGGCAACGTTGAGCATAATGGTGCGGGATGTGAAGCGTCACCCTTTTTTACGTTCTCGTGATGCTTCCGGTTTAGTTTGGGCGGCCAATACAGAACGCTATAATGAGGGTGGCGGGCACTGGAGGAGAGGCTCAGAAGGAGCACAAGCTTTTGAGACCCTCGGGTACCAGAAAGTCTATGAGACTCAAACTGATTCCGGACGGCTTAAACTGAACCTTCGTGCACAAAATCGTCTCTTTATATACCGCATGAAGGGCGGTGGTGAAAAATCTCTTTGTAATCATTCCTTCTATAATTTCTACGAACGGTTCTGGCAAAAAGATTCTAAAAACTTTGAGGCGTATCATCCCGAGTATTTCGCACAGGGCTACAAAGGAGACAAACCACCGCAACTCTGTTACAGTAGCGAAGCTACGATCCAGCAGGTGATCAAGGATGCGCAAAACTACTTTGACTATGGCGATCAACGCAAAAAAATGACTTCTGGTGGTAAACCTAGTTATAAATGGGGCGAGAATTTCTACTCACTTGAACCCATGGATAATTCCTCGTTTTGCAAATGTGATACCTGCAAGTCACAGTTTGAGTTGGATCGCCCGCAATCGGAGCAGCACAGCACTTATTGGTTCCAGTTCGTCAATCGCGTGGCTAAAGCCTTGAAAGAATCGCATCCAGACAAGTACATATCCACGCTGGCTTACATGACTCATGAGGGGTTGCCTACCAATTTTAAAGTGGAAGATAACGTGACTGTCCACTTCTGTCTGAGTCACAACCGTACGCCTTACAACCGCAACGCCTTGAAGGAACAGTTTAACCTCATGGAAGAGTGGTATACCGAGGAGAACGTGCCCATGTATCTGTGGTTGTACAATACATTTCCTGTCGAGGTTGCGAACAATGGACGGTTTTATTGCTTTCCTGGCTTTTTCGCTCACGAGGTCAAGCGTCAATTTGATGTTTTCAAAGAACTCGGCATCCGTGGGATCTTCCATTGCGGTTACAATGGAGAAGTCGAAAACTACGTGACCTTCCGCCTGATGGATAACCCGGACTTGGACATTGACGTTTTGCTGAATGAGTATTTTAGCCAATACGGTGAGGCTGGCAAGCCCTTACGCGCGATGTACGAATTGATCGAACAACGTTATTGCGATCCTGCCAACTATGTTTTGGAACCCGGTGCCGAGCCATACGAAGGACACCAGCGCGTTGATATCGCCTGGGACCACCTTGGCACGGGTGAAGTCATGGATGAGCTTCAGCTCCATATGGACAAAGCGACTAAACTGGCGGCAACAGATGAGCAGAAGACACGAGTAGAATTATGGAACGCCGCAATTTGGTCGTATATGCGCCGCGGGCGCAAGGAATTTGTTATGCGTATGGAAGCGCCCATACCTGTCGTTACAGCCCCACGGGTCAGTAATGCGAAAGGCGACCCCACTCAGGTTGCATGGGATAAGGCAGCATCATTGGGCAATACGTGGTACACACGTGGCGGCGTTGAGCCGGCAGCCCTGACACTGAGCGGTCTTATCTGCCACGATGGGACGTATGTTTACATCGAGCTGGTTGACGAGAGTGACCCCAAGCTGTTTAGAATTTCGCCAGAGATTGCCTGTTATGACGACTGGGAACTATTCATCGCGAGTCAGCGCGCACAGCCTTATCGGCAATACATGATTGGTCCTACAGCCCTTACTAAGGGACTATCTTACGGAGAAGTCAACTGGCGACAGGGCGTAATCTCAACCGAATACACAAAGAAGGCATTTGGGATGAAAGCCGTATCAGATACCTCTGGTGGCCGCTGGGTGACTCGCTTGGCCTTTCCGCTGGTTGAGATTTCTGACCAGCCCATCACCTCCGGCGACTCCTTCTATATGAACATCCTGCGCATCAGCAGTCCCATTTTGTCTAAGCAGCCCGGGATCGGGATCGACACCTGGGTGCCCTACACGACAGTCCATGAAGTTGATCGCCTAGGAAAGGTCACGCTCGCGCCGTAGCCAACAATTGCAGGGGGTAGGCTATAAAACACATGTTTAGTTTTGTGTTCATTTATACACCAGGCGAAGAATATCAGCGGGGCAGGTTTGCCATGAGAATGTGACACTATCTCCCTCACGTTCGAAGGCCAAATCCCCATGTCGTTGGGAGTTAATGCGGTCCAGCCCCTTCCCCTGGGTAAGTCGTATCTTAACCGGCACCCCCAGTTCGAGACCACTGAAGTCCACAAGGAAGAGCAAATCCGCCGCTTCACCCTGATAGAGCGTGGACTCAAGACCTGGGCGACTGACTTTGATAGGGCAAATCACCCCCGTCTTCAGAAAATACTGCGTAATGCGTTGGCGGGCCGCCATCGACCAACCCGTTTGAATCTTTCCACGTTTACGCGTGACGGTCTGTTCGTAGGCAACACCAGGTGCGCCTGGTACCACGCACCAGCCACCCTTGCCAAGTGTTCCCGTGAGCGCAGCGTCGCCATTGTCGTTGCGACGCCCTGTAATCCCGATGTCGACAGCCAGCACGTCGCATGGCTCATTGTATTCGTCGCGCGTGGCCGCCTCACCAGAGAGCCAAAGACGACCACCTGTTTTACCCCACTTTGCCACCTTTTGGAGGGTTTCCTTCCGCACTGTTCGATCCGTGATCGCAAGGTGGGTATACTGATCAAGTATACCGTCCTCCTCAATTTCTGCCTCCGTCACAAGTGTACAGGGGATCTGTTCGTGTAAGAACGCGAGATAGACAAGGCGATTTTCCGTTTGGTTATAACCCCAGAGAGGATCGGATTTGGCATAAAGAAGCGCCACTTTCTCGGGGACACGCTCGCTGGCCATCAAATCGTCTTCCACAGCAGCCACGTCACGGCAAAATGTGGCAATCCCATTGACCGTCTGATCTGACCCACTCCAGCAGTAAGGCAGCGTATCAAGATAGGCTGGGCCGTAACGCCAAAAGGAAATGGAGCGAGACCCGTGCGCCAGCGCGCTCATTGCCTTGCGTTGCCCGTCATCCGTACCGAGCTGTATAAGAAAACCGCCTTGGGCTAGCTTATGGGGGCGTGCCGCGGTGCGCATGAGTTCCGTATAGTAGCTTACGAGCTGTAGACCGTTGCGACGCCAGCCGTAGCAGTTGAGCCAGTCTTCATTCCACAGGCAAGTCACAGCCTGCATGCGACCAAAGAGAAACCAGTCAGCCGTTTCCGAAGTCAAGACACGTCGCACACCGCTTCGGAAGTTGACCAGCGTATCCACGCCTGGCATCTCTGCCTGCACGGCTTCGGTGGCGGCTCGATAAAAACTGGCGGTTTTCCACGCGGCATAGCGTCGGGTCCAGTAATAGAGCCGACGGTCGGGGAGTGGCGCATCCGGGTTGGCAGATTCACTGATGGTCGGGTCCAACAGATCAGGAACAGCAGGGGCATCTTCAACATCTTCCTCAAGGCCCAGACTCTTCTCTGTGATATTTGTGCCCTCAACTTCTGAAAGTGCACCAAGCAGTTCATCCATTTTACCACTATCATCTAAAGTGGGGATCTGAATAGGGGTGGGGTTTGCTTTCTTCTCTTCTACCCCCCATGGCCGCAGCTCAGCCAGGGAATCGACCCCGAAAAATAGGGGGGATAGCTGTTTCTCGGTGCAATAACGCCTGAAGCCTGTCAAATCTGCCGACGTTACCGACATGTTACCCGGCTCGTCGGTGAGTTCAACCGCCGCCACGTGTTTCAGGGTTCCCTGCTTCCGCATCTTCTCCGCGGTGTCTCGGACACGTTTGGCATACCACGTCCGCAGGCCCACCGGGTCATTGCGATAGGGGGCAGCTTCGTTTCCTAGGCGGAGGTAAAGCTTGTCGTGAAAGACCTTGATCCCCGCCCGCCCGCGCGCTGCATCAAAGTACTTTTGCGCGCTGCTGAGCTCGATAGAACGACTTGTTGAGGAGAGTCCAATGCAGGCGAGAACATCAATTTCTTTGGCTGCGAGCTCATTGCTGATCAAATCCGGTCGAAAGGAAAAGTTGGCTGCTACGGGAATTTTTGCGGGAAGTCGATCCATCGGGCCCAAAGCCTTAACCAGTTTTTTGGAACGCTCCGCCACCTGGTCAGCCAGATTGACGGCCCCAGCCGCGAACTGAGCCGGTGGAAGTTCATTTTCAGGGAGCAAAAAAAGGAAACGTCCTTCATCGCTCTGCAGGCGGTAACTGGCAAAGCGATACGCTGTCGCTGTTGCCAACGCAGCATCGGCCGCCTGCGGCTCGTCGAAATCAATGTCGATATCGAGGCCGGAATCGAAGTCGAAATCATCGATCGTGGCTTCCTGGGCCGGTGCTTGGGCATAGGATGCAAGCTCGACTAAGACTTTTACCGATCCGTAGACCTTCTGTTTTCCTGTCGGCGTCACCTGCAGAATCCCTGTGGATTGGCTCTTGCCGAAGAGATGGGGCCGCAGGTCAATCCAGCCAGATGATTGCCCTGTCTTCAGTCCTGGTGATGCGCTCACGATTTCGGCATGACTGCTGAAACGATGCTGAATCGAGTCCGGAGAATTCTTGTTGCGATGACGCCGAATGACGGTCATGCCTGCTTGGTAATGACTGGCATCGCCCTCCAAAATCTGAACGCGGATATAGACCCCATAGCGAGGTAAAAGGGTGATCTGCACGTCACGAAGATCCATGTCTTCTGCTGATTTGTTGCTGAGCTGAATGGAGAGCGATGTCTGGTCCAGTCCAGGATAGCGGGTCGGAGTTGGCATCATCACCCGAATCGTCTGCCATGTGGGGCCAGCCGTCATCATCCGGTCGCGATAAGGACCTCCCTGGCGTAAACGCAAGAAGAGTAAACCTCCCTTACGGGAACGAACGTCAACAGAGACCATCACCTGCCCATCGTCGGCGTTACCGAATCCGCGCGGCACTCTATCGACACGGCTCAGCGTCTGTCCCTGAGACAATGTCACAAAAGGCACGCCTGCCTCCGCCTTCACATCTGCGGGTTCGGGAAACACCGTCCACCCCTTGAGACCCTCCCGAAAATCGATATTCTTCAGTCCCTTCACGACCTCTGTAGGTAGAGGCTCTCCCGGTGAACCCGCCTGCACCGCAAGGCAAAGGGCGAGCAACAGTGTCGACTGGATACCGAGGGATGGCAGGTTCATGTTAACAGTCCATCCCCATGCGCATAGTGCACAAACCTCGAAAGACCCCGATAGAGCATGGCGACCGGTTTGGTGAAGAGCTCGGGCGATGCCCAACTGCTCGATTCTCGAATGACCTCGAGAATGGGGAGTCCGGGTTCGAGGTGACGCTTCTCACCACTCACGGCATATGCGGCGTTACAGTAGTTGAGTACCATCGAATCCGCCAATGCATTTTCGTGAAGAGGGCGGGGGACGCGGAAGAGGGTATCGGCGAGAGCGACCAGCCACGTGCTCTCCTGCTTTCCGCCGGTTATCTGCCAGAGTGCCTCCACCCCCATGGCGAGGCTTGCATAGCCGAAAGCGTACATGACCATGGCATCGGCAAGGGCGTCATCAATGGGGTGACTGCAGATGAGGTTACTAATCTCCTGGCTAATGGTGAGGAAGCGCTCTTCGCCGGTGATGTCGGCCAGGGAGGCGGTGCACATGAGGGCCCAACCGAGCTCGCGGGTGAAGTTCCAAAGTTTGCCGCGTCGCGCCGGGTCGTTGAAGGTGTCGATGATGAAGTCTCCCATCGCGATGGCTGCATCTAGCACATCCCGGTCACCCGAGAGGCAGTACCAAGCGAGCAGACCCTCGGTCCAGAGGTGGGATGGATAGGAACTGGCGTTGCAGTGGCCGGCACTGTGGGCTGGGCTACCGTGGTGAAGCTCGGGGTGGTCGGAGTAGCTGATGAAATCGATCTCGACAGCGTGGCGCGCAAACCAACGTGTGTGCTGCAGGAGCGACGGGGTTGCCCCGCCGCGGACAATCTCCCGCACCATGGCGAGAATGACGTCATACTCGTTGTTGGTCCAGACCGGCTCGAAAATTCGGTTGCAACTCCACTCCTGAAGCGCATGATGGAACCCGGCGTTGAAGCGGGGTGTAATGGGGATGCGCTTGAGCCGCCCGACGCCTGCGTAGGTCATGCTGTAGCCCGGGTCGATGGTGTCGCCGAGGTCCCACATGCCCGCTGGAGTGGAGAGGGTGGTGAGTTTAGCGAGATACCGGTCCCAGGCGGAAACGTCACTGCCGCTAGGCAAGAGGTGCCTGGACATGAGTGCGTCAGCCGCGACATACCATGCCTGCGGCAAAGCAGCCGCACCGTCCTGTACTGAGGCGATAGCGCATCGAATTTGCGCACACCCCGGATGGTCTGCCCCTTCGGAGAAGACAAAGCGCAGTGCCGCCTCACGGCTCCAACCTTGGCGGACCTCGGCGGGATCGGCCCAGGCCGGCCAGGCATCGAAGGTGAGGGTCGTCCCCTCCGCGCGTAGTCCGCTTGGGGCGAGAGGGCTGAAGTCATCGGCCTGCATCACCACCGCTGCATTGTCGAGGGCACAGCCGATCCAGGGAAGGGTGTCATTGAGAGGGGGGTTAATGAACCAGGGGTAGTCGTGATCGTCCTCCAGTGCTTCAATGTTGTGGACTTTCTCCATGGGCAGATCTATGGCGGCTCGAATGTCCACGGGGTGAGCCGTCGTTACGTCGCGCGGGATGGAGGTGTTGCTGTAGCGGTTCTGGTGAAGAAAGTGGCTTTCTCCCGAGCCCTGCCAGTCGGTAGATATGCCAATCTGGCTGAGATGATGTGTTTCCACGCCAGGGTCGTCATGAACAAAGCTGTGGCGTACGGTCAGAACAGGGAGGCCTGCCACCAGTTCGAAAATCAATCGATACCCCAGGCAACGCTCGCCATCGGCATTGCGGTGTTCGCCGGTAACCATCACAACGGCACGGAGAGGGCCAGATTCAAGAACGGCAATATCTCGCTTTGTTTCGCTGGAGGAGGTGAAGTTTTTTCCCGCGACCGTGGTCACCGATGGGACAAAAGCGCTTTCGCCGATTCGTTCCGTGCCGGCAAACCGGACGGATGTGACCGGGCTCGAACCGACACGGGAGAGTGTCACTGAAAGTTCGGAATTCTCCAAGACCACTGTTTCGTCTGTGGATATAACGCTTACCTTTTCGGTTGGTGAAGGGGCCTCGCCCTCCGTACTGAGCGCATAGTCGCCGCTGCAGGGTAGGAGACCCTGACAGTCAAGCCAGCGGACTGATCCATCTGGCCAGTCAGCCAGACGCCGTAGCTGGAGAGGAAAGCACTCCCCATCATGGGTTAGATGAAGTGCGTCGAGCGACAGGTTATATTCGCGGGGGAGGGGAAGAGCGAAGCGCACCCACTGCCGTGCCTTTTGAAGGGAGGTCTCCCCCCCCTTAACGGTTACCGAGGTGTGCGCCGTGACGGAAACGGTGGGGAGTGTGATAGTCATGTATTAATTCCTTTATGATGAATGGGGTTTGTCAAAAGTTTCACTTTCTTTTCAGACCTATTTTGTTATAAATAAACGAGATACAGACTATTTTGTCTTATCCCTCTGTTTTCAATATCCAATAGTCAATGATGGACATTAAAGAACGTCCAACATTCAACATCGAACATCCAATAATGAATGAAAGACACTGCCGTGGGCAGGTAAGAACTTTGTTCTTGTTATGTTTCCTAGGGCGTTGCCCTAGGCTATGTTATTTCGCCGTAGGCCATTCGCAAGCTCATTACTTTATACTATTGTTTATTTTTAATGTATAAAGCCGCTCTCACAAGTTCGAGTCAGGGCTTTTTAATTGCTTTGCAATTGTATTGAGCCGATAGGCTCTTATTCAAAATTGGAAGTTGAACGTTCGATGTTGGACGTTCTTAATCTGTATAAATATTGTTTTCATATTTTTTCATAGAATTTTTGACAGTACCGATGAATGGGGTGATAGGAAACGCCGGCATGGATCGATTCTTTAATGTGCAGGTGTCCATCCCAGGAGGCGACGATGAAACTAGCTTCCTGCCCAACTTCGACAGTGGGAAGCTCAAGTCCGGCGATCTCGGCCGGGACTAGGCTACACTGCCGCCAAGCGTTAGGGAAGGAGAGGTCGAGTTCCTGGACTAGGAACTCTACTGCCCTGGGCAATTGATCCCAAGCTCCGCAGAGAATTTCACTCCCCTTGAGGTGGAGAAATCCGTTGGTTTCGATGACCAAGTCCCGTTCTGCTTTGTCTCGGTAGGCGCCGGGGGTGCAGCCGGAGTAGCCGGAGGCGTCGCTGATTGGGAAAATCTGCTTTCGATCCTTGCAGCGAAAAACGGTGCGGACAAAATCAGCTGGTAGATGGTGGCCGTCGAGAATGACACCGGCGGCAAGGCGGTCATCGGTGAGAAAGTGCCAGAAGGGATTCCTGAAACGATGAATCTCTGTTGCGGCCCCGTTGCCGAGATGGGTCACTAGCGATGCGCCCTGCTTGACCGCTGCCTCGATTTGATCGGTTGTGGGGTTGCAGTGGCCGAGGCTAACCCGTTTTCCCGCCTGAATGGCGGCCGCAATGAAGTCATCACTACCGGTAAGTTCGGGGGCTATATTGATCATGGTGATGCGCCCGCCGAGCAGAGCATCGAAAGCTGCGATCAGGCTGTAGTCGGGAGGGAGGATCCAATCGGGGTTGTGCGCTCCACGCCAACCAGCCTCCGGTGAAATGAAAAGACCCTCGTGGAAGACACCAGCATAGAGCCGGTCGAGCACGGGATCCGCCTCGAGGATTGCTCGTATGGCTGTGCAGGATTTTTCCAGCACCGCCACCGGATAGGTGGCAAGAGTAAGCATGCAACGTCCGACCCCCTGACGTAGGAGCAGCTCGCCGATGCGACGGAGCTCTCCTTTCGGAGCCGTTCCCACTGTTCCGTAGGCTGTGCCCAATGCACCGTTATGCTGAAGGTCGACAAGAACCGGCAGGAGCCAAGGTAGGGAGGCATCGTCTTGGACAGGTCTGACCTGCCGAATGGTCGATCCGTTCACCTCAACAGTGACGGTCTGCCCGTCAATCAGTCTGCCGGTATATGTTTTCATTTTGCCTCCTTACGCATTTCTAGGTTCTGTCAAAAGTTTTACCTTCTTTTCAGTCCTATTTTGTTTTAAATCAATGGGATACAGACATTGTTGTCTTATCCCTTCCTTTTTCAATATCCAATAACCAATAGCCATAGCGAAGCGAAGACAGGCTTTAGCTCGCCTAAAGCAATGACCTTGGTCATGTCAACGAATATCCAATTTCCAAGGAAGGACAAAAAGAACGTCCAACATTCAACATCGAACATCCAATAATGAATGAAAGACACTGCCGTGGGCAGGTAAGAACTTTGTTCTTGTTATGCTTCCTAGGGCGTTACCCTAGGCTATGTTGTTTCGCCCTTTTTAATTGCTTCGTAATTGTATTGAGCCGATAGGCTCTTATTCAAAATTGGACGTTGAACGTTCGATGTTGGACGTTCTTAATCCATATAAATCTCTGTTTCCATATTTCTAATACAACTATTAATAATACCTGTGGAGCTATTCCATACCTATCTAACCATCTAACGAACTAACTATCTAACTAAATCTCTGTTTTCATATTTTTTCATAGAATTTTTGACAGTACCCACTTCTACCCGCAGGATTAGGCGGTCCTGCCTGCTCATGTCGCCCAGGTCCCCGATTTGCTTCACTTCATGGCCTCTGCAGGGACCAGCAGTCTGTCAGGACTCGATGCAATATATGGTGGAATATTCAAAAAATAGGCATTTCCAGCCGTCTGGCTGGATAGCGTCCAGACCTCTCCAGCATCGTCTTCAACAGGAATGACCGTGCATTGCAGCTTCGGATCCTCATCCTTCACTTCGTAGTCCGTTCGTAAGGTCTCTCCGGGGCGAATCAAGGCAACGCGGCCCTCTGTCTTCATCAAGATACGCTTTGTGCCTTTGGGAACATAGAAGTAGGCGTTGCCATACATGCGGAAGAGCGGGTGATGTGCATCGCTTGCCTCAAGAACGACTCTGAGCCCTTCCGGGAACATGGGCCGGTAGTCTTCTCCTGCCTGGATCGTGATGATGTATTGCCCTGTTTTCGGGAACTTGACGTCGAGTTCGAACAGTTTCTGTTCGTATCGTTCGTCCGCACTTACCGTGTGCTTGGACTCCCAGACCTGCTTTCCATTTGTGTCATGGATGGTCAGAATGTATGGGTACCGGACGCCCGTCATCTTCAGCGGGAACGCCAAGTGTTCGTCGCGCTCAACCAGGACATGCCAGCGGGAACGGCCTCGCAGAACGCCGACCGGCGCCGGCGTGCCACCCTCGGCATCCAGCTTCTTCAGGTTCGTTGAGAACGTCCGAATTCGTTTGTCTGGTGGGGTGGAGGCAAGATCGGCTTTGAAGATTTCGAGCAGCTCGGTATCCGTGAGCGACTCGGGGTTTTTCCACACAGCATCTTTTTCATTAAATCGCCAGCCCGCTTCAAGTGGCCGTAGGATCTTGGCACCCGCATTGACCAGCCTGCGCTGCAGAGCATAGGAATGGACCATTTGGCGTTCACGAATACGCCATGTGAACTCTAAGAGAGGCTTCAGTACTGTGTAGGCCTCATCTCGGTCTCCACCCGCCACTGCGCACTCCCAGTCATGGTATAGCCTCACGTAGTGCAAGTAGGCGGCCATATCAATGAGCCGCTGCTGTACGCCGGGGCCATCGTTCCGCGCGGCCTTGAATGCGTTCTCAAGAAGCGCGAACCACTCGTGCATATTCTGGACAGACAGGCGGCTGTTTGTCGCCCAAAGAGCGTGTAGCGCCTTCATGTCTGCGGCACCCGCACCAAAAGCAGACACGAAGAACTCGGCGTATGCCGCATCAGCGTCCGTTGAGGCATCCCAGAGCAACTTGGTTGCCACGTATGTTGCCGGTCCGAAACTCGCCCAGTTGACGTTGCATTCAGCGTTAAATGAGGCGGCGTTCCACCGTTTGAATTTTGGAAGCCATGTCTTCATATAGTTGATTGAGGACGCCTTGCCGCGGCCAGGCAGCCCCCAGTCCCACGCCATGACGCCGAAGTAGTCACGGATGCCCACGGAGGGTACATTCTTGCGCCATTCTGCGACCAGCTCGTCGAGCGAGTACTTGGTACGGTTGAATCCCATCGCCACCTGCACGCTGGCGTTGGGCTCAGATTTTACCTTAAGAGGGGGAAGTCTATGCGAGGCATAGACATACATCGTGGCCACGCCATCGGGGAACTCCTTGCGCAAAGCTTTCGCCACCTGATTCAGCAGATAAAGGGCCTGGTCCGATCCGTTTCCAAGTGCCTTGCAAGACTCGCAACAACACGCTACTGAACCGTCATTGGGGTCCATGGATACGGTGTAGGCATACGGATTGGCGGCTTTGCTCGCACGCAGTTCCGCCACCTTCTCTTCGATGAATATCGACGCCACGTCCGGGTTGGAATAGCACAGGCTGTGGTACTTGCCGTAGGGGATGCGTGTTCCGTCTTCCTTCATGGCGAAATACTCTGGATGTGCCTGAAAGAGATCTTTGTGGCCTTCAACGGTGTGCGGGTAAGTATGGCCACACTTGTACGGTGCCAATCCACCTAGTCGGTTTCCTTCGACCCAGCGGTTGTAATCCCGAGCGAGGACATAGCGAGAGTCATCAACACCCATTCCATATGCATACCAAATGCTACGATTTGCAATATCCGGTTCTGTCGCAATCTGTAATGGCTCGACCTTGAGCTTCGAGCGTTTGGGGACAATCGTCCAGCGTTCGCTCGGAACCAGCCAACGACAGCCTAGTTGCCCCAGCAACTCATAGGTGGCATGGCGAACGGCTCGACCTGAGTTTCCTGCGAGGATCAGTTTGTCTCTGTCCGCGAATACAACGTAACCTTCTCCTCCCATGGTCTTGAGTGCCTCTGCAGTGGCAGGCGGAAGTGCCGCTGCATCTGAGCCCACAGCAAGCAGTATGCCTTTGCCCGCGTAGGGTGTCGTTGCGCACGAAAACTCTGCGCCAGTCATTTGACCCAGATACGTCTGTAGAACTTGCAGAGCCTCACTTACGGCATTTGTATCAGGTTGAGCGTAGATTTGCACTGTGGCAGTGTCGCCGTTAGACAAGAGGACAGCCTGTGCCGGTACGGTGATGAATAGCGTAATACCGATCAGTGCCGTAAGTATTCGTGATAGTGATAGTTTTATTGAGTGCATAGATTGTTCCTTTATTTGACTTTAATTCTGATGATGCGACATGTCTGCGGAGGAACGGAAAGCTGAAGTTCGCCCGACTCCAGAGCCCGGCGAGCGAGAATCCCAATTTCTTCTCCCGTTCGCAGGTCCGTCAGGCGGTAGTCTGGGTCAAACAGTCCCAGAACCTTGATGCGCAGTTTTAATGGTGCTCTCCCATAGTTAAAGAGGAGAATTACACGATCATTTCCGCGGAAGTCCACAAGTCGTTGGATGGCATCGTACTGATACACGATGTCTGGGTGCCATGGCATTCGTGACAACAGGTTTTGGCTCATGTCTGTAGCGATCAGTCTTGGTTGATCCTCAAGCGGGGTTACCACAAGGCTGTCGCTACGATCTATGCCGTCTTGGATGTAAGGCTTCAATGTGACAAGGTCTTCGATCGCATCCCGAGCTGCCACAAAGTGCTCGCCGTCAAAACAGTCGCCTCTGAAAAGGGATATCCCATGACCACCCCCTGCCGCGGTCAGCAGGATGTGCATGCGCAGCGCATCCGGACTCATCGTTGCACCCCGATAACGGGGCCATTCGCTGATGGTGGTGGCAATCGGCGAAATGACGCTAGTGTCCACTTCGCGCCCCGATGCGACCGCCAGACGTCTCACGGTTGACATGATAGGGAGGACCGACTTAAGCCCGCCCGGCATATCATAGAAGTAACCACTGATTGCGACTTCGTCCGAGAATTTCACCAATTCCTTGAGTGCATGACGGCCGCGTGCCCGCCCATCCCACCAATACGATGGCATGTCACACGCAGAGGCGAGCGAGTAATAGCGGAGCTCGGAGTTTTGTTCCTTCATGATCTCGCGAACTTTGGTGAGCAGATCACGGTTGCGTCGCCGTCCGAAGTCTTGGTAGTCGGGCCACCACTGACCACCCTCGGATACCTGCGATCGATCTGTTACCGTGTATCCTGTCTCCGTCTTGAAGGCTGCTAGGCATGCATCACACCAGCACCATACGGGAGCCGTCTCGAAATCCACGCAGATTCCATCGATGTTCGGTAGGGTTGAGAGCTCGGCGGCATGCTTGAAATATCGTCCAAGTTCCGGATGCTCCGGGTGAGCCAGAATTTGCAGAGGACAGAAATCTTTTGTTAGTGGTTTGCCGTCTTTTCCAATGGCAGCCATATGTTTGTCCTTTTCGGTTATTTTGTACTTGTGACCGAACCAACCAAAGCGTGGATAGACCTCAAAACCGGCCTGTTTCAATTTACGGTTCAGGTTAGTACTATTTCCCGTGAACATATGATTGAATCCCGCGCCTTGAATCATGCTGATGTAGCGGTTCAGTGCTGCTGGGTCATTTGGCGTCTGGCCTCCCCACATGCTGAGCAGAAAGTCCAAATCTTTGCGTGATGCGACGGGATCCAATACGACGCTGCGAAGCGGGTACGTGCGTTTTTGGTAGTTCGTTCCATCGATGCTGTACCAGGCTGTCAAAGTTTCGTCTTCGAATGCTTTTGTGGTGTGAATGAAGGTTCCAACGCCCTGCGCCGGGTGCGGCGTAGCGAATTTTACGGTGCGTGGCAATGGGGCCGTGAAATGACGTGTTTTGCCTTTTCTGCTCATAGGCAATGGATCTCCCTTAACGCCAGTGATGGTGATGTCTGCAGTGGTATCGACATGAAGTTGAATATCGCGATCCTTGCCACTGGCAAGTTCCTCGGGGAATGTAGCAACGAACGTGTATTGAATGTCGCCGCCTCGAATCAGGCATATGCGGTTTCCCACGTTGACTGCCGGCCACAGGTTGACCTCTGCCCCCTCGCTTAGCCCGTAGTATAAAACGGGATAGTCATCCCTGAGGATTGTCATTTTCTGAACGGAAGCAAAATTGAATGTGACGTAGTCGATTGCCGCATAAATCCAATGTTCAGAATCTAAGACTGAAATGGTGTTGGCAATTGTCAAGACGTTTCGACCCTTCTTCAGCTTCTTTGAATCAAGTTGAACGGTGATGTCCTGCCATCCCAGAAAATAGCGCTGATTGAGGCCCTTCTCCACGTTCTTGTTCTGGTCAAAGGTGATGGTCTTGGGGAGGGGGGTTCCATTGATCTCGATGCGCAGTGGATTTGTTGCGTCGAAGCGGTCGTCGAGCCCACGAAGCGTCAGTGTCGTCTTCCCTTTTGGGTTCTCGGACAGGTTGAATGTCAGTGTCATCTTGTCGTAGCCGGAATCGATGCCCAACACGATACCTTTCGTCCGTTGAATGCCCTGGTAGCCCGCCTTGAGAGTGCCGTTCTCGTTGGTGATGACGGTGCCCTCAAAAGCATTGTGGTAGCAGCCCGTGAACAAGGCATCATCGACCTTGATCGTCGTGCCTTCCAGTGTTACTACGTCCGCCTTGAGTTGCTGTATACAAAGCCCGCATGCGGCCACGATGACAATGAGTGATGTGATATGATTCTTCATAATTATATTTCTTTCTATTTTCTCGGTACTGTTAAAAATTTGCAGGCTGAGCCTGCACCCAATTGTTTTCTACGAAAACAGTTTATAGTTTATAGTAAATAGTAAATAGTTTTTTCTTCGCTCTTCGAGCTCCAAAACACACTGCCGTGGGCAGGAAAAGCTTTGTTATCTTTTTTTCAATATCCAATAACCAACACACTAGTTTTGCTAGTCCCGCCAAGCGGGATTCAATAATGAATGGAAGACAAAAAGAATATCCAATATCCAACACACTAGCTTTGCTAGTCCCGCCAAGCGGGATCCAACATCCAAGGAAGGACACTCCGTGGGTAGGTAAGAACTTTGTTCTTGTTATTTCTCCAAGGGTTTATACCCGTGGCTACATTATGTCGGGCTGTCAGCCCTTTTCAGTCATCGGGGACGATGACCCTCCCGGTTAAAGCTGCAATTGAACATTAATTTGCAATGCTCGCATGGGAGGGATGCCGTCCCCGGCGTCCGCATTAGAAAATTTTTAATTTTCTCTTCTGTCATGTTTTTTAATAGATTTTTTGACAGTACCGGGTGACCCCCATTTCCTAATCCTCAAGCTGCGGAACGGTGATCCGTTGGCCTGATGTGATAGACTTGTTGAGGCTCTCGGCGAGAGCAATGCTAGAAAATCCATCTTTTGCTTCGGCACATACGCCGTAGGGGTCTTCACTTCCGTAAATCGATTTTACGAAACGTATATCTGCTCCGCCGTGTCCCCCGGGTTCCTCAGGCACGTTGATGATTTCGCATCCGGTGCGTCCCGCTTCCGCATGGATCTTGATTTGGCGCTTTTGTCTAGAAATTTCCATCTGCCCCTTGTCTCCATAAATCACGAAAGTTCGATCCTCGTTGGGGGCGAAGAAGACGGCTGTGTACGAAAGGCGTGCTCCACGACGGTAGGTCGCCGATGCTGTATAATTGTCGAGAATGTCGCTGTTTGCGTCGAACACGCAAGCATCACGGATATACCCATCGAGGCTCTCTGCATCCAGATACATATCTTTATAAAACCCTTCGATACCCGCATTCTGTCCAGGGATATCGTCAGTGAGATCGATTGCGAATGGGCAAGTGGCGGTCGCCTTACACGTCAGGCAACGCTCGCCCTGTTGTAGGGATGGCTTGTAGAATTGGCGTCCGCCTTCGGCCGAAACACTTTGTGCAACATCGTCGAGCCACCAGTCGATTACGTCGAATGCGTGTGTGCTTTTGTGAATTGGCAGCCCACCGCTCATCGATTGGAATCGATGCCAGCGGCGGAAATAGTCCGAGCCATGACGCCAGTCGACCATGTCGTAAGCTTCTACGAGAATCACACTTCCGATCGTTCCGGCATCCAGCAATTCTTTCGTCTTGATGGCGACGGCATTGCATCTAAAATTAAAGGCGACGCGGAACTGGTTGTCGCCCTGCGCCGCAATCATGTTTCGACACTCTTCCGTCGAGATAGCCATGGGCTTCTCGCAGACAACATTCTTGCCCGCAGCAAAGGCTTTGATTACATATTCCTCATGTCGATTATCTGGAGTTGCCACAATAACCGTATCCAGATCTGGATTGGAACAAAATTCGTCGAAGTCCGTTGACTTTTGGCACTGCGGATTTCCGAGGAAGTTGTGTGCATAGTTTAGGCGAACCGGGTTGTGGTCAAAGAGTCCAACAACGGTGTTAGCCTTACCAATAGTCTTAATGGATGCCAGTAGGCCGGCGATACCACGATGCCCGCATCCAACTAAGCCCACCTTGATGTCTGTGTTTGTTTGCATATGTGTTTATACTTTCTGTTGCACGTATTGTGCCATAATTGGTGTTTAAAAAAAGTTTTCCGAGGCATTGCCTCGGAAAAATAGATCCTGTTGCGGCTTTTCGCCGCTTTGAGAGAGCGTTATTGTATTGTTATGACTGTGCCGGTGGGCACAGCAGTCGTTAGACCTATGTCATAGCTACCATCGTAGTTGTATGTCAATTTGTAACTCTTTCCGCCACCGAGGGTCAGGATAGTTCCCTCGGCTCCAGAGAACGTACCTTCGTCTGTGACGACAGAGTCGAATGTTCCAAGCGAGCCATTGTCGAGGTCGAACAGAAGAGTCTGTGCACCGCTGAATGCACCCCCAGGATTGAGAATCGTGAGCTGTACACCCGCATTGGACATATCCAACTGCATCTCTGCGCCAATGGCGGAGGCACCCCCCGAATCCAAGGTGAATCGCAGTTCTTCATTTGTCCCAGTGCTTAGGTTGAGTTGCTCCAGAATGATCGACGCGCTACTGCCCTTTACATGAAGGGTTCTTGCGTAGTTGGAACTATGGAAGTTGATGCCTGGATCGTAAGAGACATGCGTCCGAGCATCCCGGATATCGACGATGCTGTTGCTGCCGATTTCACAATATGAACCGTTTCCAGTGAGGTTGAGGCCCTTCAGATTGGACTGCGTACAGACCAGTTTCCCCCCAGTCATGATGAGAGTGCTTCCTGTGTTTGTGAGGTCAATTTTGGCATCGTTCGCTCCGCTGAAATTCAGCGTTCCGCCGTCCACGATCGTGATCATTTGGCCACCAATCATGCCGATGCGGCGGATCATAAAGGACGTGCCTGCGTTCGGACCTGTCGTGTAGGTTTGTGTTGAGTTGACCGTCATACTGGCGGCTACGCTGATGTCATCCGATGGTGCGCTGGGTGCATTCCAAGGTGTACTTCCGAGGCTCCAGTTGTCGGCCTTCGTCCAATCATCATCTGTAGAACCGTCGAACTGCAGTGTGGCACCATGTGCAATTACACCGGTCAACAGTAATGTGAACATCACCAATCCTATCATTATTTTGCTCCATTTTACAATCCAATTCATTTTTCTACTCCTTGATGTTTACTAGTTTCTTACTCAATGATCATCACATTCACATTTTGTTCAAATTGAGTTTTGATTCCAATTTATGGTTTAATAGTTTTACTAGAGAGCCTCTTTCAAAAGTCAGCCACATATTAAATGAAAAAAAATGAAAATGAAAGAAAATAAGTTGTTTTATGGAGCTTTGTTATATTGTCTAGTAAAACGGGGCAATTAGACAAAAAAAACAACGC
>Ga0307987_1000772_pt1 | contig 18649 bp, 18 predicted proteins | sample EllFjometagen181_FD_203157 | JGI IMG/M metagenome (GOLD analysis project Ga0307987, IMG submission 203157) | Marine microbial communities from Ellis Fjord, Antarctic Ocean - #181 | ecosystem: Environmental > Aquatic > Marine > Unclassified | place: Southern Ocean | collected 2014-10-08
TACCCATGATTTTTCTTGACAGTTCAGAGGCAGTTACAGTATTAATCAGTTGTTGATTTTCGATATGCCGGAGTGGTGAAACTGGTAGACGCACTGGATTCAAAATCCAGCGGGCTTATGCTCATGTCGGTTCGATTCCGACCTTCGGTACCAATGCCAAGAGCCAATACGTTGAAATGTTGCATTATTTCAATGTATTGGCTTTCTTTTTTTTGAGCTACTCTTGGCGTCCGGTTTGTCGGTTGCATATCGGCTTGCACACTCCTGTACATCTCCAGTACATAAGATGCTCAGTAAGTTCCTTACCGTAATCATCTGAAATTGCTTGAGCAGCAAGGGTGTTGAAATCGTGGATACCATGATTCGAAACCCAACGGGATAGCCTCATGTCCAGTTCGATTAGGACCTCCGCAGCATCTGCTATTTTCTGGACAAAATACATTCATTTCAACTCTTGCTAATTATTGGTGCGCGTCACCGTGACATATAAGGGTATGCCTTAAATATATTTTATTCGGCGACTCTGTAGCAGGATCGGAGAAGAGGTTTAAAAAGCCATTGTTAGTTTCTGGCCGCGCTGGCAAAAAATCCTGTCGTTCATACTGTGTTTAGCTGGCTCCGAAAGCAGGCAGGTAGTGTAGGAGGAGACAGAGTGATCGTTCTGTCTCCTTTTGATGTCGGGATTAATTGAGAGGTGCTGAGGCTTCAGGAGGATTATCCAAATACTGTTTTACGCGTTCAGACCAGATCTCCGTTTGTTCCGGTGGCTGAAATGATATGAATTCCCCCATGGAGCGTTGAACACCCATCAGGTCAATAAGGAAGTTATAGACAGAGTTGGCTGCAGCCTGATCTGCTATTAAGGCCTGATTTTGGGCATCGAGCAGTTCGATAATCGATTTTATACCATGGGCATAGGAATCGGTTATCAGATCAAGGTTGCGTCTTGCAGAATCGGCGGCGTCGCGTGATAAGCTGATTCCTGGATAGGATGCGCGGGTCTGGTTCAGGGAGATAAGGGTCTCCTGATTGATTTGGTTTGCAGTCGCTTGTCTGTCGATCTGTAAGCGGCGAAGTTCTTCTCTGGCTCGACCCAAAGCGGCACTCTTACGACCACCTTCAAAAAGTGGCAAACTGGCAAAAACGCCAACCTGCCAGTCCGTATCGTCAAGTCCATCTTCGATCTGGCCGCGCTGTCCGGAACCGCTTTCATTAAAATACTGATCCACACTTCCTTCTAGGGTGAAGTCGGGAAGCCATATTTCACGTCCGGCCGCCGTTCTGATTCTACGTTTGGCCTCTATTGCAGCATCAAAGGCTTTAAGCTCAGGGCGGTTTGCCAATGCCTCAGTAACGGCGAAATTTTGAAATGAAAGGAGATCCTTTGGGTTTTTAGTCAATTGATAGAAAAGTTTGTTGCCAAGCGCATTGAGCGGGTCGTTCAGATCTGTCTCTTCGACAACAAAGAGTTCCTGGATCGGTCTGTTTAGAATTCTGTTTACTACGGTCATGCTATCAAGAGATGTGGATTCTTTCTTAAGCACGTCAATTTTGTCAGTGGAAAATTTTGTCTCCCAGCGGTAAATCTCATCGGGGCCTGCCACACCTGTAGATACTCTGATTCTGGCACGATCAAGATAGGCTTGAGTCAACTTCAGGTTGTTTTTCACTAGCTGTTCAATGGTCTTGGCTCGTAAAACATTGATATATGCAACGGCTGTCTGATAGATCACCTCCAGACGGGCAGTCTCATAGTTCATGACCCTGCTTTCCTGATTGTGTTTCTCTACAGTGTATGCGCTCCAGCTGCGTTCTGAATATATCTGCTGGGAGGCGCTAGCTGTACCGGTCCATGCTTTTTCAGGAGTGCTGCCAAAGCTGAGTGTTGCCCGGTCGTTATCAATAACCCGGTATCCGGTGCCTATGCCAATCTGAGGAAGCAGAGGGGATCTGGCTTCGGTGACACTGTATTCTCCAGCTACGACATCAAGTTTTGAGGAGGAGAGGTCAAGGTTTTCTTTCAAGGCGTCCTGTACAGTTCCATGCAGGGTGAGGCGACGCTGAATATCTGTTCGAGCCTCATTAAGCAGGTTTGCACCGGTCATGATGGCAAGACCCGGGTAGATATCGAGCGATCTTGCAGTGGCCATATTAATAGTGAGTTCACGGCCTCGTGAGAAGTTTGCGGTAAGGGTGGATGCGTCCTCGCCAAGAAGGATATCCTGGGCTGCAACGGCAGAACGTCTTGCAAGATTTGCAGCGATCTCCCGTGGCACATTGGTTGCCAGAAGCCCATTTTCAACCTGACTATAGCTCCAGATAGCATAACTGGGAAGGTGTCGATCAATCAGTCCCTGGCTTAGTTTTTTATGGTCTGCACTTGAAAATGAATAGAGAGAGCCGACCATCACCGCCTCTGTTGCTGCGGGGATGGCAGCAATACTTTGCTCAGGTGACGTTGTTACAGGGATCAGAGTTACGGTGATTGTGTGTTCGTTTGCCAGTCGTTTGGCATATTTTGTTATCTCAGGCAGTGCTTTGAGGTCACGTTGATCAATTAGTATTGCCAGGTTGTCAAAGAGAACAATTTTCCGAAAATTTATAACCTCCATATCCATATTAAACATGGAGTCCATAAAGGTTAGATTGTGTATGCCACTGCTGCCGTCTTTGTCTAAGGCACCCTGCGACACTGAGTCCAGGACCAAGGGGGCTACCACCGGTTTTGGAATGGTGTCCCATTTGAAAACCACACTTGATCCTATACCGCCGACGGTGAGAAGAAGGTCTGTATCAGGATTTGAAAACAGTTTGTTCAGCGCAGTTATTGCACCTTCTTTTGTGTCCTTTCCGGAAAGGGCCATTGATTTTGGAAAGTTAAGTACAAATTCTCCTTCGGCCAGCATTTGCAGCTCTTTCTTAAAAAGAGTGAGCATTGCATGATCGGTAGCTGTTGTACCATCCGTTACCGTTCCTATATTATAAACAGGTAATTTCTGTTCACCGCTGGAAAGTGCAGGACATAGAAGGGCGAGTATACAGAAGATAAAGCAGAGTTTAAGCGGGCGCAGTGACATTTGGTTCTCCATAGGAGGAACGTTGGATAACTATTTGATTTTGAAAAAAACAGTATACAGAACGGGTACAAAAATCAGTGTCAGCACAGACGCAAATCCCAGACCAAAAACAATAGTAACAGCCATTGCTACGAAAAATGCATCGGTGAATAGTGGAATCATACCCATCATAGTGGTAAGAGCTGCCATCATAACAGGCTGCATCCGCGATACCCCTGAATCGACCACTGCATCCATTCTTGGCATCCCATTTTTGATATTCAGATCAATCTGGTCAATTAGTACGATGGCATTTTTAATAAGCATGCCTGCCAGACTCATCAAACCAAGTAAGGCCATAAAGCCAAAGGGTTGTTTGAGCAGCAGAAGCCCGCAGGTTACCCCGATCAATGAAAGAGGAACGGTTAGCCAGATAATGAGTGGTTGCCGAAAGGCATTGAATAGAAAAATGACAACCAAGATCATCATGCCGAAATAAATCGGAATGTTTTCTGCGAGCTGTTTGGTGGAATCTGCAGAATCTTCAAGCTCTCCACCCCAGGCAAGAAAATATCCTGGCATTCCCTTAAGAGGAATAACATCATCATATTTCAATGGTATGGTGGATGCGGTATATTTTTCACCCTCTTTTAAAGGAGTGCCGCGATAGGTGGCAAGGTCGACTCCGAGTGACTGTTCAATCCGCGGTTTGACCCGACTGAAGAGCTGGCCTGGTAGTTCGGTCTTGGGGTCAGCATGGATCTTGATCATCGGGCGACGATGCCAGCGTGAAACTCTAGCATTTTCCCATTCGGTATTCACACCATTCATAATTTGAAGGATAGGAACGTTTTCTCCAGCAGATGGGGAATATATCTGTAACTCCTTCATATCCTCAATGGACTGCCGTTCGGCAAGAGGTGCCCTGGCAATGATTGGGATAAGGTCAATTCCTTCACGATAAATTCCGGTGGTGGTGCCTGAGAAATTGGCCTGGAGAGCACTTGCCAGCATAGGCCTTGTGATACCAAGTGTCATGGCACGTTCTTCAGCAAGTATGGGCTGTGGGGTCTTTACTTTAGCTCCCCACTCCGTGCGGATAGCCTTGGCATTTTCATCACGAAGGATTGCCATGGCAGTTTCGGAAAGAGCTCTGATTACTTCAGGATCCGGGCCATTAATACGAAGTTGTATCTTGCCACCGAGGGCAGGACCTAAATTGAATTTTTTCACATTAACAACTGCATCTGGAAACATCTCATCAAAGTCTTGCTGAATGGATTGCTGTAAGGAGTCTATAAGCTTATGATCTGTAACTGTGACCAGGATGTTCGTATACTGATTTGCGGCCTCAACGGGAGTGTCATAGGTGAGAATAAAGCGGGGATGCCCGCCACCAATGGCTGCCGCCACCCTTTCAACACCATCGATCTTCAGCAGATATTCTTCCATCTGCATAACACTTTTTTCGGTTTCCAGGATGTGGTTTCCTTCCCGAAACTGAGCTTCCACCTGAAACATGGGGCTGGTGGAAGATGGGAAGAACAGTTGATCCACAAAGGTGAATCCATACAGTGAGAGAGCAAACATACCCACCACGATACCGATGGTCAGCCAGCGTGCCTTTATCGCTCCTGTAAGAATAGTACGGTAGATTGTATAAAACTTACTCCCATAGGGATCTTTCGCCTCACTGTTCTGAGCCAATTTGTCCTTTTTACTGAGCACAAACTGCTTAGTCATTAACGGGGTAATGGTAACCGCAGTCAACCAGGAAAGGGACAGGGAAATAAGGATAACATAGTAGAGTGAACGAGTGTATTCACCCGTGGAGTTACTCATGCCGCCAATGGCAGCAAAGGCAAGTACCGCAACGGCAGTAGCTCCAAAGAGGGGCGTTGCGTTTTGGTCCACGACGGCTTTCGCAGCACTCGTGCCATCCATGCCCTGCTTCATACGTACTTTCATGGAATCTACGACTACGATGGCATTATCGACAAGCATACCGAGTGCAATAATCAGGGCACCAAGTGAGATTCGTTCCAGGGTTATCTGATAATATCCCATGACAACGAAGGTAGCGGCAATAGTTAGTACTAGAATAAAGCCGATAATAAGCGCAGAGCGCAACCCCATAAAAATCAGGAGTATGACAATAACGATGATGACTGCTTCAAGTAGATTAATGATAAAGCCATTGACTGCCTTGGTCACAGCCTTTGACTGCATGGCGATCTCCTCAAGCTCCATGCCGAGTGGAATCTGCCCCTGCAATTGATCAATACGTTGAATGACACTATCACCCATAGTGACGGCATTTCCGCCACTAATGGTTGATACAGCTATACCGATGGCATGTTTTCCGTTCACCCGGAGTATCTTTCGCGGTGGCTCCACATAACCACGTGAGATGGTGGCAACGTCTCTGAGATAGGTCAGACGACCTTCTTTAGAGGCGATAAACAAGTTGCCAAAGTCCTTTTCCGACTTGAATTCACCCGTTGGGCTGATAGACATATACTCCGGGCCGATTGTAATAGAACCGGAATCGACAGGGATATTTTTTGCCTGCAGGGCATCAAATATTTCCTGCTGAGTGATACCGAGCGCGGCCATTTTTGCACGTGACATTTCCACATACACGGCTTCACTCTGTTCCCCAAAAAAAGTGACTTTTTTCACTTCGGAAATGGTGAGCAGTTCTCTCTTTAGGAGTTCCGCAATATCTTTCATCTCCGCATAGGTGAATCCTTCTGCTGTCAGTCCGAAGTAGACACCAAAAACATCACCAAAATCATCGTTCACTATAGGAGGGCCGGCACCTGGCGGTAAGTTTGGGGTGACGTCAAGAATTTTACGGCGCAGCTCATCCCAGACAGCGGGAAGTGCAGCCTTATCATATTTGTTCTTTATTTTAACTTTTACCGTGGACAGACCACGGGTAGAATAGGATTCCACACGCCTGAGCTGTCCGAGTTCCTGACACGCTTTTTCTATTAATTCTGTCACTTCTTCTTCGACTTCTTGAGCAGATGCACCGGGATAGGGAGTTACGATAACTGCATCCTTAATTGCAAATTCCGGGTCTTCAAGGCGGGGAAGATCTGTGTAGGACAGGTAACCAAGAAGTAGCATAACGATGGTTACAGTCCAAGTGATAACGGATTTTTTTATGGAGATTTCAGCGATATTCATAGGGGTACCTTATTTGCCTTCCCGCTGTTTTTCCCAGGGACGTACCTTCTGGCCTTCTTCGAGCTGGGTGAGACCGGCAACAATAATGGTTTCTCCGCCGGTAAGTCCTGTCTCGATGGAAATATCAGCAGTTCCCTTTAATGGGCCGATGCTGACCATGGTTTTGTGAACCGTTGATTTGTCTGTGTCAAGCAGCCAGACAAAGGGTTTGTCACCGGGGGCATCCATCACGGCAATGGCTGGTATTATAATTGTTGGCTTGGTGAGATCGACGCCGGATAGAGTTTTAGAGGAGACAGTGGCTGTCATACCGGGGAGGATTTTAGCTTCAGCAGGTTGATCCATAAGAAGCACGACACGGTAGGTTTGAGTGCTGGGGTCGGCCTGAGTCGAGTACTCTTTCAGGGTCAGTTCGTACTCTTTGCCTGGGATAGATTCAAAGCGGCCATGGACAATAAGTTGCTCTTCCACCTTCTTCATATTGGCCATAAGTAGTTCGGGAACATCGATAAGTATTTCAATACGGGTCGTGTCCTGAAGATTGGCAATGGCTTCCTTGGCCTGTACTTTCTGGAAATTTTCTACAAAACGCTTGGAGATAACACCGTCAAAGGGGGCTTTTAAAGATGTATCCAGCAGTTTGTTACTGGCGTCTTCAAGTTGCGCCCTAGCGACATCCCGTGCGGCACGGTAAGTGTCGTAGTCGGCTCTTGATACCTGCTTTTTGGCATAAAGTTCCTTGTAGCGGCGGAACTGTTTTTCAGCTTCAAGGTTTCTGGCTTTTGCTTCATCGAGCGATGTCTGGAAGTCCCGTTTCTGGATCTGGGCAATCAGGTCACCTTTTTTAACTTCCTGGCCTTCTTCTATGGGAAGGGAAACCAGAGGGCCGGAAACTTTAAATGAGAGTTCGGAACGTTTTGCTGCCCGAACCTTACCGGGAAGACTGATGTTGGAGGTTATCTGACCTGACTGAACGGTCATTATCTTGACCGGCCGCACAACCTCGATCTCTTCCACCACCTCTTCCTTACCGCATGCAGAAAGCAACAGGCTTGCTGCAAATAGACTCACTACTGCCAAGAGGACGGTTCGTGCCCCTGTAAAAGATTTTAGCTTTTGCACTCTCTTTCCTCCGCTCTGGAAACTACTTTTATGGAAATATTGGAATTGTGTCACAATGCAGGATGTACGACACCTAAGATATTAAAATGTTACAGTACTTCTACCAAAAAACTGAAGTCAAAGAAATAGTTATTTTGATCGTGGAGTGCTTTAGAACAGATAGCCCTTCAAAGCAACAGGGACATGCTGATTCTGGAGAATTTTTATAACCTCCGACCTGGAGGCAAGCTAATTAGCGTCAGGCGCTATCGTTGCGACTAAGGCTGGTTGACGACCAGCGATACAGATAGTCGTTGACCATAAGCAGCTGCTCATCTGAAAGTGATGCCCAGGAGCCATCCTGTGCACATTCGGCCCGCATCGAGGTGAATATTCGATTCCAGCCTTTAGACGACTTGGATTCTTCCCAGAGATACCTGGCTCCTTTGTCATTATCACGTGTGTGGCAACTTTTGCACACCTGCTTGAACCCTTTCCCTCCCAGGCCCCATGGTAAGCTTTCCCATTCAAGAGGTCCACTGTCCAATATCCTGCAACTTTCTGTTTTGGCGTCATACCTCTTTTTGGGGGTGGCGGACGCTGATAGGGCCATTGCGGTAAGTGTAAGACAACATAGTGCTGAAATTAAGATGATTCTCATTGATAAACGCCTCTCGGATGGGTTTGCTATTCGGTTTTTAACGTGAACTTACATAACGATTTCCAGTGTACCACATTGTGACACATTGTGGGGGCGTGGTCAAGGGATATGGTGTAATTATTTATCTAATTACGTACAAAGCTCAGCCATTTTTTTCTGTCATTCCCGCGGAGGCGGGAATCTAGAGAGATGGCACGAAACTGGATCCCCACCTCCGCGGGGATGACACATCTGGTCATTTGTAATTCTTATATTTTATCAGAGTATTACGCCTCAAACATGTGACGTTGGCTGAGTATTGTACGTAATCAGAATTATTTATGGAGTTGCGCTATGCAATCTGCTACAAATAAGTCGAAGGGTACTATTTTGATTTCCGAAAGCATCCGGAAGTACGGAATTTTTTTTGCAAAGTTTTTGATAGTTGCAAATTTGAAAAAAAACCTTGAAACTATGATATTTAATTCTCTGAAAAACTCTCTGCGTCTGGTTACATTCTGTCTTCTGCTGAGCGGTCTTTTCTGGCCTCTGTGTTCCCATGCTCTTGATCCCGAAGAAATTGTGGTTATTGCCAATGGCCAGGAGAGGAATGGGGTGGCTCTTGCAAAATATTATATGGAGCAGCGGAAGATCCCCGCGGCGAACCTTCTTGTTATTCAGACCGCAGTGAGTGAAGGGATTGAAAGATATTTTTACGATGATGAAATTGCCGAACCGGTTCGTGAATTTTTGGAAGATAAGCAGGGTGTCAGTTGTCTGCTACTGTTCTACGGAATTCCCCTGCGTATAAATGGTCGGGTTCCACCATCGGGTGATCTGGAACAGAAACAGAGCCATGCCAGCCAGCGTCGAAGCGACCCCATGGCATCGGTGGATTCTGAACTCAGTGTGGTTAAAATTGAGAATCCGCCCGTTGCGGACTGGATTCCTAATCCTTGGTTCCTGAAATTTCAGGAGCAGAAAGTCAAATATGAGAAGGGGCAAGTTTTAATGGTTGCCCGTCTGGATGGGCCGGATATTACCACGGTAAAACGGATTATCGATGACAGTCTGGCTATAGAAAAAGAGGGGCTTACTGGTACGGCCTATTTCGATGCCCGCTGGCCCAAACCGGAAGATGATACGAATCTGGCAGGTTACGGCCTGTACGATAATGCGATTCATCTGGCAGCAGAAGTGACGGAGAAGGTCTTTCCTGTGGTTTTGAATGAGGTGGGCACGTTGTTTCAGCAGGGAGAGGCGCCGGATGCAGCTCTTTATTGCGGTTGGTATAGTTTGGCAAAGTATCAGGATGCTTTTGACTGGCAGCGGGGAGCGGTTGCCTACCATATAGCCAGCGCTGAATGCACGACACTGAAAAAAGAGGGGAGTCAGGTGTGGTGTAAACGTCTGCTTGAAGATGGGGTGGCGGCAACCATCGGTCCGGTTGGTGAGCCATATGTGCAGGCATTTCCCTTTCCGCAGATCTTTTTTGGCCTGTTGCTGGATGGGGATTTTACACTGGTTGAGGCCTACTCTCTCAGTTTGCCTTTTGTTTCCTGGAAGATGGTACTTGTCGGCGATCCACTGTATCAGCCATTCAGACAGCGTGGGGTGTTGCCTTGATTGTAAGGACAAATCCCGTTGTTGGCTGTACTCTGTTGTTTTGTCATCAACGGTTTACTTTTACTCATAACTCCAGAATTACCCCGAACTAGGGCAATATATTCTCCGGAAAAACAGCATGATCTATTTAAAATTGCGGCAAACTGGCGGAGCTGTAGAAAATCTGCAAAATCCAAAAATCAGTCAATGGCACTTTTGGTTTTGGTAACAAGTGATTTGAGCAGGAAATCAGTGAAGTGCTTGGTCGTCCTGTAAGTCGAGGTAAATCAGGGAGACCTAGGAAGAAAAATTTGCAGTAAAAATTTTTAACCGTGGTCTATCTTCCAATACCCACCACATCTTTTTTTCCCTTTTTAATTTTCTCCAGCTCAAACCAAGCCTCGTTAACCCGACCCTCTTTTGTTGCGACAGGTGGTTTTGTATTGCTTTGCCACAGAGCTTCCCCAGGCTTGGGACAAGCTCTTGCGCACTCAGAGCAATAGATACAAAGATATGGATTGTAATGGAATTCTAATCCTTTTTTGTTCTTTTTATTCTCGGAAGGATTTGCTGTCGGTACAAACAGTATAGCACCCGGAGGACAAACTCTTTCACACTTTAGGCAGTAGAGACACGACTCTTCACCGTGCTCTATCAACCCTCTATATTTTTTGTCTTTTGCTATCGGCGTAAGAGGATAGTCTATCGTTTGAGGCGTTTTAAAAAGATTTGTAAAAGCTTTAAGAAATGAAGTCCACATCTCTAAATCCTATTTAGCCGTGCATGAGAGGCAAGGGTCAAAAGATGCCAAAATTGCAGGTGCATCTGCATAGTCCTCTCCTAAAAATATATCTGAAAAAGCAGGGATGGAAGAGAATGTCGGTGTTTTTATTCGGACACGCTCTAGCATTGCAGTGCCGTTACCCTTGACGTAGTACATCAACTCGCCTCTTGGTGCTTCAAACCGCACAATTGCTTCACCGCTTGGTTTACCTTTGAGCTTTGTAACTATCTCCCCTTCAGGTAATCCGTTTATAATGTTGTTACATATCTCGGTGGAGTTCAGTAGCTCGTTTAACCTTATGATATTTCTCGCATGGATATCTCCACCACTGTGAGTCTGCATCTTATAACCAACATCATCGTACGGCAAGTAGTCTATCTCTTTTCGTACGTCAATATGTAGCCCTGATGCACGAGCCATTGGACCTATGGCATTAAACCTGTAAGCATCATCAAGACTTAATGATCCGATGCCTTTAAACTTTAAAGAGAGACTCCAGTTATTTGTAAATTCATCTATATAACCAAGTACTTTTTGCTTAAACTCTTTGAGCTTGTCTGTGATGGTTTTAACTAGAGCAATATCCAAGTCTCGATTGACTCCGCCGATGCTGATATAATCAAACTGTACGCGATTACCAGTTAACAGTTCTTGGATCTCCATAATCGCTTCTCTGTCACCCATGATACGCATAAACATTGCTTCAAAGCCTGCCGTTTCACAAGTGTGCGAGAGACATAACATATGGGAATGGATTCTATCTAACTCTAGGAGTAACATACGAAGGTATTTTGCTTTTTGACTAATCTCACCGCCTAAAAGTTTTTCTATAGCTACCGTATAAGAGAGCGAATGTGTAATAGCACAAAGCCCACAGACTCTCGCAACTACGTAACCAATGGAATTAAACTTAAACTTCGTAGTACATGCCAGTTCCACTCCGCGGTGCACAAAACCTACATCGCTACCAACGCCCACTATCTTCTCGTTTTCACACTCAAATTTAAACCGTACAGGTTCTAGCAGAGAGATATGTTGTGAACCGAGTGGAATAGTGATTGTCTTTTTCATGTTGAACACCCGCTTAGCGGACTCTGTCGCGAATCTTCATCAAGATACAAGCCCTTCTCGCTTCCCTCGACCTGCACACCGAACATATCCACAAGTTCTCTTTGAGAGATAATTGCCGATGGGATAATATCTTCTAAAGATGGGATGAGGTCCGTATACTCAACTACACAAAAATAGACTTTGACCTCATTCATCGCCTCATACTTAGAAAATATCCACTGAACTTCGAGTTTATTATCTTCAAGTGCCACTCCGTTGAGAGTCAAAAAGTGCCATGTTTTATAATCGTAAAAACTTTTGATCTCATCTCTTACAGTTTCAAGTGAGATTTTAATTTTTTGCATCATCTTCCCCTACTTTGAGTGCGCTGTTACGTCTATTCACAACTCCGTCATCTAGGCTGGCCTCTCTAAAAAGCTGAAACGGTTTTTCCATCTCTTTTGTTTTTTGCTCTAATATTTCCAAAGATTTAACAACTCCGTCTATGATAAGCTCAGGCGAAGCAGCACAACCGGGAATATAGACATCAACAGGAAGGTATCTGTCTAACCCATTTTCAACATTGTACATATCACGAAAAACACCTCCCGTACTCGTACAGCTTCCGACTGCTATAACGACTTTTGGCTCAGGCATTTGGGTATATAGCTCGATCAGTCTTTCCCTGCATCTCAGTGTAACTGGACCCGTCACTAAAAAAATATCGGATTGTTTCGGATTGCCCGTGTTGATCACTCCAAAGCGCTCCAAATCATATTTGGGGGAGAGGCAGGCGAGTATCTCTATGTCGCAACCGTTGCAGCTTCCTGCGTTGTAATGAAGTATCCAAGGGGATTTTTTTCTATATTTTTTAAACATAGCTAAGTCCTATGAGATTTACCACTCCCAGCGTTAAACCAACTGATAGAACTATCTTTATCAGATGTGTCATTTTTATCCTTGCGGTTGAGTTATCTACCAAATTGATCACAAAGAAAATGAAAAGTGCCAACGCTAGTCCAAGCACTGTATTGCTCCCCATAAAGAGCATTAACAGAGCATAGACAAAAACATACTCAAGCCATTTTGCCATATAAATAAACTCAAAGAACAGACCGCTAAACTCTATCTCAACTCCACCGACAATCTCTTGATGTGCTTCACTCGCATCAAATGGAGATTTTTTTAACTTTATCGGGATAACCATAAGATATGCCAAGAAAAGTAAAAAAAGCGCAATGATAGATGGAGAGTTCTCTCTTATGGCAGATATACTAAAAGTCTCATTTATCAGAAAGAATCCGACTGCCAGCATTATCAAAATCGGCTCATAGGCAATAGCGGCTAAAAGTTCTCTGTTTGAGCCGATGTGTGAGTAGATAGATTTTACGCTAAAACCCGCAAGGATTATAAAGATAGTTGAGAGCAGATGCAAAAATATCACATAAAGAAAGTTCTGTCCTAAGATGATAAAAGCAACTACCACCCACAAGGTGACAAAGTGCATTATCCCCAAAATAGTGTGATAGGGATTTACAATAAAAGCCTGTTTGTTAAGTAGTTTGTACATGTCATAAAACGGTTGTAATAGCGGAGGACCTTGACGGTTCTGCATTCTGGCACGAACAACTCTTTCAAAGCCATACATAAAACCGCCTATGACAGGAGCAAAGAGTATGAGTACTATTTCTATCACAACAACACTCCTACAATTAATAGCGACATGCCGATTATTGAGATATTTATAATATATTTATGAACTGTTTTTGGCATGTGGAAATAGTACATATTAAGAACTATCTCATCTTTTTCACCGCAGTTGTACTCTTTGACCCGATGTGCTTTTTTAAAGAATAGTGTAGCAAACAAAACGGGGACAACTGCAATGAGAAGCAGAGGTACTACTATCTCCATAAAACTCAGTAACTCTTTTTCAAAACTTATATAAATCCCTATGATGAGAAGTATGAAAAGTAAAAATGAAGGAATCGTGTAAAACTTCGATATTTCCACATGGCGAGATGTAACATCTACGTCTTTTGCAAAGAGCTTTGTAACGACTTTAAAATACAGAAGTGTCAAGAAGACACTTCCCAGTGCTACAAATATTAGAGCAAATACATAAAGAGGATTGTTTGCAATCTCACCTGCAATGGACTCTATCGCCATAAACTTTGCTATAAAAGCTCCAAACGGCGGAAGGGTGAGGGATGCAAACCCTATTATTATGAAAAAAACAACTAGAGGAGAGCGATTCACCAGGCCGTTTATATCATTGACATATTTCAGATGAAAACTTTTTTCTAAAATGCCTGCCTGTAAAAACAGAAGTGCTTTTGAGAGGGCATGAAACAGTATAAAGACTAAACATGCGGTTATCGCTTCGGGTGTTCCTATAGCTGCCAAAGCCATCATGAGGGCTAACATTGCGATGGTAGAATAACCGAGTATCTCTTTGAAAAAATCTTTGCCAAGTGCAAGAAGAGACGCTGCAAAAAATACAAATGTCCCGATAAGAGTAATGGTAAGTGAGACAAAATCGCTCATCGCAGGTGAGAGTTTTAACATCAGGTACGGAGCTATTTTAACCATTGTCGCACTGTGCAGTATCGCACTCACTGGCGTCGGGGCAACCATCGCGCCTAAGAGCCACTTATCAAACGGAATACTCGCACCCTTTACAAATGCCGCAACGGCTAGAAGAACTATCGGAAGGAGATACACTTTATCTATGTTTTTTATCAATATGTCAAAATAGATGGTGTCATACTGGATTATTGAAAAAATAAGAGCTACTAAAATAGCCACTCCACCTATCTGATTCATCCAAAGCGCCTTTTGTGCATTTTGAACGGAGAGTTCATCGTTGCGATAGCCTATCAACAGATAAGAACAAAGGGTCGTGAGTTCAAAAAGTAAAAAGAATATCTCTATGTTGTTGGTGGAGACGATAAAGTTCATTACAGACAAAAAGAAAAAGAGCATTGCGATAAAGGCGTTTTTCTTAAACCTGCTAAATTCTTCGCTCTCTATATATTTCAGAGCGTAAACGATGATTATCCCGCCGATTATGTTGATAACGAGATACATAACCGAAGATGTATCATCAACTAGAATATCATTGGATATGAGCGTCGGAGAGAGGGAGACAACGATAGCGTAAAGAGCTATTTGGAAAATTGCTAACAGTTTTACAAGTGCATTTTTAGTGATTATGCCCTGCAAGAGAAAGTAAAGAAGAATAACGGTGTCGATAACTATAAAGAGGTTATGCACGGCATGTGGAAATATCTCCACAACCTGAGTATTTGAAAACAAAATATTTTTTACACTCAAAGCACTTAAACCCAAAACGGCAGCAATAGTTATTAAATTTCGAATAGTGATGCTGCGAAAAAGCGTCATAGCCGAGAAACCCAGCGGTGCAATAATAAGTATGCTATAGGTTGTCATAGGGGCCTCTTGCAAAATTAAAAGACTGGGTTCCTAAGTTAACAGCTTGAAATTGTGGATGTTACGGCATTTTGTGGCATTGTTTTGTACAACCAAAAGCAAAACCAAGGAGAATGCCAATGAAGCTTATAGACAGGATATCATGGTTAATGGACCGTGTCCCCAAAAGTTTACTCCCTCACCTGAACGAATGTTTTGATACCTTACCCGCTGAGCAAAAAGAACGGCTGGTATCAATTCGTGAGATTGTTTAAGTTGAGAACTATGTTAAGGGGAAAGGCTTAGAAGAAAGTGCCCTAGGGTAGCACCAATGTATATGGATGCCTCTTTTTAAGAAACTAGAGATGTGTCACGTTGTTCCGTGAGGTTTTGTTTGGTAATGTGGCGTGTGAACCCAAGTAGGATAACTGATGAGTTTTTCCGGATATGTTGTACAATTCTAGCTGTTATGTCTGACTCTATTAAAAAGAAATGTCCAAAATGCGGACAACAACTGCGTTTTCCTAAAAATGTTGGAGGGATAGTTATGGTTTGTCCTTCATGTGGAAAGAAGTTCTATTCTGATTTTAAGATAGGAACTGTGGGAGGAGGGAAGCGGCAGGGAGTGGCAACACAGATATTTGAGTTGCCCGGTAACATTATAAGTCGTCTTGTCCAGTTCTTTTCATGAAGAAAAGTGATAACTATTCAGTGATGCAACTAATTACCCTTCATTCTGAACGCGCCCCGAAGGAAGTACTCTTGGGGGATAACTGTTGAGCAGGTAAGCGTAGACTCCGGGTAAGCGTAGACTCCAGGTAAGCGTAGACTCCAGGTAAGCGTAGACTCCGTGCTTTTAAATCGTTTATTTTGGGCTCGGAGCATACTCATGCTATTCGAAGAGGCTAAAATGGACGAAGTTGGAGTGCTGTTGAGTAGTTACGAAAAATGAAGCTTAAAGTCCACACTCCTCAGGTAGTCAGCTTCCTGCTCAAGGCTTGCAAGCTGCAGAGGGTGCTTGGTTAATTCATCCTTTACGAATTGAAGTGTCAGGCTGTTTTCAGTTGCAGTTGTCTGTTCAATAACTGCTGTTTCCTCTTTTCTGGATCGATGTAGCAGAGTGGAGAGGCGAAGCAGAACCACCAGTCGTAATGCTGTTAGCTGATTTTCGGGAGCCAGCTCCTTAAAGAGTTTCTTCGATATTTTTTTACGTTGGCAGCGAACCAAAACGCTCATACCCGCCTGTTCTTCAAAAGAAAATCCTGGCATATCCGCATGGGTCAGTAGGTAGGCGCCATGTTTCTGGTAACCACTAAGGGCCACCGCAAGACCAATTTCATGTAAGCTACATGCCCAGTGTAGTAGTTCGGCATCTTCGAGGTGCAGGTTCCACACATCTTCACAACCACTCAGGAGACGGTGTGCTGTTAAGCTTACTCGTCGTGCATGTTTCTGGCTGATCTGGAATCTATGCTGTACGCTTGTTACCGTCTTGAGTCTGGTGTCTTCACTCTGGATACGGCCAAGACGCTCGTAAAGCAGACCTTCTCGCAGGGCACCGTCTGAGACGTGCATGGACTTGATTTTCAGAGCTTCGAAGGTGGCAATTAGGATGGCAAGGCCTCCTGCAAAGACTTCCTGGCGCTCACTCTTGAGTCCGGGAAGATCAAGATTGTCGAGTCGCTCGGCTTTGATCATTATTTCCCGTATTGCGTATAAACTGTCCAGTGTAATTTCGTAGGAATTGAGTCCCAGCTCAGTTACAACTTTCCCCACTGTTTTGATGGTTCCAGACGCTCCCGTGGCGGAGGTCCAGTCGACTTTTTGGAAATAGCGTCGTACGGGGCGCAGTAGCAGATGGGCCGCAATCTCCGCATTCTTCCAGCACTTCTTGTTCAGTTTGCCATCGGGGAAGCATTTACGGCTCATACTGACACAGCCCATATCAAGGCTGCGTAAATGGAGAGGTTCAAAGTTTTCACCAATGATCAGTTCGGTGCTGCCGCCACCGATATCCATAACAAAGCGCTTTCCGTCTTCGGCAACGAGTGAGTGGGAGACTCCGAGATATACAAGGCGTGCTTCTTCCTTTCCTGCAATAACGGAGATGGGATGGCCAAGAGCTTTGGAGGCATTTTGTAAAAAGAGACGAGCGTTTTTTGCCTGACGGAGTGTTTTTGTACCAACGGCCGCCACACTCAGTACAGGAAAGCTACTTACCCGTTCGCCAAACCGTTCAAGACAGGCAAGAGCACGTATGCGGGATTCTTCTGATAAGTTTCCCATGTTATCGAGTCCGGCACCGAGTCGTACCATTTCCTTTAAATTATCAAGAATATGAATATGTCCATCTTCAATACGGGCCACAACCATATGGAAACTGTTGGAGCCAAGGTCAATGGCGGCTAAATGCTGGGTGGGGGGCTGTTGCATTGCATACCTTGTTTGAGTTCGTGTTCAATGGTCTTATTGAAACAGGAAAAAATCACCTGTATGGACAAGCTCTGTGTCAGGAGAAAGAGCTCAGTTTCCCGTATGGCGATTGCACAGGCTTCTTTTGGTGGATAGTGATATATGCCGCAGCTGATAGCCGGAAAGGCGATGGAATTGATCTGGTGATCCTGCGCAAGGCGCAAACACTCACGGTAGCAGGAAGCAAGCAGTTCAGCTTCACCAAAATTGCCTCCTTGCCAAACGGGTCCCACGGTGTGAATTATATGGCGGGCCGGTAGCTTGTATCCCCTTGTCATTCGTGCTTGTCCGGTGGGGCAACCGCCAATGGTTTCACATTCAGCAAGTAATTCGGGGCCAGCAGCAAGATGAATGGCCCCGTCAACCCCACCACCGCCAAGGAGTGAGTTGTTGGCGGCATTCACGATACAATCCACTTTAAGGCCTGTGATGTCGGCGCGAACGATCTGAATATCACTCATTGTTTTTCCAGTCGTGACATTTCTTTTTCCAGGATTGTGCCAAGAAAGAAGGCCAGATCTCCAACGAGCTGTACGCAATTTTTTCTGGTGGATTCGGGATTGCTGTAATAGTTTTTTACAGCGTCATGGTCGGCCCAACTGATTTTTGCGATATCAGTGCAGTTGCTTCCGCCGTACGGTTCCGTTAATGTGTCAAAATGTTTGATAAGTTTTTTGCTGACTCCCCACATTCTGGGGTTCTCTTTCTGGTCAAGGTTTCCTCTGCTGTGAAGTGACCCTATTGCCGCCACGGCACCGATTAGTGTTCCGCAGACAGCACCAGTACTTGCAATTCCTCCACCAAATGGACCAATTGCTGCAATTACATTTTCATCGTATTTCTCAATTTTTTCCAGGCCAACGGCCAGAATTGCCTGACTTCAGTGGAATCTCTTTTTGAAAAGGTCCATTGCCTTTTCGCGCATATCTTCCGGTGTCATAATGATTTTCCGTTGAGGTTGATAAAATATTCAAAATTAAAATTTCTTGAAGAATACACTTATTATGGAGATTTGTCAGTGTTTGGGGACATTAAGATTGTTCTCCATCATTAAAATTGATAAGCGATAATTGGATGATTCCCGTATTGAAAGCATTGTAGAAATATGAGAATATTTATAAAAAGATATTGAGCCTATCCAGTGTGTGGCGAGTGTGTTCCATTATTAACTGCAGGAAGTCAATTGATTGCACTGTTTCGATACAAGAGGTGATGTTATTATAGATACCCATAGCCACATTGACCTTCCCGTATTCCAAAATGATTTTCAGCAGGTTCTTGATCGTGCTCGTCAGGCTGGAGTGAGAGGGCAGG
>Ga0307987_1000773_pt1 | contig 18641 bp, 15 predicted proteins | sample EllFjometagen181_FD_203157 | JGI IMG/M metagenome (GOLD analysis project Ga0307987, IMG submission 203157) | Marine microbial communities from Ellis Fjord, Antarctic Ocean - #181 | ecosystem: Environmental > Aquatic > Marine > Unclassified | place: Southern Ocean | collected 2014-10-08
AGCCCATCCACGAGGCCAGAGTCCGCGCCGAGAACTACTCATACATCACCGGTACGGACGGTTCCTATGTGCTGCGCGAGGACCCGGCCAAGCTGCACCGGGTCCACGCCTCGGCCGATGGCTACCTCAGCGACTCCCAGCGCCTGCGCCTGCCCGCTGACACCACCGAAGACGCCGTCCTGGACTTCGTGCTGGTGGCCTCCCGGGAGGTGACCGTCTGGTGTGCCGGCCTGCCAGACGACTCCTGCGACTCGGTCCTACCCGTGATGTGCACCTACGCCCTGCTGCCCTGGGGTGAGCTCTGCCGCGGTGACCCCGTGCGCTGCACCTGCCCGGAAGGGCGCGTGGCGGTGCGCGGCGGCGGCCAAGCGGTAGAGGTGGGGCCCGACGAGTACGAAGCCTGGCTGGACTTCCGAGGTGACGGCAGCATCATCGGTCGTGTGGTGAGCCATGGGGAACCCGCGCCCTGCGAGCTGATGGCCAGCTACGCCCCCCGCAGCCTGCCCGAGCTGTCCGAGGGACTGTTCGACGTCCGCAAGGGCCAGTGCAACGACGAAGGTCGTTTCCTGCTGGCCGGCCTGGCACCCGGCACCTGGACCCTTCAGATCATGGACGACAGCGGCATCCGGGACACACGCTACGCCACCATCCTCGAGGGGCAGCGCACCGACGTGGGCGACATCGACATCGAGGGCGGCGGGGTCATCACCGGCGTGGTGCTGGACGCTCTGACAGAACAGGGCAAGCCCGGTGAGATGGTCATGGGAATCCGCACCGACATCCAGGCCGAGCTCCCGGCCATGCAGATGGCCAACAGCGGATCAGAAGGCCGCTTCGAGCTCCGGGGGCTCGACGATGGCAGCTACCAGGTCAGCTGTGCGGCACGGCCCTTCACCCACGAGACCGTCGTCATCGACGAAGGCGAGGCCAATCGCGAGGTGGTGCTGAGCACAGGCGCAGCCGACCTGCTGACCGACAAGGGCTTCGACCTGGTGACCGACGAGTACGGCGAGCTGATGGTGGACCAGGTGGCCGGGGGTGGCCTGGCCGACCAGTCAGGCCTGCAGTCTGGGGACCTCATCAAGAGCGTACTGCTAGGCGGCATCGACATCGGCGCCATGATCCCCGCCTTGGACGAATACGTAGTGGAGACCCTGCTCGAGCACTACGCCGGCCCCGGCGTGAGCCTGGTGGTCGACAGGGACGGGCGCGAAGTCACTGTGGAGATGAATTGAACAGCACTCAGCCCTCGAAGTCTCGTCTCTCGTGGGCACTCATCGCCCTCACGCTCGCCTGCCGACCCAGCGTCTCTGAGCTGGGCGACACCAGCGATGACGCCATCGACATCGATCGCTACGATCCCGCGCACCTCACGGTGGTGCAGGGCTGGCTCGATGCCGACGAGTGGGACACGCTGCTGCACGAGACGCGGCTGTTCTACGAGCTGCTGTTGGCGCCGGACTGCCTGCTCGAGCCCTTCCCGAGTGTCTTCGAGTGGCACCCGGGCACGGTGGACATCGACGGAGAACAGCTCGAGCTTGTGGGCTTCCGCAAGAAGGGCATGATCGGCTCGTTGTCCTGGACCCGGCCCTCCCTCAAGATCGACTCCGACCGCTTCGTGGACGGCCAACACTTCGCCGACGACACCGAACACTTCACCCTCAACAACAACAACCAGGACACCAGCCGCCTGCACAGCTGCCTGGGCTACGCCGTGTTCCGGGCGGCCGGGGTGCCAGCGCCACGCTGCTCATTCGCCACGGTGACCATCAACGACGAGCCCCTGGGGGTGTACTCGAACGTCCAGCCCATCAAGGCTGCGTTCCTGCGGGAGAACTTCCCGGGCGACGACGGGGATCTGTACGAAGGGACCGCGTCGGACTTCAACGACGCCTACCTGGCCACCTTCGACATCAAGACCGACGGCAGCACGCTGGCGCCCCTCGAAGAGCTCACCGAGGCCCTGCGGCTCGACGACGACGCGCTGTTGGGGCGGCTCGCCGAGATCATCGACATCGACGCCTTCATCACGTTCTGGGCGGTCGAGGGTCTGCTGGGCCACTGGGACGGCTACACCGCCGCCAGCAACAACTACTACGTCTACCGTGACCCCAGCGATGGCCTGCTGCGCTTCATCCCCTGGGGGGCCGACGCCCTGTTCGAAGACCCGAACGCCGACCCGCTGCACACGAGCAGCCAGCTGGCCCTGCGCCTGTACAACCACCCCGACACCCAGGCCGCCTGGTACGCCGAGACCCAGCGACTGCTGGATACGGTCTGGGACGAGGCCTGGCTGCTGGACGAAGTGGACCGCATGGCCGCGCTCATCCATCCACAGCTGCTGGACCCCGCGACCACCCAGGCCAGCCAGGCCGTGGTGCGAAGCTTCGTGGAGCAGCGCCGGAGCCATGTCCAGGCCGTGCTCGAGGCCGTTCCCCCCAGCCGCCCCCTGTACGAGCCCGAACGCTACTGCGTCGAGCCCATCGGGCAGGTGGAGGCCAGCTTCTCGCTGCCCTGGTCCGAAAACCTCCACCTCGCCGACTACTTCGCTGGCGAGGTCACTATGGCGGGTGAGCTCAACGGAGAGCCCCTGCTCGACGACGTCCTGGCTGGCATCGCGGGTCCCTCGGACGGCGCGGTGCTGGTGGCCGTGATGGGCCTGGACGCCGGCTACAGCGAGGCCGATCAGGTGATACTGATGTTGCCCGAGGGTCTGCCCGCGGGAAGCTACCCCGTCGATATCACCGCCATCACCGGCTACATCATGCGCTGGAACGCAGAGGACGAGAGCGAGATCACGGGCTTGTTGGGCGGTGAGGTCAGCTTCGACGAGCTGTCCTACGAGCCGGGCGGTACCCTCTCGGGCCAGCTCGAGGCCATCATCATCCCCAACATCTTCGGGTAGCAGCGCTGCTGCCCGCCAGCGTGTCCTCGAGCGGCTCGCTGGCGCGGGTGAGGTCGGGACGGGTGCTCATGACCACTCCCGACGCTAGCGGGGCTTCAGCTCCAATACCAGGCCCTGTTCGGCCACCAGGGGAGACAGCGCGCCGTCCACGACCTGGACCTTGACCTTGGCAGACTTGTGCTTGCCGCCGAAGTCCTGGCCGTCGATGTCTTCGGCGACGAAGACCAGCTCCACGTCGGGCTTGTCGAGGGCGGGTAGGGAGAACGAGAAGCGGCCGTCGGCGGCGGTGATGAGCAGCATGTCGCCGTAGCTGACCTGGATGCCCTGCAGGGGCGTACCTGTCCCGAGCTGGCGCACGACGCCGTTGACCACCAGTCCGGACAGGAACACCGGCTCTTCGATGCCGTACACAGGCACGGGCTCGGGCTCGTAGATGGGCTCGGGCTCGTAGGGCACCACGCCGTACTCGCAGGCCACGTCGTCCGGTGCCTGGGCGTGGGCCGAGCTGGTCACCATGGCGCCCAGCGCGATGGACAGGGCCTTCAACATCTTGCGTCTCATGGTCACTCCGGGGCGGGGTTCGACATCCTACCGCGCTGGGTGGGGTTCAGGGGCAGGCTTCGTGCAATACGCCTGGTTGTTGCTCAACGAAGCGGCCTTCCTCGAATACGAACCGTCGGGTCTCCGGCTGGGGCTCGAGGCAGCGGCTGTCGGGAGTGGGGATGTTCTTCTGGGCGTAGCGCAGCTCAGGGCCGGCTTCGCCGGGGACCACGACCAGGCTCAGCCCCCGCACACCCAGGCTGCGCTGGACGGGCATGTCCGAGCGGGGGTCCCAGATGGGGAAGCGGCTGCCCGCCCGGGCTCGCAGCAGCTGCCAAGGCTTCTCGGGATCACTGATGTCCAGAAGCAGCAGCTCTACGCGCTCTACGCCGTCGTCGGAGCGCTGGCGGGACAACACCGCGAGCACCGGCTTCACCGGCTTGGTCAACGGCTCCTGGGGCGTCGGCCGGGCCCAGCCCTCGTCCAGCTCGAGCCGCCCGGGCGCCGCGAGGTCCAACACGCCCAGCACCGCCGCGTCCACGCAGCCGCCTATGCCCCAGCCGCGGGACACCAGCTCCTGCCCGTCGCGCTCGAAGACGGTCAGCACCTGCGCGTAGCTGTACTCGCCCTGCTGGTAGCGGGCGAGGATGACCCCCTTGGTACCCCCGGCATGAGCCAGGGGGATCCCCGTGGCCTCGAGCACGGTGGACTCGGGGGAGAGCAACTGCGCAGCCGTGGCCTTCAGCTGCTCCTGGGGCCAGTCGCCGACGTCGTACGCCAAGGCGGAGAGGCAGAGCAGGACCAGGAGGAGAAGATGCATGGTGAGACGGTACACCAACGCCCCAGCGCCAGCGAAGCTTTCACTTGCCTCGAAGCCCGATGGGGACAAGCTTGCCCTTCTGCCCTGCAAGGAGCTCCCCATGGCCGAGACCCTCGTCAGCTTCACCACCTGCCCCTACGTCCAGCGCGCACTGCTGGTGCTGCGTGAAAAGGGCATCGACAGCGAGATCATCTACATCGACCCCGACGACCGGCCCGACTGGTTCTGGGACAAGTCTCCCCGGGGCAAGGTGCCGCTGCTGCTGGTGGGCGACGTGGCCCTCTTCGAGTCCCAAGCCATCTGCGAGTACCTCGAGGAAACCCACCCCGAGCCGGCCCTGATGCCCACCAAGCTGGTGGAGCGGGCCCGAGACCGCGCCTGGTTCGGCTTCGTGGGCGACGAGCTGTTCGTGCCCATCTACAAGATGGTCACCTCCTCCAGCCCCACCCGCTTCGGCCGGGCCAAGGACGAGCTCGAGACTGGCCTGGTGAAGCTGCAGAAAGAAAAGGGCGACCGCCCCTGGCTGTCCGGCGACGGCTCGAGCTTCGGCATGGCCGACGTGGCCGCGGCGCCCATCTTCACGCGCCTGGCGGTGCTCGCAAGGCTCGGCGCCTACCGCCTACCCGACAGCCTCGCGGACATCCGTGACTGGGGCGAGCGCATCATGGCCCGCCCGGCCATGCAGGCCGCCGTCCCCGACTGCTTCGAGGCCGATCTGTTGGCCAAGATGAAGGAGCAAGGCTCCGTAGCGCTGGATGGCGCCGAGGCCTAGCTGTCCCCTCGCCCAGGGTGTGCTAGACAGCCTGATGCGCCTCTTCGACCGACACTTCTCCGCCAGCCTCGGCCTGCTGATTATCAGCTCGGCCCTCCCCGCCTGCAGTGGCGCCCCCACCTGGGATGAGTGCCGGGACGCGGACTGCTACACCCAGCTGGCCATGCAGCGCTGGCCCACCGAGCCCGACGCCGTAGCCGCCGACATCGCGACACTGGACGTCGTGGCCCAAGAAGCTGTGGTGCTGGCCTTGGTGGACGCCCACCCCACCACCCTCGAGACCATCTGCCAGGCCCTGTCCGAGGGGCCAGCAGCCGACCGCTGCAACAAGCTCACCGAGCGCCCACACCTGCTGGGGGGCAAAGCCAACACCGCCCTGCGTCAGGTCGGCGTACCCGGGCTGGTGGACCACACCGGCATCGAAGCGCTGTCTTCGCCCTGGACGGACGTACCTCCCCGCGACGTGGACTGCGACATGCAAGTGGATGCCTGCTGGAGCCGAGCCATGGTGAGGGCGGTGCAGACCGGCGATCCAGTCGAGGTCGCCGCCATCTGCAACAGCGTCCCCAGCGACCGCTTCCGCCGGGAGTGCTTCTTCCGGGCGGCGGAGACCTTGGGGGTGCAGGACGCCAAGGCCCGGGTGGACCGGCTCCCCACAGCCGCGGCTCTCTGCCTGGGCGCCGAGGACTACAACGAGCTGTGCGTACGCGAGCTGGGCCGCGCCATCGCTCGACTCGCCCCCCCCGCCGACCAGCTCGATCACGAGTCATGGGAGCAAGCCGCCGCAGCGGTGGCGGCCCTCGAGGCCGGCCTTGCCGAGACCGACGCCGCGGTCGGCCAGCGCGTGGCCGACCGGGTGTGGGCCGCCGTAGTCTGGGGTTCGTACCAGCGAGCACAGCAGCTGGGCGGTATCCCCATGCTCACTCTGCCCCCCGCGGCGGGTCCCCACATTCGGGCCACCGCCGCCTGGTTCCTCCTGGAGCGCGAAGCCCAGGACCACCCCGAGCGGGATCTTCCCGCCTGGATCGAACGCGCCACGACCATCCTGGCCGACACCACCCCCGGGCCCGCCCCCGACGACGATCAGGGCGTACAGCCCACCCGCTTCGTAGGCAACTCCACCGACCCTGCCGTCGAACCCCAGCCGTGGGTGCACTACCTGGGGGACAACTACCGCCGCGTGCATGACGACCCCACCCAGGATCTCATCGCGTGCGTGCTCGAGGCAGCAGCACGCCAGGGTGAGCGCTCATTGCTCGAGCCCGCCAGCGTGTCGAGCCAATCCGAGCCCATGCAGCAGCACGCCGCTTCGTTGCTCGCAGCCGAGCGCAAGGCGCCCCGCAGCAAGGGCAAGAGGCCGCCCCCGCCTGGTACACACAAGGGGCCCGGCAAGGGCAGCAAGGCGCCGCCCCCCAAGGGCAGCAAGGCACCGCCCCCCAAGGGCAGCAAGGCGCCGCCCCCCGACTAGCGGCTATTTCTCGCGCAGGGGGTTTTCCGCTCGCAGCCGCAACAGCGCGGGCTGGTCCTGTAGCGCCAGCTGTGACAAGGCGTCAGGGTACAACGCCCCCAGCAAGCGCACGGCGGTCCAGCGCACCAGCAACGAACCATCACCCTGCACCACCCCGACATAGAATTCCTGGGCTGGCGGGTGGCTGAGCCGGGCGGAACTCTCGAGCAGGGCGAGCTTCAGGTCTTCGTGCGGGTCGGATGAGATGGCGCGGCGGCCGGGCCCCAGGCAGAAGGCGGCCGGCACGTTCTGCTCGCCCGCTCGGATGAGATCGGCGGGCCAGAAGTCCCTGGACTTCCACAGGGTGGCATCGTGACGACTGCCAGGGTTCGCCACACCGGGATCGGCCAAGGCTGCCTCGAGGGCCGCGGTCCAGACGGCGAGATCGTGTTCGAGTGTCGTGCCCTGGAGCTGGAGCATCCGGAATGCGGCAGCCATGCGCAGATGGGGCTCGGCCAGGGGAGGCAGCACCTCGAGCAGGCGACCGTCGACCCGCTGGGCCGCACGGAAGCTGTGGACCGTCCACATGGACCAGAACATGCTCGCGTAGGCGTCGGCGTCGGCTTCACCCACGGCCGTGGTCAGAGCATCCACCGCCTGCAGCGTCTCCGTCATGTCGTCGGGGGCGGCGCGATCTGCTGCGGGCAAGGGGGGCAGCATTTTGGCAATGCTGTGGTGAAGGCAGCCGTGGACGAAGTCGCCCGCAGCCACACACAGGGACAACACATCCGCCGAGGCGCGCCAGCGCTCGCTGCCAGCCAGCGCCTCGGCCGCAAGGAACAGGCACTCGGCTTGGGCGGCGTCCAGTCCGGGGAAGCGCTCGGCGCAGGCCTGGACGGTTTCGGCGGGCGGCTCGCCCACGGCGGTGGGGATGGGCGGATGACGGGAGACAGGGCCCCGGCCGTTGCGTGTGGGTAGCCCCTCTGCGGACGTGCCGCGTTTGCCCCGCACCAGGTGGGGTCGCTCTCGCAGCCTCGAGCAGATGGCCCAGGCCGGGCTGCCGGCGACCACCGCGCCACAGCTTACTTCGAGCTGATCGGTGCGCTGTTCGGCCAGGATGCGCACCAGGGCTTCCTGCTGGACCGGCTCGAGATCCCCCAGCAACGCCACCGTGGACTGCGGGTCGGTGTCGAAGGCGACGAGCAGGGTCTGCTGCCGGCAGGCGGAGTCATCGCAAGCCTGTAGATCCGAGACGGGTTGCGGGCTGCAGGCCAGCAGCGGGATGAGAGCGATGAAGGCGAAGCGGGGCATGGGGTTCTCTTAACGGACAGACAACGCGGGCGTTCTCATCCACCGGGTCCGGCGGAGCCTGGGCCGCGGACGGAGCCATCGCCCGCGGTCCAGAATGCATCTTCCGACGGCCGAGTCGCCCGGTCTCGAGGATGGGGCCGAAGCGTACCCAGACTGTTTCGTCGCTCCAAGTCACCAAGTCCTGTACGCCGTCACCGTCGAGATCGGCGATTTCGAGGCCCTTGCCTGACCACACCCTTGGTCGCCCTCGGCGTCAGTGTCATGCGGCTCCGCCTTGCACCCTACTATGACAACCATTCCCAGCATGAGGAAGAAGAGGTTCGTACCTCCGAGCACTCCGGTTCTCACGCTGTAGACCACACCCGTACCGTATGACGCATAGAATGCTGTATTGGAAGGAGTCACTAGCGACTTCGACCTCAGGAACGAGCATGGATTGTAGTCTGGAAGTCGAAGGCGTGGTCTTGGCGGATGTTCTCGATGGCACCGGGGACCTTGCGCCATGAGAGGTCGCGGATCTCGAGGGGGATGGTGCGGCCCTCGTCGAGGGCGAGTTGGATGGCGGTGGCGACTTGGACGGTCTATCGGGCCCAGCGGCTGGTGCGCCCCACCGCCTCGGCGATGGCTTCCTGCTGTTCGGTAATGGCTCCGTAGCGAGGCTTCATGGCATTGAACCCGATGCCGAGCAGCAGGCGGTGCTCGCAGCTCGAGTGGGTGGCCTTGGTGATGATCAGGCTCCAGTCGGCGAGGGTGTCGAGGGTGGGCTCGATCTCGTCGAGGGAGCCGCCAATGATCCGCTTCGAGCGTGCGGCGAGATCCTGATCGGCAGGCGACGCCGGAACAATGCCAAGCGGGTTCAGAGGCGACTTAGGAACAGTGGCTCCTAGGTCCCGAGGCTGACGGCCGGGGCGAGGGCGGGGCATGGGTCCTCCCAGGGGTTGTACGTGAAGGCGCGGGTAGCAGAAGTTCGAAGCCCGCCCCCTCACCCGCCGCGATGCGGCACCCTCGGCCGAGACCGAGCACGACTCGTCCAGACCGCTGCAGCCCGTCAGATCACCCACCAGCACCCCGACGTTCACCCCCGGCGAGCTCACAGGCCAGAGGTCGACCTGGCGACACGGTCTTCCCGCTGGTCCAAGGCCCGGCCGACGGCTACCATGGCGCCATCGGAAAGGAGTGCGCCATGCTTCGCTGGATCTGTATCTTCGCCGCACTGCCTGCCCTGACCAGCTGCGGGGACTGCGAACCCGGGGACCGCAGGAACAACTCCGACTGTGATCAAGACACCGGCTGCGACTGCGCGGAGTGCCGCGAAGACAGCGACGTTCCCGAAGACACCCAGCCGCCAGTGGACACCGCCGATACCGGCGAGCCCCCTCCCCCTCCCCCGCTGATGGTGGCCATCTACGACGACAGCACCGAGCCCATGCCCGGCGCCTGGGCACCGGGGCTGGACTACATCGAGGCCGCCATCACCGGCGCTGGCCATCACGTCCTACGCATCCATCGCGACGAACTGAACACTGAGCCGGGCCTGCTGCAGGGCTTCGACGTCTTGCTCTTCGGGGGGGGCTTCGCCTACCCCGGCTACACCGTGAACATCTCCGATCGGGGCAAGGCCCGCATCCAGGAGTTCATCCACGCCGGGGGCGCCTACGTGGGCATCTGCGCGGGCGCCTACTTCGTGTGTGACTCGCTGGACTACGAGGGCCACCCCATCGGCGACGAGAGCGGCTACGACACCGATCTGTACCCCGGGGTCTGCAGCGGCCCCGTCCACGAAGTCTCCAGCTACCCCTACTGGGCCCAGGCCACCGTGGACTTCCCCGGCCACGAGGCCTACGAGACCTTCGAGCCGGGCGAGTTCCAGCGACAGCTCTACTACGCCGGCGGGCCCGCCTTCCCGCATCTTCCGGACGAGGTCGAGGTCCTGGCCACCTACGCCAACGACGGCCCTCACCAGGGCCTACCCGCCGCGGTCACCCTGCCCTACGGCTACGGCCGCATCGTGCTGTGGGGTCCCCACCCCGAGGTGCTCGAGGTCGACGAACACCCCGAGGTCACCCTGGATCACCGCAACCGCGAGCTGTACACCACCGTGGTGACTTGGGCTGCGCGGCGGAGCGAGGGATAGCGCGGGGGGGACCGCTCAATCATCCCACCCAGGCAAGCGCTCGCCGGCCAGATCCTCCACCAATGACAGCAGAGGGTAGGCGGGGTTGTAGTGCTTGCGCAGGAAGTGTGGATTGCGCTCGGCGAACAAGGTGGCGCCGATGCGGTCGGCCGCGGCGATGCAGATCTGCTCGTGGCGACACATCACCGGGGAGATGCCGTTGATGTCGCCGGTTGCCTGGCGGTTGAGGCAGCCGCAGGTGTGGTGGCAACGCTCGATGATGGCGCAACCCTCGCAGAAGTCCTTGTTAGGCTGGGAGTCTGCGATCCAGCGCTGGCGGGCGGGTTCGTCCACACCCTGCCAAACATCCCCGATGTGAGCCGGGCTGCCAGCCCCATCGTCAGCGAACTGTACGCAGGGGAACAGGTGCCCTTCCGGGGAGACCGACAGCTGCCGCACCCCCAGGGCGCAGCGGTCCCGGCGCTCCCGGTCGCACTGGATGTGGCTGGCGAGCTTGGTCTCGAGGGGGGCGAGGTAGAACTTGCGACCGGCGCGGGTCCACCCCACATAGGCCTGCACCAGCCCCTCGTACTGGGCCTCGAGCACGGCCATGTCGGCGTCGGTCCAGGCCGCGGCGTGGTTGAGGCTGAAGCTGACATAACGAACACCCTCGTCCAGCAGGAAGCTGGCGGAGTCCACCATCCGGTTCGCGGTGTCGGGGTTGATGACCGCGTGCACCATGCTGTAGGGCCGCACCTTCAACAGCCGCCGCAGGGCATCCAGGGTGCGGTCGAAGCTGAGGCTGCCGTCGGGGAAACGCCGGTGGGCGTCGTGGGCCTGGCGCACCCCGTCGAGGCTGAGGGCGATGTGCAGCTTGTGCTGCTCGACGAAGGCCAGGAACGCGTCGTCCAGGGCCAGCCCGTTGGTGGTCAACTTGAAGCGTGGCAGGCCCTTCCCTGCGGCACGGATGGTCGCCGCGTGGGCCACCACGGCGCGAATCAGCGGCTTGTGCAGCAGGGGCTCACCGCCGAAGAACGCCAGCCCGAAGGCGCCGTCGTTCATGCGCACGCCCAGCTCGAGGGCGGCGATGGCGGTGTCGAGGGACATGCCGGGAGCGCTGCGAGGTGGGGCGTAGCAGTAGTCGCAGCGCAGCTGGCAGGCGCGGGTGAGGTGGAGGGTCAGGTGCACGTCAGAGATCGCCCGCCGCTGGTTGGGTGGTCGCTCACAGGACACCTTCCTGCTGGAGCTGCGCGACGAACAGGTCCACCTCTCGCTGCAGATACCACTCGGTCTCCCCTTCGCACTCCATGTCGAACACGATGAGGCTGTGCAGATCCAAGCAGGCGTACTCGATGCAGGCGGTGAAGTCTCCGCCGTAGCCCCAGCGGCCGCAATCGTTGTGCACGATGAAGTCCACGCACCGTTCCTCCAGGTCCTCGCGCCAACCACTCAGCCCATCGTCGCCGGTGTCTGCGGTGTCTGCGGTGTCTGCGGTGTCGTCGGAAGCCCCCGTGTCCCAAGGTGTGGCGGTATCGTCGAGCATGCCGGTGTCGTCGAGCAAGCCAGTGTCGTCGAGCATGCCGGTGTCGTCAGGCTCCCCCGTGTCGTCGGTGTCATCCGGATCGGCGAAGCCGCAGTAGGCGTCGCCCTGGTCGAGCAGATCTCTGGCGACGGCCTCTTGTGCCGAGCACTGGTCGGAGCCAACGTAGTCCACGATGATCCCCAGGCTCCAGTTGGCGAGATCCGGGCTGTAGGGCAAGCCCGCGGGGCCTTCGCGCCCGGTAGTGTCGAACTGGATTCCGTAGAGTGCGAACTGGTCCTGGATAATCTCCAGGGCTTCGGCTTCGCTCATGTAGACCGTGGGACACATCGCGATGCAGCCGAAGGCGCAGGCGGAGCCAGCGGCCACCATCAGGCCCAGGCTCCAGCCCAGCGGATGGCGGAACAGCTTGCGAGGCCTGGCGCTTTCCTGTGTGTGGGGCTCGACCAGCGCCTGTTCGCGGGTGGCGTAGCTCGGCGCCGCGTAGCTCCGTACGGGTCCTGCTTTCACAGTCTCCTCCGAATGCCCTGCTGGCAGGATGGCATCGAATCACTCCACCATCAACCCCGCCTCGACGAGCTGCTGCTCGAGAGTACCGCTGCGGTAGGGGAAGAACTCATCCAGCAGCCGGCTGCGCTCGTCCATCCACTCCACATCGCGGGTGTAGGGGGGCTCCCGATCGGTGTCGCCCCAGCGGGCGGACTCGGCCACGATGGCGTCCTCGATCTCATCACTGCGGGACAGCCAGCGGGCGGTGGCGGCCTCGACCGTCAGAGCACCTCCGGGCCCCAAGTGGCTGGCGGCCCGCTCGGCGTAGCGCGCCCGGAAGTCTTCGTTGAGCCGTAGGCGGGCGTACACATGAGAGATGGAGCCCGCGATGTCGATGTCGATGTTGGTGTCATCGCTGGCATCCCAGATGCTGTACTCCATGTCCCACACGAAGAAACGCCACAGTGCGCCGTCGCGCCGCTCGCGCACGCCCCGCATGTTGTTGTGGGAGAAGCAGCACGGGCCGTCCCTGTTCACGGTGTACTGGTGGATCAGCATGTAGTCGATGAGATCGTCCACATCGAGCACGCCTTCGATGGCCGCGTAGACATCGGGGTCGGTGACGTCGGCGTCGGCCAGGGCCAGCAGCTCGTTGTAGGCGTCCAGGGTGCCGTCGATGGCTTCGTTGGTGGTGGTGCGGCGGTTGATGGCGTCGTAGTCGGCGTCGTCGCCGCCGAAGTACTCCTCGCCGAAGCCCGCATCGGGGCGCTCCACCGCCTGGTACAGCCCCCAGTACAGACCGTTGAGGTACAGGTGTACGTGGCGACCGTGGCCGTCGGTCTTGCCCATGTCCCGAGCGGTGTCTCGGGCGAAGGCGTCGCGCAGGTACTGGGCCTGCTCGGGGTCGCGGAAGTCCTGCCAGCCACGGCTGCCCTGGCTGCGCAGCACGATGCTGTCGAAGCGCTCGATGGGGGCGTCGGGGAACAGCGGATACTCGAGCTTGCGGGGACCAAAGCCAGGGGAGAACTCCATCCGGAAGCTGTGCTTCTTGGTGTTGGAGTGAGACCGCCACCCGTAGCCGTGGATGCGCAGGCCGCAGTGGGTCTGGATACCCGTGCCGTCGGGCTCGATGATCTCGATGGAGACGCCCCGCTCCCACGCGTCCCCCCGCTGCTCGCTGTGGATGTAGATTCCGGCATCCTCGCCGAACAGGTCGTCGGGAGCCGTGGAGATGGAGAGGGTGGGGATGGCCCGCAGGCCGGTGAGCAGATCCTCGCCATAGGCTGGGTCGTCCACCACGGTGGGGTCCATCTCGTAGTCGGCGCTCACCGCACTCTGGCTGATGCCATCCCAGGTGGTGGGCAGACCAGCGGGGGCCACGGACTGCCGGATGACATCCTCGAGAAACAGATAGCTGTGGGCCACCATGGCGCTGTCGCCCCAGCCATCGCGGAAAGCGGCGACCCGCAGCACGGTGGTGGTGTCGATGGAGATGTCGACGCTGGCGGGCTCGCCTTGGCTGGGGGGCTCCACCGTCGTACCCGATCCGGGCTCCGGGGCGGACCCATCGGTGGTGTAGACCATGCTCGCACCGGGGGTGGGACAGCCGAGGGCCACGGTGAAGGGCGCGTCGTGGAAGCCACGCTCGAGATCCACTGTCGGGGCCTGCACGATGCCCTCCCAGCCCAGGCCATTGGGCTCGCCGGGGGTGGGCCCCGAGAACCAGGCCAGATCGCCGGTCTCGAACCACTGCAGGGTGAGGGTCGGGTCCAGCAGCAGGTCATCATCGGCTGCATCGACGTTCAGCACCTCGAGGGCCAGCAGCCCATCGACGTCCACGAACAGTGCCGGATCGAGCTCGAAGCCCTCGACGGACTCGCCACTGTGGGCCTCGCCGGCTTGACCCTCGCCACGGTTGGCCTCTACCAACAGCTCGCCATCCAGCCACGCAGCGAAGCCATCGTCGTAGGCGACGTCGAGCAGCGCGCGGTCCGGCGGGCTGGCCGGAGTGTCAACCCATGCGCGCAGGCCGGCGCGGGCCGACACGCCCTGCATCTGCGGGCCGATGTCGGTGGTGATGGCCAAGGCGTACGGTGACGCCTCGAGGGCCAGGACCTCCACCTCGGCCAGGCTCATCCACTCGCTGCTGCCGCTGCCGTTGACCGCCTGCTTGGACACCCGCACCGCCGCGGCGAACACCGGCGCTTCGGGCGCCACTTCCATCAGGCTCCCCGGGTCCACCGGGCTGGCGCCTTCGGCGGTGGGGTTGAGGGTGTCGCTGACCCACAGCTCTTGCCCATCGGCGTCCAGCAGGCTGACGGTGATGTTGTACAGGCGCTCGGGGCAGCAGCCGCTGCGGTTGTACAGCCGCACGCTGGAGACCGCCCACAGGCCGCCCAGATCCACCTGCCACCAAGGCTCCAGGTCGGCGTCGGCGGTGTGGGAGAAGGTGGACAGCTCGCCGTCCACGGCCTGCTCCCCGGTGAAGCCGTAGCCGTCGCTGGACTGCTCGGTGGAGGCGAACTGGGCGACGTTTTCGGGTTCGCCGTGGCTGGCGATACCGTCGAAGCCTACCCCCAGCACCACCTCGGTCCAGCCGCTGTCGTCGTGAGCTGGGGTGGTCCACCCATCGGGGGGTGCCACCTGCAGCAGCGCAGGATCGCCGGCCTGCAGCAGCACGGCCTGCTCGACGGGCTGGGAGCGACCGTAGGCGATGTCCTGGTCCAGGGCGGGAAGCGCGAGGGCGTCGGCCACACCCTGTGGGCAGGACAGCAGTAGATCATCACCATCGGCGCTCAGGGAAAAGTCGGCGTGGATCTCCCCCGCTGGCCCCTCGGTGCCCTTGCCCGAGGTGAAGATCACCAAGAACTCGCTGGGGCCCAGTTGCACATCGGGCAACCCCCAGGCCTCGGGTTCATCGGGGTCATCGGACAGGGACCAGCCCGCCAGGGACAGGGTCTCGCCCGAGGCGTTGAACAGCTCCACCCAGTCCGAGCTGTCCCCGTCGCCATCCTCGAGGCTGTCCCGGTTGGCGCTGACCACCTCGTTGATGAGCACCGCTGGGCAGCCCGCTGTGTCCTCCACGTCGGGGATGGTCTCGGGATCCGTGGGGCGGGAGTCGCCGGGGGGTGAGTCCAGTGGCGTCACCACCACCCCGCCGGAGGGGCAGGCGGTGAGGATCAACGCCAGGGTTGTCGAGAGCCGATGCATCCGCGCAATGTAGCTGGAATCGAGCACACTCGGACCACCGGACGCCGAGGTATGGGGGCCCTGGGCGCTCACGAACGGCGGGGGTGGCCGACACCTGCCGGGTTGGTGAGCGGTATGGGGGCCAGCCAAGCGCGCCCTCTCAGGGCTGCGTTCAGTCCGAGACCACCTCGCCCGCTTCGACGTCGGATGTTGCCGCCGCCACGTTCTCCCGCAGGGCCACGCCCTCGGCTCCGGTCAGGGCGTACTCGGCGTCCTTCACAGAAGGACGCGCCAGGTCGGCCTGGGTGGTGAAGGCCTCGGTGTAGGCCTGGGCATAGGTGCGCTGCAGGTGGGCGGGCTCGTTGCACGCGGCCACGAACAGGCCGCCAGCGATGATGATGGAGATGCTGCGGTTCATGGGATCACTCCTGTTGGGTGCTGGGTGCGATGCGGCCCAGGCCCGCGCGGGCCACGGCCTGGTGGGGGTCGATCTGCAGGGCCTGGGTGTAGCGGGCCACCGCGAGTTCGTGCTGTTCGGCTCGCTCGTGAGCGACCCCCAGTCGCGCCAGTGCCAGGGCCTCGGGGCCAGCGGACCGGAAGATCTGCAAGGCCTGCTCGCTCTGGCCGTCGGCGGCCAAGGCGAAGCCCAGGTTGCCACGGTACCGCTGCTGGGCGGGGTCCAGGGACACGGCGGTGCGCAGCCAGGTCACTGCATCTGTGGGGCGCTCCATGACCAGCAGCAGGAAGCCGAGGTTGTTGGCGTTCTCCGCATCCTCGGGGTCGAGCTCGGCGGCTCGCTCCAAGGCGGCCTCGGCGTGCTCGAGCCGATCGAGATCGAAGTACAGCAGACCCAGCAGTTGCAGCAGGTCGGCGTCACGACGGCGCTTGACCCGGTGGGGTTCCAGCATCTCGACCGCTTCGTTGGTCATGCCCAGGGCTTGGAACGCACGGGCCTGCAGGAGGTCCAGCTCGTAGAAACCGCTCACCTCTTGGCGGGCCGTGGACAACACCGCGACCGCCCGCTCGGGCTGCCCGGCCCGGAGCATGGTCTCGGCCATGTCCATCCGTGCCTCGAGGCGACCATCGGCGCTGCTCCACGCCGGCGCAGGCTGGGGGCGCACGCGCTCTTTGCCGGTGGTGGCGCAGGCCGAGAGCAAGCTGACAGAGAGCAGCAGAGCTGCGAGATTCAGACGCATGGGGTCCCCCCTGGCTAGCCCCTCAGGGCCGGCATCAGGTTGCGAATGAGGTTGACCACCGCGGGGCCGAGGATGACCACGAACAGCGTGGGCATGAGGAAGAAGATCATCGCCACAGTCATCTTGGGGGCGATCTTCGCGGCCCGCTCTTCGGCGGCCAACATGCGCCGCTGACGCACCAGGTTGGCGTGGACACGCAGGGCCTTGGCCACCGAGGTACCCAGCTTCTCGGCCTGCACCAGCACGTTGACCAGCGAGGTCACGGCCTCGAGGTTGGCCCGGTCGGCCAAGCGCCGCAGGGCCTTGGCGCGAGCGACGCCGGCAGCGATCTCGTGGACCACGATCTGGAGCTCGAGGGACAGCTCAGGCGCCGCCTGTTCCATCTCTTCAGCCACGCGCTTGACGGCCGCGTCCAGCCCCAAGCCCGCCTCGGTGCCGCTGACCAGCAGGTCGAGGGAGTCGGGGAAGGCCCGCATGATGGCCTCACCGCGCCGGCTGGCCACGTGCTCCACCACACGGTGGGGAAGGTAGTAGCCCAGGAATGCGAGCATCAGCACGGTGAAAGCCAGATACGGTATCGTCAGGGCGGGAGCGAACGCGAAACCTACCAAGGGGAAGGTCAAGGCCAGCACCACGCGGGAGGCGCTGTACCAGGCCATGGCCTGAGGCGACCTGAAGCCCGCCTGCAGCAGGCGACGGCGCTGCTTGTCCAGCTCCCGCTCATCTCCCTCGGTGGCGAAGCGAGCCACCCGCTCGGCGTAGGTCGCCATCTTGGAGACACTGCGCACAGGGGCGACGCTGGTACCGACGGCGACACCACCGGTGTACTCGTTGAGTCGATCTCGCCGGCTGCGGGCCGGGTGCATCAGCAACCACGCGCCCGTGGCGAAACTGGTGCCCGCGATGAGGATCAGGCTGAAGCCAAGCAGCAGGGGCAGGCCCATGGGGTCCTCCTAGGTCCGAAGCAGGGAGAGGCGGCGCAAGATGAACGCACCGAGCACGTAGCTGAGCACGCCATAGACCAACATCCACCGCCCGAAGGGGTCGATGAGCAGCGGCTGCATGTAGTTGGGCCGGATGGTCAGCACGGCCAAGGCCACGAAAATGGGCAGGCCGCCCAGGATGAGAGCGGAGAAGCGTGCCTCGGAGGTCAGCGCACTCACCTTGGCCAGGAGGGTGAAGCGCCCCCGGATGGTGTTGGCGATGTTGTCCACGATCTCCACCAGGTTGCCGCCGGTCTCACGCTGCAACAGCACCGAACCCGCGAACAAGCGGAGGTCGAAGCTCTTGGGGTTGCGGGCCGTGAGGTTCTGCAGACACTGGCGAAAGTCCAGCCCCAGGTTGTGTTCTTCCCAGGTGCGGGCCAGTTCGTAGGCCAGGGGGGGCGGAGTCTCCCGTCCACAGGCACGGAGCGCCTCGTTCAGGCCGTGCCCGGCCTGCAGTGAGCGACCCATCAGGTCCAGCGCGTCCGGAAGCTGCTCGCTGATGACGCGGGAGCGCTTGTCACCGCGGTTGATCATGATCACCAGGGGGATACCCGCCGCCATCAGACCCAGAAACGCCAGGGGAGAGCGCAGCAACACGCCCAGCACCAGCAGAGCACCACCACCGGCCAGGCCCATCTGCAGCAGCAGGGTGCGCACGCTGGTGTCGCCACCGGCCTGCAGACACAAGCCATCGAGCCAGGCACCCAGGTTCCCCAGCTGACCCGCGAGCTGATCGCGACCCGCCAGCGCGAGGGTCTCGCCCTTGGCGCGGGCCTCTTCGAGGGTACCGATGCGGCGCGCCAGGTCCCGCTGCCGGTTCTCCCGCTTGTCGGTGATGAAGGTGTATGCCCCATGCAGGGCGGTGATCACGGCCAAGGCCACACAGGCCAGCAGCAGGACGACGAGCCAGGACTGCATCTCAGACCTCCTGGCGGAAGCGGAACAGGTCCGCGTCGAGCTTCACGCCGAAGCGCTCGAGCTGATCGGAGAAGCGCGGGCGAGTGCCGGTGGCCACGAAGGCGCCCCGGACCCGACCTTCCTCATCCACGGTGCTCTGTTCGAAGCGGAAGATGTCCTGGGTGGTCACCGTCGGACCCTCCATGCCCACCACCTCGGTGACGGACATCAGGCGCCGGGTTCCATCCACCAGACGGTCCAGGTGCACCACCAGATCCAGGGATCGAGCGATGGTCTCGCGAATGTGGCGGTCGTCCAGGTTGGGCATGCCCATGCCCACCATGGTCTCGAGGCGGGACAGGGAGTCCCGGGCGGAGTTGGAGTGGACCGTACCCAGGGAGCCCTCATGGCCGGTGTTCATGGCCTGGAGCATGTC
>Ga0307987_1000774_pt1 | contig 18636 bp, 15 predicted proteins | sample EllFjometagen181_FD_203157 | JGI IMG/M metagenome (GOLD analysis project Ga0307987, IMG submission 203157) | Marine microbial communities from Ellis Fjord, Antarctic Ocean - #181 | ecosystem: Environmental > Aquatic > Marine > Unclassified | place: Southern Ocean | collected 2014-10-08
GGTCTCGAAGTTGCGGGCCCCCGCGTAGGCTTCGTCGCCGATGAACAGGCCGGCGACCTGTTCCTGGGACATGGCGCCCATGCCCAGGGTGGCCATGTCGAAGCTGACCTGGCTGGGGGTGAGGTGGAAGACGTTGAACCGAGCGTCCTGGAGGTAGCGCTTACGCTCATCGAGGCCTGGGAAGGCGACGTTCCGGACGGTCTTGAACTTGTGCGGCTCGTGGACGGGGGCACTCATGGGGTCTTCCTTCGATAGTAGAATTAGAAAGCGGGCAATGGATAAGCGCGTGGCGACCCAAGGCCGCCAATGTAACCCGTTGCGGGTTGTTGCGGGCGTGCGCTGGGTCAGTGCGAATGTGGGCTGGTGGGGGCCTCAGGATCTGTGCTCGAAGCCCACCTGACGAGAGCTGTCCTCTGGGAACCGATCGAAGTTGGGCGGGATGGCCGCAAGGGGCTCGAGATCGGTCACCAGAGAGCTCAGGAACGCTCGCTGTCCAGGGTCGTCTGTCTCGTCGCGCAGTTGTCGGAGGTGGGGCAGGTTGTGGGCGCACAGGGGGAACGAGCCCCAGGGGCAGCCTACACAGGGATCCTCGCTGCGCCTGCTGCGCAGTTCGGTCGCCGCTCGGTACAGCCCGTAGGTGACTCCCACGGCCACCAGCCGGAGAATCCACCCGCCTACATCGAGGGGAGCGGCCACCAAGCTCGCGCCGCCCAGGGCGAAGCCGAGGCCCAGCATGAAGCGCGCCGGGAGCTTGTACCAGCGTCTGCGTACCCAGGGCTGGCCAAAGGTCGGGCCATAGCACAGCAGGGACACCCCGAAGATCTGCAGCCCCGAGGCGATGGGCCACGAGGCGATGATCGCGACGGCGCCGAGGACGATCCCGGACCACATTCCCGCGCAGCCCAGGCACAGCGGCCGGCCGAAAGGTCGCACCAGGTGGTGGTCGTGCCGCGCGCAGTCTGGGTGGTGCGCGAGAAAGCGAAATCGACCCAGGTTGGCCAAGGGTGTGGGCGGGGGCGCCGCTGGAATCATTCCTTGGTGAAGACCAGGATGGCGCAGCGCTTGGGGCAGAACGGACCGCACTGGGGGCGGATATCCACGAAGATGTTCTGTAGGCGATAGCCCTTCTCGGCCATCTGGTTGGACAGGTCGGCGATGCGCTTGGTGGGCAGCGCGCCTGAGCAGCAGCCTACGTCTACGGTCAGCACTTGGTATCGAGGATCCATTTCATCCCTCCATGTTCCTGGGATAGCCCGACCCAGAGGACCACGCCAAGGGGGTCTCACGGGTTACCGGGCCAAGTGAACGAGAGGTGATCCAGTGCTCTCAGAACCTACCCGATGGATCGGCGTGCTGGTGCGTTCTCGTGGTGCGGGCGATCGGCTGCCCCCCGAGGCTCGCCCCGTAGGTCGCGCGGCCCTGAAGCTGCGGGCGGAAGGCATCGGCGTGGTGTTTGGTGATGAGATCGTCGCGGGGCGCATGTCCGGCTGGGTCGCGCAGCCTGGGGCCTGGGTGCGGAAGCGCGAAGTCCCGGTGGTGGCCCTGCATGACCGCTTCGCCTCCCAGACCTATCCGCAGGCCTACGAGGCCATCTTCGATGGCATGGCGGGGCTCCCCGTGGGCAACCCTGTGGACCTCACCATGTTGTGCCGGGACAAGCTGGCCACCCAGAGGCTGCTCGAGGCCGCAGGCTTTGCCATGCCAGCGGTCCAAGCCGACCCCACCCGCTTCGAGGCCACCTTGGCCGCCTGGGGCACGGCGTTCCTCAAGCCTCGCTACGGCGCCTTGGGGCGCGGTGTGCGGCGGGTACAGCCCGGTGATCCACTCCCCACTCAGGGTGAAGGGGCCGTGGTGGGGGGCATCGAGCCTCTGTTCCTTCAGCGCGCGGTCACGTCCCCCGCGGGCTGGTCGGGCTGGAGCCTGCGGGTGCTGGTGCAGCGGGTCTCCGGCGGTGACTGGGTGGTGGCGTCTCGGGTGCTGCGTCGCAGTCGCGAGGACCCTGTAGTGAACGTGGCCCGCGGTGCCGAGGTGGGCCCGGCGGACCGGGTGCTCGAGCCCGACCGGGTGCGCGCCCTCGACACGCTGTCCATCGCCGTGGCTCGGGCCATCGCCCATCAGCCCTGGGGCCGCACCGCTGTCGAGCTGGGTGTCGATGCGGTGGTGGATGACCGGGGCGCCTTCCACGTCATCGAGGTCAACTCCCGCCCCCGGGGACGCCTCGAGGCGCTGGCGGAGCAGAACCCCGCGCGCTGGGCCGATGCCCACGTGGAAGCCTGTGTGCGACCCTTGCGCTACCTGGCCACGATGGAGCCCCGTCCGTGAGCCCGTCCTGGCTGCTGGGCCTGGTGCTCGCTTTGGGCTCGAGCTGTCATCGGCCCGAGCCCCTTCCGCCGGATCTGCTGGTGTTCCTCGTACCGGGGCTGCGGGCCGACACCGCCGAGAGCCCCAGCGCTGAGGCCGCTTTTTTGGCTCCCTTCGAGCCCGAGCCCCTGCGGCGCTTCACGGCGGCCTACGCTCAGTCCGCATCGCCTTGGGTCAGCCTCGGTTCGATGATGGTGGGGCGCTATCCCAGCGCCATCCCCCTGTGCGGGCGGGTGGGAAAGTTGGCCCTCGCGGAGCAGCCCTGGTGCAGCACGCTGCCCGAGACCCGACCCTCGCTGCCGGAGATCCTGCGGCTGTACGGCTACCACAGCGCCCTCATCCAGAGCGGCCCCGGCGACAGCGCCGAGCTCGGAGATCGTTTCGGCGAGGTCCAGGTCTTGCCCGCCATCGACGGACGCAGCAACTGGGCTGCGTTGGGGCTGCGGCTGGAGGCCCTGTGGGAGCGGCCGGAGCCGGTGTTCGCTGTGGTGGTGTTGGGGGATCTCGCGGTCCAGGATCGCCCTGATCTGCGGCAGGACATGGGTCTACCCGGTCAACCCAGCCGCTGTGAGCAGGCCGCCCAGCGCTTGGGCCACCCCCGGCTCGATGGAGGTCCCGGGGTCGAAGAGGCCACCTCGCCGGTGGAGCCTGGCAAGCTCTCCCCGGCCGGCCCCGTCATCGAACCCAGCTGCACCCTGGACACCTGGGACCCGACGGTCGATGGCCTGGAGGGCCCGCCGGTGCCCAGCTACCCTTGGGGTACGGTGGAGCTCGACCGGGTCCGATCGGTGTACGCTGACGAGGCTGCCCGGGTGGGCCAGGGCATCCACGGCTTGCTGGCTGTGCGAGACCCCAGCCCAGAGCCTTGGGTGGTGCTGGCCGGGCTGCACGGCATCAGCATGGGCGAGGTCAGCGGGGTGCAGCCCATGCCCAAGACCTTCGCCTGCGCCCAGCTGTTGCTGGACCGCACCGTGCGGGTGCCCCTGGCGTTCATGGGGCCCGGCGTCGCTGCCGCCGATCTGACCCAGCCGGTGGAGCTGCTGGATCTGATGCCGACCCTGCTTGCCCGCACAGAGGCACTGCCCCCCGCGCTGCTGCCTGGGCAGGACCTGCTGGCGCCGGGCTTCGCCCTCGATGCCAGCGCCGCGGCCTACGCCGAGTTCGGCGACATGCTGTACCTCCGGCAGGGCGCCTGGTCCCTCACGCTGCGCACGGTGTCCCACCGGGGCACGGCCCTGGACCCCTCCCTCACGGCCCGTCTCCAGCAGCCCGTGGCCGACAGCGCCTTCCACCTGTACCGGGTCGATCGGGACCCATTCCAGCAGCGAGAGCTGAAGGCCGAGCAGGCCGCCATGGCCAAGCAGCTTCGGCAGCGTATGATCGACATTCGCATCGGACCTGGTGCTCCGCCGGAAGAGCTCATGGACGCCGAGCGTTCCATGGAACTACGACTGCAGGGCAGCGAGGGGTACTGGTAGCCCTCGCGGGGTCCTGGCCGGCGTTAGGAGTCGACCCATGCGAACCGTCCTCTCTCTCATCCTGCTGTTTTCCTGCGGCGGGACCCGCCCCCCCAGCCAGAGTCAGATCCAGAGCCTGGGTGAAGCCTCCCCGCGGCTACCGGCCCCCGAGGCGTGGGTCTACGCCACCCGTGTGGGTCCCCCGAGCGATCCTCTGGTGGCCACAGTGTCCGGTGAGCTCCCCTGGGAAGAGTCCCTCTCGGGCGCTGCGGGCGCCATCGGGGTCGAGCTTGCCGCTGGGCGTCCCCCCGACTCCTGGGGGGTGCGCTGGGCTGCCATGCGGGCGGGCTATCTCTACCCCATCGAAGAGTTCAGCTACGAGATGGTGCCCGAGGGCGCCGTGAGTCACCGGGTCCTCGACATCCTCCAGCAGACCGCCCAGCCCCGGGATCACGCGGGCCTGGTGCGTGTGAGAGGTGGCCGGGGAGACTTCTGGGTGGGTCTGGTGGGCCGCCCGCGCATCGAGCTGCAGCCGGTGCCCCGGGCGCTGCCGCCGGGGGGTGAGCTCGAGCTGGTTTACACAAGCAGCGATGCGCTGCAGATCAGCCTGGTCTCTCCCAGCGGGCGCCTCGAACAGAGCGATCTGTGGCAGGGACGCAGCATCGTCCTGGACGAGGAAGGGGAACACTGGGTGGAGCTCCGTGACTCCGTCGGCGTGGTTGCGGCGTTTTCGGTCTATGTGGGCGAGCAGGCCGACCTCACGGTGCCCTTGCCCCAGACCGAGCACCTCGTCGCCGATCTGGAGACCCTCGAGCTGGACACCTGGGAGCTGCTGGACACCGTCCGCGCTCACTACGGTTGGGAAACTCCCGCGGGTGACCCCATCCTGGGGCCCGTGGCCCGCGCCCACCTCGACGATCACATGGGCTACGAAGGGCCTGCCAGCGGTGCGTTCCGGGGCGAGCCCGGCAGCTGTCGGGCCAGCATGAGCTGCGGCTTGGTGGCGGGGGATGGCGTCGAGGCTTGTTTCCACCAGTGGCTGGTGGACCCCTTGGCCCGGGCGGCCTTGGTGGACCCCCGCTGCGATGTGGCCGGTGTGGCCACCGATGAGCGTGACGAGCGCGTGTGGGTGCAGCTCGAGCTCGGGCAGGAGTGATGACTCCCGTCCGCCTGCTGATGGCTGCCGGCCTCGCGCTGGTGGTGGTGGGCTGCCGGCACCAGGCCCCCGCAGCTCCCGATGCCCGGCCACCTCAGGTCCGCTATCGCTACGGCGATCCCGGCGACGAAGCGGGGCGCTGGTTGGTTGAGCAGATCCCCAAGTCCCGCTGGGACCCAGCGCTGCTGGCGGCCACCCGGGAACTCTCCGGCGCCGCCAGTGACCCCTCGGCACGACTCACCCCTACGGCGGCCCTGCTGGCCACGTCCCGGGCGGGCTTCCCCGGCGATGCTCGCTTCGCGAGGCTGTACAACGGCGGGGCCTACCCCTACGAGCTCATCGCCGACGCTGCGGCCGCGCGCGGCGCTGCACCCTCCGTCGACGTGGCACTGGCCAGCCGGCGCTTCTCCGATGGTACCGTGCTGTGGGTGCTCGGGGTGGCTCCCCACTGGGGTGACATCGATCCCTTCGAGCGCGACCTGCGCCTGGATGATCCCGTGGCCATCCAGGTGGATGTGCCTGGTTCTCGGAAACTCCAGCTCTTCGTGGCCCCCCCCTCGGGTCCCGTCGACACCCTCAGCCTCAGCCCCGGCGTGGCCCGCTGGGTGGACGTGTTCCACCTCCCGGGTCGCTACCTGATCGAGGTGGTGGACATCGGCGAAGACCGCAGCCGCGTGGTGTTCGACATGGCTGTGTTCGTCGACGAAGCCCCTGCGCCTATGCTGCGGCTGCCGGTGGGCATTGAGACCCCCGATCCCGTGCAGGCCACGGCGTGGCTCTACCAAGCCCTCAACGAGCGTCGCAGCGAGGCCGGGTTGCGGCCCGTGCAGCGCTTCGAGCCCTTCGAGCCCCTGGCCCGTGAACACGCCGCCCTGATGGCGGGCAGCGGTGTGTTGAACCACGTCATTCCTGGCGTGACCCCCGGTGTGGGAGCCCGCGCATGGAAGACCCACCACCCCCGGGCGGAGCACTACGAGGATCTCGCCGCGGCCTTCACCGCCTCCGAGGCTCAGGATCTCGTCTGGTCTTCTCCTGGGCACCGTCGCAACCTGCTGTGCGAACACTGCACCCACGCCTCCATCGGCGTGGCCCTCGAGCCCGCGACCCAGGGCCCACCGAGGCTGTACGTGGCCTGGGAGCTGTTGGCCTTCCCTGCGGGCGAGCCCCAGCCCCTCCCACAGCACAAGCAGCGCTGACGGCGCCCGACTCATCTCCCCTCGGGGAGAGGGTGCCCCATCGGGGCGGGTGAGGGGGCGGTAGCCCGTAGCCAGCAGTCCGCTCACTCCCCCAGCAGCGGGTACAGATCCTCCAACCAGGTCGTGTGGCCGATCAGGCGCTCGATCTCCCAGTCCGCGTCCCACACCACGTCTCCATCGGGAGTGATCTCCTTGACCCGGGGGGTGGTTCCGTAGTTGTGCAGCGTGTTGCCACCGGGCAGGCGCTGGGCCTCACCCCCCAGGCCAGCGGACACGCCCAGGCCTTCGCCGTAGCTCCATACCTGGCGCAGCACCTGCGCGTCTTCGTCCAGGCTGTACTCCCGGGCCACGCCGGTCTCGTCGTCGTCGCCGGCGTGGGTGGACAGCAGCAGGGTGCCCGTGTCGGTGAAAGCCACCCCGTGCTGCAGCCAGAAGCCGGACTCTGGGGGATCGAAGCTCCAGGCCTGCTCGTCCTGGCCGAACACCCTCAGGGTGGCGCCCGTGGCGTGATCGATGTGGATCACCAGGTTCTGCAGGGCCAGGGACACCAGGAAGCTGTCGTCGGACGCCCGCCAGGACACGGTGTTGCCCAAGCAGCTGCCTTCGATGCCCAGGGTGTCGAAGAACTCCAGGCAGCTCCACACCGTGGTCACGCTGCCGTCGGCCTCGAGGATCTTCAGCTCCCCTTCGCCCTCGCCGGGCATGCCCCACCAGGCCAGGCGACCGTCGGGAAGCTCGGTGTAGGGGTGGTTGGCGTCGGCGATCTCGTAGCTGTCGACCACCGTTCCCGCGATGGTCATCCTGTGCACCATCGACGGCTCATCGAAGTCCCACAGGGACCAGAAGGTCGTCTCGTCCACCAGGATACCGGCGCCGTCAGCAGCCTGGTGCACCTGAAGGGTGAAGAGCAGCTCCGGGGTCTGTCGGGCCCACACCAGCCGTCCTTGTCGGTCCAGGATGAAGGTCCAGAACTCTCCGGTCTGCCAGCCGGGCATGGTGGTGTTCATGCTGCCCAGCAGCCACTGGCCCGTGGACTCCCAGCGCGTGGGGTCCGCCGCCCGTAGCGTGGGCTGCAGCACAGGACTGGGGGCCGGTGAGGTGTGGGCGGCCTGCACCGCACTGCGCTGCACCACCGCGCCGGCATCCGTGACCACCTGCAGCTGCAGCTCGGTGTCGTAAGGGACACCCAGCAGGAGCTGGGCGTGATCGCCTACGTCCCGCAGCAACGTGGGTGTGGACAGCCAAGCGTCGCCGTCGAAGCGGTACTCCACCCGGCTGTCGCAGTGGTGTTCCTGGGTCCAGTTTACCCGCACGATGGAGCCGAACTCCGGGTGCAGCTCCCAGCCGACCTCGGAGACCCAGGGCTCGACCTGGCGCGGGCCGCCGGTCTCACCGTGGGGAGGGCAACCGACGAGCAGCAACAGGGGAAGGAGGCCACGCAGGGAGGGGTGCATGCACGCCCGTTAACGCGCTGCGCCATCCGCCTGGCAATAGGCTACGCTCGGATGCGTACTCCTCGCGGAGGTCCACGATGGGCAAGCTGGACGAACTCGAAGAAGAGCTGGCCAACAAGAAAGCCGAGGTCGAACGCACAGCCGCTCTCCAGGCTGGCAAGCTGGCGGTCACGACCGCCTGGAAAGGACTGGTGGCGGCGGTGAGCGGCGCCGCTGACAGCATCTTGAGCTCCGCGGAGCAGGACCTCCAGGATGCTCGCACCGCCCGTGGCAAGGCTCCCCCGGGGGCCGAGGTGCTCGACGACGAGGTGGACCCCTTCACCGCGTCGGGCCGAGCCCTGGACAATGTGCGTGGCGACATCGGTGAGGTCAGCACGCAGCCCAGCGCTCGCGACCGGCGCCTGGCCCGCGAAGCCCGCGCCAAGGTCGAACTCGAGGCCATGAAGGCCGCCATGGACGACGGGGCCGAGCGCCCCGCCTCCGTCGCTGAGCTTGACGATGAGCCGGTGATCGAGGCCCGCTACGAGGGTCCTGGCGCCAAGGCCGCCCGCAAGCGTAGGGAGCGCGAGCAGCGCGCCCAGCGAGAGCTCGACGCCCTCAAGGAGCAGACGGTTCACCCCGACGATCGGCCGCCGGCAAAGCGCACGTTGTAGGGGTGTGCCACCCCGCGGAGTGGGTTCGAGCGGGGGGCCTTGGTCTGGGCCGCATGGGCCGGGCCGCGATAGGTTCGGCGTCCCCGGCCCCAGCGCCCGGCGCCTCCCGTCACGAGACAGAGGCTCCACATCACCAGGGAGTACACCCATGTCACGCTGCGTAAGCATCATTTCAGCTATTCTGACTCTTGCCCTGGTGGGCTGCAGCCAGGAACAGCCCCCGGAGAAGTGCTGTACGGTCGCCGGCGTGGTCAAGATGTGCGAGCAGGGCGTCACTGCCGACGTTGTGGTCTCGGCCATCACGGCCTCGGGCACCATCCTCGAGCCCACGACCGACGAGATCATCTCCCTGCACCAGGCCTGTGGCGACGCATCCGTCATCGAAGCCTTCCGGGGCCCCGAGGCACTCGCCGCGGCCGCGGCCGAGGCGGTCGAAGAAGCCCAGGAAGAAGAAACGGAACCCGAGAAGCTCCCTCTGCTGTCCCTCCGGGTCAGCCAGGGCAGCCGGGGCATCGAGGTCTTCAACACCAGCGGTCAGCCCTACACCAGCCTGTACCTGTCGGCTAACGGCGCCTACAGCTACAGGCTGCCTGTCGCCCTGGCGCCCGGAGATGGCGACTACATCCGGCTCGGCAGCTTCAAGAACAACAACGGCATCAAGCTCGACAAGTCCATCGGCGTGAAGACCCTCTACATCCGTGCGGACCAAGGCGAGTACTCCAAGCGCTTCTGACCCGGCGAAGCGTCAGGCCCACATCCAGCCGGCCACCTCCCGGCCTGGTTCGTCCTCTTCCGCAGCGACCTTGCCGCGGCCATGCTAGCATGTCGTGCCGGGCCGATTCGGAACCGAGCACACATCGCTCGGCTGTCGCGTTCAGGAGAGACCATGAGCCGTTCCTTCGTCACCAGCCTGCTCGCCCTCGGAGCGCTCCTGTCGGTCGCCTGCGAACCCGAGGATTCCAAGATCCCCGAGGACACGGCCTTCGTCCAGAACGACCTGGATGCCGACGGCTACAGCTCCGACATGGACTGCGACGACAACGATCCCCAGGTCCATCCCGGCGCCGACGAGGTCTGCGACGAGATCGACAACGACTGCGATGGCGAGATCGATGAGGAAGTCGCCCAGCTCTGGTATCCGGACGTGGACGGTGATGGCTTCGGGGACGACACCGCCACCCTCAACAGCTGCGACCCGCCCCCGGGCTATGTCGAGCAGGGTGGTGACTGCGACGACGCCGACCCGCTGAGCTGGCCCGGCGCGACGGAAATCTGCGATGGCGCCGACAACGACTGCGACGGCGAGGTGGACGACAGCCCCGACGATATCTGGTACGCGGATGCGGACGGCGACGGCTTCGGCAACCCGGAGTTCTGGGTGAACAGCTGCGATCCGGGTGGCGCCTGGGTCGGCAACAGTGACGACTGCGACGATCTGAGCGCCCAGGTGTACCCGGACGCCAGCGAGCTGTGCGACGGCCTCGACAACGACTGCGACGGCGAGGTGGACGAAGATCTCTCGGGTATCTGGCACGCGGACAGCGACGGTGACGGCTACGGCGATGCCGCCACCAGCATCGATGGGTGTGAGCTCGGGGATGGCTGGGTTGTCGACAGCACCGACTGCGACGACGGTGACGGCGCTGTCCACCCGGGTGCGGCTGAGTACTGCAACGGCCACGACGATGACTGTGACGGTCTGGTGGACGACGCCGATCCGGACACCAGCGATCAGCAGACCTGGTACCTGGACGGCGACGGCGACGGCTTCGGCCTCGACAGCAGCACCGCTATCGCCTGCTTCGCGCCCTCCAACTACGCCGCGGTTGGCGGCGACTGCAACGACGGGGACAGCACGATCAACCCCGACGGCAGCGAGGTCTGTGGTGGTGGGGACGAGGACTGTGACGGCCTGATCGACGACGATGATCCCGACGCCACCGGCTGGACCACCTGGTACCTGGACGCCGATGGCGATGGCCATGGCGCTGCGCATGCCAGTGTAGAAGCCTGTGCCCAGCCCGCTGGGTACGCGGCGGCCGCCCTGGACTGTGACGACAGCAACGTGGCCATCAGCCCCGCTGCCACCGAGCTGTGCAACGGCTTGGATGACGACTGCGATGGGACGGTGGACGAGGCCGATGCGCTGGATGCTTCCACATGGTTCGCCGACGCGGACCTGGACGGGTACGGCGATCTCGCGAGCACCACCGCGGCCTGCGACCAGCCCACGGGCTTCCTCACCGACAGCAGCGACTGCGACGACCACGATGATGACATCCATCCGGGCGCCACCGAGCTGTGCGACGGCATCGACAACGACTGCGATGGCAGCAGCGACGAGGACGACGCTGCCGACGCCTCCACTTGGTACGCCGACGTGGACGGCGATGGCTACGGCGACCCCAGCACCACGAGCGCCGCCTGCACCCAGCCTGGGGGCTATCAGGGCGACGGCACCGACTGCGACGACGGCGACAGCGCCGTCAATCCTGGCGCGGTGGAGATCTGCGACGGCCTGGACAACGACTGCGACGGTGTGACGGACGAGCCCGACGCCGTGGATGCCTCCGGCTGGTACTCAGATGTGGACGGGGATGGCTATGGCGATCCCGGCAGCACTACCGCCGCCTGCAGCCAGCCCAGCGGCTACGTGGGCGACGGCACGGACTGCAACGACGGCGATGCCTCCATCCACCCCGGTGGGACCGAAGTCTGCGACGGCGTGGACAACGACTGCGATGGCACGGCGGACGAGTCGGACGTTACCGACGCCGCCAGCTGGTACGCCGATGACGACGGTGACGGCTACGGGGACAACAGCGACAGCACCACCGCGTGCAGCCAGCCCAGTGGCTACGTCGCGGCGGACAGCGACTGCGACGATGGCGACAGCGCCGTCCACCCGGCCGCCACCGAGTCCTGCAATGGCGTGGACGACGACTGCGACGGCCTGGTGGACGACGACGACAGTGGGGTGGCCGGCGTGAGCACCTGGTACCTGGACGGCGACCTCGACGGCTACGGGTCGGCGTCGGTGACCACCACGGCCTGCAGCCAACCCGCGGGCTACCTCGCCGACGACAGCGACTGCGACGACGCCGACTGGGCGGTCTACCCGGGGGCCACCGAGCTGTGTGATGGTGTGGACAACGACTGCGACAGCCTGGTGGACGACGACGATCTGGACCTGACCGAATGGTACACCTGGTACCTGGACGCCGATGGCGATGGCTACGGCGACGCCTCGGACACCGTCACCGCCTGTGCCGCACCCACCGGCTACGTGGACAACGCCGACGATTGCGACGACGATGACGCCGGCATCGTGGATTGCAGCTGCGGAGACGGGGTCGTGGACACGGGCGAGGAAGAGGACCCGGACCCGGGCTTCACCTACATCTGGCTGGATTCGGCTTGCCGCTGGGACTTCAGCGGTATTCCACAGCTCTACTGCAATGGGGGCTGTACCTGGGCAGGGAGCAGCGACTGCGATCAGTCCGACGCAGACATCTTCTGCCAGCTGCTGATGGACAACCCCTCATCCACCGCCACCAGCTGGACCTCCACCACCGCCCTGGCCTTGCCTGGGTTCTCCTGTCCCGGCGGGGGCACGGTCCTCAGCACTGACCGTGGGGTGGGTGTGACCGTGTACTACCAGGACTCCAGCATCCTCGCGACCCATGGGCCCGGCAACGTCATCGCCTATCCGGTGTGTACCGATCCCTGATCCCGACGCAGCTGGGCCAGCTTGCCCAGCCGCCGCCACAGCGGCACACCGCCCAGGAGTACGGTCACCACCTGGTGGCTGGCCCACATCAGGGCGGCCAGGGCCAGGGCGGTGGCGGTGCCGATGCCGAAGGTGGCCATCACCAGCACGGACGATGCTGCCTGTCCGGCACCCATGGTCTGGGGCAGCACCGTGGCTGCCAGCGAACCCGCGGCCTGCAGCACACAGGCCGCCAGCAGCGCGGGGACCACGTCCAGGCCCATGGCGCGGAACATCACCAGCATGGACCCCAGGAAGAAGCCCACCTGCACCACGGCCAGCAGCGTGTTGATGGCCATGGCCCGCAGCCCCAACCCGCGACCGGCGTCGGCCAGGCGCTGCAGCAGCCCCTGCTCTGGAATGTCATCGCGGGTGGCTCGGTGATGGATCTGCCGCAGCACCACTACGAAGGCCAGTATGCCCATGGTGGCCACCGCGATGACCAGGCCCACGTCCCGCAGCAGCGTGGATAGCTCCAGCTCGGCCACTCCGCTGGCCCAGGTGGCGCCTTGGAACAGCAACAGCAGCAGCAGCACCACGCCGAAGACCAGCGCCTCGAGCACCGAGGCTACCCCCACCGCGGTCATCGCAGCGACGGTGCTCACCTTGCACTCGGCCCGCAGCAGCGCGACGGCCAAGACGTCACCCCCTCGCAGGGGTAGCACGGTGTTGGTGAGCCCCGAGGTGTAGCCGATGCCCAGCACGCGGGTGAGGCTGGGCTTCCCCCATGCCCGCAGCACCTGGTACAGGCGCAGCTCGTGAAGGGTGACCCCCAAGGCCTTGATGGGGATCACCAACACCAACCAGAAGGGGTCCACTATCGCCAACGCATCACGGAGCTGTTGCAGATCGGCGTGCTGCAGTAGCAACCCGATCGCCAGGCCCGAGCCCAGCAGCTGAAGCAGCAGGCCAAGCCAGCGGCGTCGCGGCGTGGAGCTCATGGGAGGGGGTCTCGCTCGCTGTCCACCAGCGGAGCCTCGGGGGCCAGGTGGAAGTGCAGGGTGGCGTCGGTGGCGAGCTGGTCGTGGGTGAGGGTGCCGCCGTCGATGGTTTCACCGTCCAGGGAGGCGCCCAGCCAGGTGCCCCGGGCGATCCACTCGGCGCCGCTGGCGTCGATGTTCAGGGTGCCCCCCATGGTGTCCACCTGGGCGTGCCGGAACACCGGGGGACCCAGGGCGTAGATCTCGGTGCCGGCGATGGGGTAGGTCCCCAGGGCGGACAGCACATACCAGGCGCTCAGGGTGCCGCCGTCGTCGTTGCCGTCCACGCCGTCGGCGCCGGTGCCGTAGCGGGTCTCCCGCACCCACTGCACCCAGTGGGCGCCCCGGCCGGGCTCGTCCAGCAGCGCGTAGAGGTAGGGTGCGTGGATGTCGGGCTCGTTGCCGTGCCAGTAGTAGACATCGGGCCAGATGTCCTCTTCCTCGTCGGTGGACAGGGAGAAGAACTCGTCCAGGCGGTCGAAGAAGGGCTCTGTGCCGCCGAAACGATCAGCCAAGCGGTGGGCGTCTTGGGGGGCCAGCCACAGGTACTGCCAGGCGTTGCCCTCGGTGTATTCGTCCTGCCACGCCAGCACGTCGAACTCATCGAGGGGTTCCATGGCGCCGTCTCGGTCCCGGGCCCGGAAGAAGCGGGTCTCGGGGTCCCAGAGGTTGAGGTAGTAGCGCGAGCGGTCGCTGTAGCGCACGGCGTCGTCGTCGTAGCCCAGGGCCGTGCCCCAGTTGGCCATGGCGTGGTCGGCCCAAGTGTACTCCATGGTGCGCGCCACGCCGCCGGAGTGCTCATCGGCGGCCACCCAGCCCTGGCCCAGGTAGCTGTCGATGCCCGTTCGGCCGCCGGACATAGCGGTGTCGGGGCGTGGGTTGTCGGCGCAGAGCTTGGCGGCCTGCCAGCCGCCGTCCACGTCCCAGTCGGTGATACCCTTGAGCCATGTGTCGGTGAGCACGATGTCTGCCGGGTCGCCGATCATGCTGCCGGAGTCGCCGTGACCGCAGGGCCAGCGGGGCAGGCAGCCTCCGCTCTGCTCGGCCATGCGCACCAGGGAGCTGGCGAAGTGGCGGCCATACTCCGGGTAGACCAGGTTGTAGAGGGGGTGCGCTGTCCGGTAGGTGTCCCAGAAGCTCATGTCCGAGTAGAACGGCTCGTCGGGCTCGACGTGCAGCTCGGCGTCGAAGCCGATGTAGCTGCCATCAGCGTCGGAGCGCAGGCTGGGCATGAGCATGGACCGATACAGCGAGCTGTAGAACAGGGTCAGCTCGCGGTCGGTGCCGCCGGTCACCCGGATGCGTCCCAGCATGTCGCGCCAGGCGTCTTCGCTCTGGGTCTGCAAGCCTTCGAGGTCCAGCCCCGCGGCTTCGGCGTCCCAGTTTCCCTGGGCGTTGTCGGATGACACAAAGGAGATGCCCACGCGCACGGTGACGGTGGTGCCTCCTTCCTGGGGTTCGAAGCCCAGCCAGCCCCCCAGGTCGTGTCCCACTGCGTCGGTGGTGTCGGCGGCGGGGTCGGCGTCGGCCCAGGTGCCCCAGCGGGTGGGGGGCGGGTCGAGCTGGGCCCAGAAGTGCACCAGGAAGCCGTAGTAGCGGCCGGCCAGGGCACCGGAGTTTTGGGTGAGTCCGGTGATGACGCCGGTGTCGGGGTCGATATGGATCTCGGCGGGCACGCGATACATCTCGTTGGTCTCGTCCCATTCCTTGGGATCCATCTGGTGCTCCAGATCGATGACCATGGTGGGCTCGACGCCGTCGGGGAAGTGGTAGCGGTGTACCCCCACCCGCTGGCCTGCGGCGATCTCCGTGTGGATGCCGTTGTCGAAGGTCACAGCGTAGAAGCCGGGACTCGAGGACTCGTTGTCGTGGCTGAAGCTCGAGACGCGGGTCTCGCTGTCGGTGTGGGCCTGCTCGAAGCCGTCGGCCGGGTAGAACAGCACGTTGCCGTAGTCGGGCGCGCCGGTACCCTGCAGGTGGATGTGGGAGAAGCCTGTGATGAGGTGGTCCTCGTACCAGTAGCCACCGTTGTGGAAGCTGCTGACATGGGCGCCGTCGGTGCGGGTGTCGGGGCTGATGGCCACCAAGCCAAAGGGCGCAGCCGCGCCGGGGTAGCTCGAGCCTTGGCCAAAGCCCAGGCCGCCGGTGGCGATGAAGGTGTCCACCCAGGGGATGGGGTCCTCGAACGCCACAACGCCAGGATCGGACTCGCAGGCCGCCAGCAGTGTGAGCAGGGTGAGCCACGATGTCGCGCGATGGGCCATGGATACCTCTGTCGTCATGCTGCGATGATAGCCGAATCGTCGGTTCGGTGGGCACCCTGTGGGTCTGGTGCTCGCGGGTGGGAATTCGCGGCGCATGGGGGCGGTCTCGAGGCCTTGGTGCCCTTCCAGGGTTCGCCCATGTTGGTCTGGGCCATCGAAGCGCTTCGGCCGCTGTGTTCAGAGCTGCTGAACTCGTCCGGGGTCCCCATGAATCGCACCCTCGTGTTTCTTCTCCTGGCGGGTGGCTACAACTAGGGCCGAGCGGTAGCCCCGCGCACAGCGGAACGGTGGCCAGCGGGCTAGGTTGCCCCCCTTCGAGAGGTGCTTCCCCATGCGCGTGTTGCTGGTCCAGGCCTTCACGGCTGTCGACATGGAGCTGGTCTACCCCATCGGGCCCGCCTACCTGGCGGCCCATCTGCAGGGTCACGAGGTCGAGATCTTCGACGTCAACCTGCACCGGGAGCGCCCCTACGACGCCCTCGAAGACGCCGTGCGGGCGTTCTCCCCCGATGTGGTGGGCTTCTCCCTACGCAACATGAAGGTGGGCATGCCCCACCTGCACACCGACGACTTCGAGCCCCAGCGCCTGGCCATCGAGCGGGTCCGGCAGGTGGCCCCCGGTGTCCCCGTCATCGCCGGCGGGACAGCATTTTCGCTGTACGCCGAGGTGATGATGCAGCGTCTTCCCGGCCTGCACTGCGGCGTGTGGGGCGAAGCCGAGCACCGCCTGCCCGAGCTGCTCGACAGGCTGGAGACCCCCTGGGAAGTCCCCGGAGTGTACTTCCGTCGCGACGGCCGCATCCAGTACTCGGGCACGCCTCCCACCGTGGACTTCACCGCCCTGGCGCCTCCTCGGCGGGATCTGGTGCCCCTGCGACCCTACGCCGACAGTTCGTTTGTCAGCATCGGCATCCAGGCCAAGCGTGGCTGCGAGCTCAAGTGCCTGCATTGCTCGGACACCTTCCTGGCGGGCTCCACGGTGCGTGCCCGCGACCCCAAGGCCATCGTCGATGAGATGGAGTTCTTGGTCAAAGAGCACGGTATCCGCGAGCTGTTCTTCTGCGACCAGGCCTTCAACATCCCACCCCAGCACGCCATCGACATCTCCAAGGAGATCGTGGCCCGCAAGCTCGAGGTCAAGTGGTCCGCCTGGTTCAACGAACACCGCGCCACCCTCTCCGATGAGCTGCTCATCTGGATCAAGCGAGCGGGCTGTGGGCTGCTCAGCTTCAGCCCCGACCACGTGGACGACCGGGTGCTGAAGATCCTGGACAAGAACTTCACCGAGGCCGATCTGCACTACACCTACCGGGCCGCCAAGAAGCACGGCCTGGACGTGGAGTACAGCTTCTTCCTGAACTCTCCTGGCGAGACGCCCGCCAGCCTGCTGCGCTTGTTCACCTTCCTGGCCCGCGCCCGGATGCACCTGGGTCCCAGCCTTCGCACCTTCTCGTTGCTGCTCATGCAGCCCATCCGCATCTACCCCCACACCCGTCTGCAGAAGCTGGCCATCGCCGAGGGCCTCATCTCCGCCGACGACGACCTCATCGAAGGCCGCTATTGGAATCCGGGGCGAATGCGCCATGCGGTGTCCGGCATCCAGGCGGGGCTGAACCTGGCCTACAAGGGCCGGGAAGTGATGCGCCGACGTCGGGGCCAGGCCTTCGGCAGCCTGGAGCGCTGACCCATGGGAGGCGAGCCCGCGTGGCAGGCCCTCGAGGCCGAGCTGGCCCAGGACCCCCTGCAGCCCGAGCTCTGGCTCGAGCTGGGCGATCTGCACCGCCGTGCGGGTCGCCGGCACCGGGCGCTGCGCGCATACGAACAGGCGGCGGAGCTGCAACCCCAGCGAGCGCTGCCCTTGATGCGCGTGGGCCTGCTGCGCTTCGGGCTCGGCCTGATCCGTGAAGCCGAGCAGCCCCTGCGCCGGGCCCTGGCCCTCGAGCCGGGCTCCATCATCGCCACCGTCAGCCTGGCTACGGTGCTCGAGCGCAGTCGTCGGCTGGACGAAGCCCTGGCCCTGCTCGAACCCCTGGCTCAGGCCGCGTCACCCAGCGCGGGCGTCGCCATGACCTGGGCGGGGCTGCAGCGGCGGCTCCATCAACCCGAGCGGGCCCTGCCGGTGGTTCGGGCCGCGCTGGGTGGGGAGCACCCTGCTCATCAGCGGGCGCTGCTGCTGCACGCCCTGGGGGATCTGCTGGACGATCTGGGCCGCTGGGAGCAGGCCTTCTCCGCGTTCGACCGGGCCAACCGCGGTCGCGGCTTCGCCTGGGATGCGTGCGCCCATCGCCAGCGGGTGGACCGCCTGGTAGACGCCTTCAGCGCCGGTGCCCTGGCGGGCGCGCCCCGGGCCAGCGTGGACGCGTCCCGCGTCGTGCTCATCGTCGGTATGCCTCGGTCGGGGACCACCCTGCTCGAGCAGGTGCTCTGCGGCCACGATCAGGTGTCCGGCGTCGGTGAGCTGGACACCCTGCGCCGGGTGGGGCAGCGCATCTCTGCCGCCCTTGGCACGCCGGGGGCCTGGTTCCATCAACCGGGGTCCGCCCCGGCCGACCTTCTGGATCAAGGGGCCGGATTGTATCTGGGTGCCCTCGAACAGCGGGGGGGCGACACCCCCAGGATCACCGACAAGATGCCGGACAACTTCCTGCAGCTGGGCCTGGCGGCCCGTATGCTTCCAGGCTGCAGGGTCATCCACATCCAGCGTGACACCGTGGACACCTGCTGGTCCTGCTTCCGCCAGCCCTTCGGGCCGGGCCTGGGCTGGGCTTGTTCCCTCGACGACATCGCGGCGTACCATGCGGACTACCGGCGCATTATGGACCACTGGTCCACGGCGCTCGATCTGCCGGTGCTCGAGCTGCGCTACGAGGATCTGGTCGGTGAACCCGAGCCCAGCTTGCGGAGGGTGTTCGGATTTTTGGAGCTCGAGCACCAGCCGGCGCACCTTGACTTCCACCGGAGCGAGCGCTTGGTGAGCACTGCCTCACACGCTCAGGTGCAGCAGCCTCTGCATCGTGGAGCGGTGGGACGTTCGCAGCCGTATCGGGCCTGGCTGGGCCCGCTCTACTCGGCGGGGGCGGGCTCGGGCATCGTGACGTAGCGCCCCAGGGCGGCGGCGCGGTCTTCGTCCTTGGACAGGGCGGCCAGGCGAGGCTCGAAGGGTGTGATGGCGCCCTGCTTGGTGACGTTCTCGATCAGCCAGGGCCCTACCTCGGGGTTGTCCACCGGCTCTCCCACGGCGGCCACCAGGGCGTCGTACAGGCGCGCTTCGGTGACGTAGGAGAACAGGTAGTTCTGGATGTAGGCGGGATAGTGCCAGATGAGCGGCGTGTGCAGCGCCTGGCAG